>Ga0207045_1035_pt1 | contig 29026 bp, 18 predicted proteins | sample Alteio_BWMinCont_69_FD_153299 | JGI IMG/M metagenome (GOLD analysis project Ga0207045, IMG submission 153299) | Enriched cells from forest soil in Barre Woods Harvard Forest LTER site, Petersham, Massachusetts, United States -... | ecosystem: Environmental > Terrestrial > Soil > Temperate forest >... | reverse complement strand
TGCGGTCATTGGAAGCTATGAAGGGCTGAACAAGAGTTACCCGGTGCTGCTCGATTTTTCCAAGGTCGATTACATCAACTCCAGCGGAATCGCTCTCGTTATTCAGGTCATTATGGAAGCCAATAAGTCTGGACAAAGAGTTTCGGCATTCGGACTCACTCCACATTTCCAAAAGGTATTCACCATGGTCGGGATCACGAAATATGCCTCCCTCTATCCCGATGAAGCCTCCGCGAAAGCCTCGTTTTAGCTGCGGACAAGGCCACGCGCGGTTTGGGAATCTCTCGTCCTCGTGAAAAGTCAGTGCTTCTTTTTCTTGTTATTTCCCAGAGCCAAATCCTCTGCAAGATTCTCGTCAACATCTTCAAGCTCAGCCATCAAACCTTCGTCGCTGAGATCAATGGGTCTGGAGTTCTTCCAATCTTCATGGACTACGTCATGAATTCGTTCGGCGATGTCCGAGTCGCGGACTTCGATCGCAAGCTCACGCCGGCTGTCGAAGCTGCCGGGAGCAAGATTGATTGAGCCGATGATGGCACGGCAACTGTCGGCGAACAGCAATTTGGCGTGAAGCTTTAACCCTTTGAGCTTGTGCACCTTGATGCCGACATCATCGAGAATGCGCAGCCCTCCTACGCCCTCGATTAACTTCTCTTTCTTGAGCTTGTGGGGAGGCCGCACCATGACGTGAACTTTCACGCCGCGCTTGCTCGCTCGCACCAGGCGCTCGATGATAACCGGATCCTGGTAGCGCTCATTCTGCACCCACAACGAGTGCGATGCTTCGTCGATGAATTGGGCAATCCTCTGGCGGCCGTTTCCAATGCACCAGATGAGACAGGAGTGGTCTCCCGGATTGAATTCGCGCCGGTGCCAGTCGGCATCAAAGCACTCGATAATTTCGTTCACCTCATGCTTGTGACGGGTGAGCACTGCATAATCGCGCGTTTCGGTCAGATTCTTCGTCTGCCAATTGAGGGACTGGATGAAGGCGGATTCATCGTCGACGACCATCGACTTTTCGTGGGTGACATCGAAGACTGGATTGCTATCAATCACCTCGACGCCGGCATCCGTGAGCATCTTGCGTGATGCGTCATTCTCCTTTTCACCGCTGCGCCGCGCCGGGTTGAGCATGATCCGCACCTTTACCCCGCGCTGGTGAGCCGCGATTACCGTTTGCAAAAGAATGGGATCGGAAAAGACAAACATCTTGATGCGAAGCGACTTCGAAGCCTGATTGATGGCGTCGACGAGCGGACGGGCCGTGTCATCGGGTAGAACGACCAAGGAGCGAGACATCTATTAATTCCTCCAGGAGACTAACAACATGTCGAACACTTTGGACAGATTCATCTCAGAGATTGGCCTTTGCCGACTCGTCCTTGAACTGAGCATGATACAGGTTGGCATACGTACCACCGAAGGCAAGCAACTCTTCATGCGTTCCACTTTCGGCAATAATTCCGTTGCTGACGACAAGGATCCGGTTCGCGTCACGAATCGTACTCAATCTGTGCGCGATGGTAATTACGGTCCTGCCCTTCATCAGCCGCTCCAAGGCATCGATGACCAGATGCTCGGATTCGGTATCGAGCGCGGCGGTGGGCTCATCGAGCAGGAGAATGGGGCTGTTCCGGATCATAACTCGCGCTATGCCGATGCGCTGCCTCTGGCCGCCAGATAGCGTTACCCCGCGTTCGCCCACCATGGTGCTATATCCCTTGGGCATGCGCGCGATGAATTCATCGGCATTCGCTAATTTTGCGGCCTCCGCGATCTCTTCCAAAGTTGCACCGGGCCGTCCGAAGCCAATGTTATCGGCGATCGTGCCGCGGAAGAGCACCGTATCCTGCAGCACGTAGCCTATCTGATCGCGCAGTCCTTTCAATTGCAGATCGCGCACATCTTTACCGTCGATTCGCACGACACCCGACACGGGGTCATAAAAGCGAGGGATGAGGCTGAAGATGGTTGATTTTCCGGCACCCGTGGGGCCAACGACGCCAACAAATAGCCCCGCTTTGATACTGAAGCTCACATCACGCAGAACCGGAGCTTCAGGGTCATAGCCGAAAGCCACATTCTCGAATTCGATTGCACCTTCCAGAGGTCCGGGGTCGATGGCGTCGGGCTTTTCGGCGATGATCGTGTCCGTGTCGAGAATGGCGCGCACCCGCTCGACCCCCACTGCCGCCTGCGCTATGGCGTTAGTGGTCGTGGCCAGATCCTTTACCGGTTTGAAAAATTTGCTCAGATAGGCGAGAAAGACGGTCAGAGCGCCAACGGTCATCGTATCGCGAACGATGAGCCAGGAACCGCGCCATAGTACGACCGCGGTGCAGGCGGCGACGGTAACGGTAACCACCGGCGAGAGCAGCGCTTTTACCCTGCGCGCTTTGAGCGCGGCGTCGACGGTCGCGTGGCTGACTTCTCCCAGCTGTTCTTCTTCGAGTTGCTGTCTTCCGAAGGCCTGAACGACCTGCATCGATTCCAGTCCTTGCTGCACGAAGGCGACGATCTCGCTCTGCTCCTTGCGGACCTCATGAGTCGCTTTCTTGACGGCCTTCTTGAATCTTGAAACGAAGACCAATAACAAGGGGGTTACGCCTAATGCGATCAGCGTGAAATCCCAGTTGAGCCAGAACATCAGCCCAAGCATGCTGATAATGGTGAAGAGATCGACCAGGATACTAAGCGTGGAAGAGGATGCGAAACCCTGAATGGTCTGGATGTCGGTGGTGATGGTGCTAAGCAGCGTGCCTATCTGGTGAGTGTTGTAGTAGCCCATGGAGAGCCGCTGCAGGTGGTTGTAAGTCCGCATGCGCAGATCGTGGGCGATCCACTGTCCGACGCTCTCGGTGTAGTAGTTGTCTATGTAACTGGCAACCGCGCCCAACAGCGCAATCACCAGAGAGGCCAGCGCTGCCAGCGCTGCGACGTGTATCTGTTTACCGCCATCCAGCATCGGCCTGACGAGAGCGTCGAGCCAGGGGGTGAGCTTATGGTGTCCGACAACATTGTCGATGATGATCTTAAGGGGCCAGGGAGCGGCAAGGCTCATTGCCGTCTCGACCAGCATGGCAATCAAGATAATCGACAGCGAGCCGCGGTAGGGTCTCACCAGGTCCCGGATTAAACGCCACATGCGATGCTTTCCCCGGAACCATAATATGGGGACCGAACGCGGAATGCTCCAGAAAAGTGAGGTTATCCGGGCAGGGATGGCACGGGGGATGAGTGGCTGGCGATAAAGTTATCGAGCTTGTCGCGGTCACGGAAGGCCTGGACACCCCCTTGTGCCGTCGTGGAGAATGCTCCGGTCAGATTGCCGAAGTGCAGGCAACGCTCGAGCGGCCACCCTTTGATGAAGGCATGGAGGAAGCCGGCATTGAAGCTGTCGCCCGCCCCAACGGCATCGACAGGCTCAACCCGGATGGCTTCGGCTTCGAAGCGGACGTCATTCTGGACGGCAATCGCGCCGCGTGAGCCGCGCTTTACGACGAGCAACGGGAGCCGTTCGGCGAGGCGGCCAATCGCGCGCTCCGGATCAGACTCTCGCATAAGATGGCACACCTCACGCTCATTTGGAAGAAAAACGTCCACGTGTTTCAACACATCAAAAAGAGATTCGTCCCACGAGCCCGAGGGATCGTCGTTGGGATCGAGAGAAATCGTAAGGCCAGCTCGCTTTAAGCGGGCGAAGAGACGTGGCACGTCTTTGCGAAGATGCTCCTGCAGGAAATATGACGAAAGATGGAAATGGCGCGCCGCAGTGAGGTATTCGAGGTCTAAATCTTCAAAGCGCAGATCGTGCGTTGTCCCGCGGTAAGTAAAGGTACGACGGGAATGGCTATGTTGCAGCAGAACGCTTATGCCTGCGCTGCCACCGTCCTCTGTACGCACGATGCGGGAGAGATCGACGCCGGCCTCGGTGAGCTCTTTGAGGCAGATCGAGGAGAAGAGGTCGTTCGCCGACGTGGTGATAAAACCCGTCCGGCTGCCCAGGGCAGCCAGATTATGGGCAGTGATGGCTGGCGAGCCGCCGAGGGTCATTGCCATGCGATCGGCAATCAGCTCCCTTTCGAGTGGCAGATCTTCAGGGAGGCTGTAGAGCAGGAGATCGAGATTTGCCTCGCCGGCAAGCGTTACGTCGAAGCTCGTCACGCAGCCACCCGCGATTTTCGTCCGTGCACCAGCCACATGGCGATTCCGAAGAGCGCCCAGCCGGTGCCGGCAATTCTTGCCAGCGTGCCCAGATTCATCCAGATGAAGAAGCAGACTGCGAAGCCGGCAAGCGACATCACGATGGGGAACCATTGCGAGCCGCGTCCTTGACGCCAGCCGAGGACTGCCGACGCGACATTCACTCCCATGAAGGCAAGCAGTGCTCCATAGTTGAGGAGCTCAGTTCCCAACTGATAACTAAAGACCAGCGCGCCTCCGAGACAGATCGCCCCGATGAGCAGAACGTTGTTCCTGGGGATGCGATTCTTGGGATGAACCGCGCCGAAGAAGCGCCGGGGAATAGCCCCGTCCTGTCCCATGGCCAGCAGAAGCCTTGCCGCGCCCAGCTGCGATGCCATTCCCGATCCAATGGTCGCCAAGAGCAAGGCGCCATTCACGATGGCGAACATGATGGGGCCGCCGGCGCGTCCTGAAATGTGAACATAAGCGGTGTCGATATCAGGGAAAGCAAGGCCACGCGGCCACACCAGCTGCCCCAGATAGACCTCGATAGACGCCAGGATGCCGGTGATAAGACAGGTAGAAACGATCGCACGCGGAATGCTGCGTTCCGGATTTTTCGCTTCATCGGTGAGCGTGGAGATTCCATCGAAACCGATGTAGGTGAGCACCGCGATCGACGTTCCGCGAAAGAGCGCCGAAGTTGAGAAGGTCGAGCGATCATAAAACGGCAGTGCATAGAACGACGTTGGCTGATGCCCAAGGTGCAGCAGATAGCGCAGCATCGCGATGACCACCAGCACAATGACCACGCCCAGCGCCGCCGCCATCATGGTGTTAATGCGCGCCGAGGTCTCGACTCCATTCAGGTTGAGGAGGGTAAACAGCGCTGCGAAAAAGATGGCCCACACGAAATAAGGCACGCCGGGGAGAAAATTCTGGGCTGCCTTGCCGCACCAGACGGTGCAGATCAATGGATTGAGGATGTAGTCCATGGCCATGCACCATCCGGTCAGATAACCGAGACTGGGATGGAGCTCGCGGCTCACGTACATGAACGCGGAGCCTCCCTGCGGGTAGACGCGGGCCATGCGTCCGTAACTGACGGAGGTGAAAAGCATGGCGACCATCGCGCAAAGTATGGCCGTGACCACGTGCCCGTGAGCCTCTTTGTAGATGACTCCGAAGCTGGGCATGGGAGCCGTAGGCTGGATGAGGATGATGCCGTAGAGCACCAGGTCCCAATAGCGAAGGCTGCGCTTGAGCGTGACTTTGCTGGCGGCCATGGCAGATTCGGCGGGCATCGAGTTTCCTCAGTAAACAACAGATCTTGCTGCCCGCCCTCGACAAGCCGAAAGGCCGCGTGGGTCGCGCATCGTCACGAACTCAGAGTATCTGAAAAATCGGAGCTGACTTCTCCTCCGCATGAAAGTTGAGAAAAGTATTGAGCGTGGCCATTCCACAAGGAAACAGCCACGTTTTGCTCCCACTCGTCACAGTAAGGAGAAGCTTTCTAGAAGTTGTACTTCAAAGCTAGCTGGAGAATACGTTTCTCGCCAGCTCCAAGCACTTGTCCGGTGGTGCCGTCGTCCTGCGTTGTATCCACATTGTTGTAGTTGGTGTGATTCCAGATGTTGAACGCCTCGGCGCGGAACTGGAAGGACTGGTTCTCATACACTTTGATGTTTTTGAGCATTGCCATATCCCACCGCTCGCTGCCTGGTCCAACGATGCTGGCGCGCGGCGAATTGCCCGGCCGGAATTCGCCGGCAGGCACATCGGCAAAAGCGGATGTGTTGTACCACTGAGCAATGGTATGGGGAGCGTGGCTGTTGGGGCTTCCAACCTGGTCAGGGCGTGGGAAGTTGGGCGCGGTCGCCGAAGTGAACACGCCTAATCCACCCGGATCGACCGACTGATTGCCGACCGCGGTAAGCGCTTGCCCAGACTGCAGCTCGACGATACCGGAGAACTCCCACCCGCCGAGCGTGCGGCCGACAAGGCCCTCCTGCCTGGTGAAGAAAGGCAATTCGTAAACCCAGTTGGCATTGAAGACATTGCGCCGGTCGAAGCGCGAGGGACCGTATTCGGCCTTGAGGTTGTAGCTGTTTTGGGGAACGGGCAGGTTGCCGCCGGGTTGATCCGGCCGGTTGGTAAGCGCCTTAGCCCAGGTGTAGTTCACACCTACCAGCGAGCCACCATGGAAGCGCTTCTGCAGGCTGCTTTGCAGCGAATTGTAGTTAGAGCTGAAGATGGGCTCGTAAAGATCGATCGGCCCGTAGCCTTGGAAGGGGCGAATGATGTTGAGCAGGTTCTGACTGTCGGAAGTCATCTGCTGGCGCCCGAGCGGGGGCGAACCCAGACCGTTCTCGATGGTCGCATTGTTGACGTAGGCGCCTGGTACCGGCTGGTTGATGTCTACTTGCGACAGCTGGTGTGTGCCGGTCGAGGCATAGTAGCCGATGTCGATGATGATGTCATAGGGAATCTGGCGTTGCACATCGAGATCCCACTGCTGCGCGTAGGGCTGGTGCCAGTTCGTCGACACGCCGCCCAGCGACTGTGCGCTGTTATTGGTTGGGCTGGCTGCGGCAGGGTCATTGAAGGCTCCCCCGTTGATGGTGGTGTTGCCAACGAATGGCGGATTGATGAATTCGTTGTTCTCGAGGAAGCCCACGCCCGGCGACTCTACAAAGATGCCATAGCCACCGCGGATTGCCGTCTTGCCGTTGTTAAACGGATCGAAAGAGAAACCAATGCGCGGCTGCCAGCCGTTGTGGAATTGCGGCGCGATCGCCGTGCCGTAAGGAGAGTTGCCGCCGCCGATGATGACTCCGTTGAGCGGGTCATAGTTTGGATTGGTCGAATTTGTTCCATCGCACGGTTGTGTGGCAGGCGTGCAGATGTTGCCGCCGTTATCGATCACCGGCGCGTTCAAGGCGTTGTAGCGAGCTGGCACAAAATTGGTGGAGCGGTTCCGGCCATCGGTCGGCTGGCGGAAGAGCGAATAGCGCAGGCCGAAGTTCAGCGTCAGATTGGGCAGCACTTTGTACGAATCCTGCCCGTAGAACTCAACCTGATTCTGGAAGATGAAGGCACGGAAGTCATTCGCCGTCTGGGTGAATTGCGAGAACTGGCCCAATAGAAACAGTGCGAATTCCTGCTCGAACTCCGCCTTTTGATCGCTCGCCGGTGCCCCCATGAACGGCGTGGCGGCAAAATTGAACGTTCCTGCGTTGTTTGAGGCCGAGTTCTCCGACTTTTCGTAGTGGTTGTAGGCAAAGCCGAACTTGAGGCTGTGCTTGCCGATGGTCTTGGTCAAATTGTCGAAGATGGCGTTGTTCTTGTTGAAATCGCCGTAGGTGCCAAAACCGAAGAAGCTTGCATTACCAACGCCGTACGCGATGCTGGGGATGCGGTTGAGCGTTTCAGGGAATGGCAGAGCGATGGCGCCAGCAACATCCGGTGAGTTGCTGGCGGCGAGTTGCCCGGAGTTATGGCTCCGGATTGCGCCGTAAGACCATGCGTACTCGACCTCATTGAGCAGCGTGGGAGTGATTGTCCATGTCAGGTTCGCTGCCAAGTTCTGCCCCGGCGAGTTCGTCGAGGTCTGGGTGATATTCGGCAACGGATTGCCGTTGAAAAGGCCGCCGCCTTCGACAGTCGGAATCGAATCCTGCATGTAGCGCACAAATCCAGAGAGATTCGAGTTAAAGGTATGGTCGATGCGACCGATCTCCTGCTGGAAGTTGAAGATGTTGCCTTCGTTGGCAAAGAGCAGATCCTGGCTCGGTGTCGTAGGCAGGGGAAGGTGAGAATAGACGTCCTTGAGATAGGCTGCAGCCGCAGGGTTAATGCTGCTGACGCTGGTAATCACGCTGCCCGGGCATGTTCCGTCGCTGTTGGGATAGGTACTGCATACGGGGTTCTCGAAGTTCCCCGCGCGTTCATTCGCGTCCGGAACAACGCCGGTCACCGGATTCTGCTGAACTACACGGCGCAGCTCTTCCGAATAGAAGAAGAAGGTCTTGCTACGCGAAGTGTTGTAGACGCGTGGAATGAAAACCGGGCCGCCGAAGGTCCAGCCGAAATCGTTATAGCGGAAGGGCGTACGGTCGGCCACAGGCGACTGCTGCTTGTTGCCCCAGTCGTTGGCGTCGAGCACATTGTTGCGGAAGAACTCATAGGCGCCGCCATGAAACTTCGAAGTGCCGGAACGCGTGATGACGTTGATGACGCCGCCCGCGCTGCGTCCGTACTCAGCGTTGTAATTGCCGCGCAGAACCTTGAATTCCTCGATCGCGTCGACGCTGGGGTAGTTGAGCAGAGAGAAGTTGCCGCCGCGATCGACGTTGTCCGCGCCATCGACCGTCCAGTTATTGGCAGAGCCGAAACTGCCGTTGAGCGAAAATGCGGTTTCATTCGTGTTGCCGTTGGGCGCGCTCACGCCGGCATAAAGGGCATCGCCGATGTCGGCGCTGACGCCTGGCATCAGCTGCACCAGCTCTTCGTAGTTGCGGCTCTGGAGTGCGAGTTCGCGAACCTGCGTGCCGGTAATAAGACCGGTGGCCGCATCTGACTCGGTATTGACCTGCAGCGCATTCGCCTGGACGGTGACCGTCTCGTCGGTGCTGCCCACCTGAAGCATCGCATCCACCACGCGCTTGTCATTCACGTTGAGGATGAGGTCGGACTCGGTCACCTTACGGAAGTTGGCGGCTTCGATGGTCACGGTGTAATGCCCCACGGGCAGCAACGGGGCAGAGTATTCGCCCGCCTTGCCGGTTTTTGCGGTGCGGATCACGGTATTACGGTCGATGTTGGTGATTGTCACCTTGGCATTCGGCACGACTGCTCCTGAGCCGTCCGTCACCGTGCCAAGAATCGTGCCGGTTATTTCCTGAGCCGCCGTTGGGCGTGCACAGATGGCAAACGCAACAGCGAAGAACAGCGCTACGCGACACGACAGGCGCGCGACGGCGCGAAGAGAGGGTACAAACAGCATAAGAAGGCCTCCAATAAAAATAAAAAAACTTCGCACGGATTCCGTGCGATCCGTTTGGTTTCTGTTTCGTTCTTTCTCGTGGGTCTTCTTCGTGCGGTCTTAACTATTTCGAACTCTTGAATTGTTTATCGACGGATTATTGAATCGATTTAAATTCAAAAAATACCTGTCTTTAGAGGATTGTCAAGAGGAAATTAATTTTCTTTATGGGCCGTAGAATTGCGGAGAACCAAAGTGGGAAGCAGAAGTTGCAGATCCGGCGGAACTTCTCGCCGATCTTCGGGGTCTCCGAGCGCGTCCAAAATGCGTTGCGTCGCAGCGCTCCCCATCTCCTCCATCGGCTGGCGGATGGTGGTGATACCGGGTGTAGACAGGGCAGCCAGCGGCACATCATCAAAGCCAATGATGGAACAATCCCGAGGTGCGCTTCGCCCGGCCTGCGCCAGGCTGCGCAAGGCGCCAAGCGCGGTGAGATCGTCGAAGGCGATCAGAGCGCTGAACTTCATGCGCGAGCGGATCAATTCGTCGGTGAGCAGGCGGCCGCCTTCAAAACCGGAAATCGGATCGATGGCGTCGGGTAACTGACGTACACGGCGCGGATCGAGTTTCAACCCATGCTCCGCCGCAAAGCACTGAATCCCCTTCCAGCGCCGATTGCTGTCGATCAGCTTTTCAGGGCCGCGGATGACGGCGATCTGCCTGTGTCCCAGTTCGTAGATGTGCTTCATGGCGGCATATCCGCCGGCTTCGTTGTCTACGATGACCGAACCGATCTGCTTCTCGGAGAGATCGCCTCCGACGACGACCATCGGCATCTTTTTTTCTTTGAGGTTGGCCAGCAATCCGCCTTCATCAAAGAGCCAGTTCGCAACGACGATGAGCCCTTCGACTCGCCGCTCCAAGAGCAGGTCCAGATAGCGCTCAAAAAGTTTGCGCTCATTGTGCGCATCCATCAGGATGGGCAGATAAGGCGTGGGCTGCAGGGCTTTCTCAATGCCTCGCAAGATGAGTACGCAGAAGGGGTCGGAGATATCGAAGACCAGCACGCCCACTGTATTGCTGCGGCGGCTGCGGAGCGAACGGGCGAAAACGTCCGGCCGGTAGCCCATGAGTTGCGCAGTTTTGCGGATGCGCTCCTTGGTCTGCGCAGCAACGTAGCGCGACAGCGGCGCCTCGCTCATCACGATGGAAACAGTGGACGGCGAGAATCCGCTCTTACGCGCCACATCGACAATGGTCACACGGGTCGATTTGGATTTGCGGCCTGACATGTTGATATGGCTTGAAACTGGGATTATCCATGGCCGAAGCAAATTTCTCTACTAAGAACTGAGCCTGTGACCGGATTTCGCAACTAAAATTTCGCTTCGCCAATCTTTTTGTATATTAAAACGATTGAATATTGGGTATTTTATTGGGGTGCCGCGAATTTGCCTATGCTAATGCAATTTCTTGCCCCAATGAACCGGGCCCGATGCCGCCGTCATGATGTCTGGACTGCTCCAGCCCTGCTTGCAGCGGGGAGTTTGTTGTGCAGCGTGCTGGGAGCGCAGACGGTTCGCGTGGACATAACGCCCGGCCATGCCGTAAACCACTTTGTCCCCGAACAAGCCCTGGGCTCAGGAGTCGACCGGATTCCCGTCGAGGCCATCGATAGGGACCTCACCAAGCCGGTACTGGACCGGGTCTTTCAGGCGGGGTGGCATCCGGTGACGTATCGTCAGAACACGGATCTGGCGGTCGAGGCCTGGCACTGGAATCCAGAAGGAACCTGGAGCGACCCATCCGGCCAGGGCTATTTCACCGGCTCTGACCACTCGACGGGATTTATTCGCCATTCCTTCGGTTACGCATTGCCGCATCGGGGCGTCACCCGCAATGACGGAACCGGCACGGTTGGCTACTCCCGAATTACCGATGGCGATGAAAACACTTACTGGAAGAGTAACCCGTACCTGACCAGCCATTTCACGGGCGAGGATGATGCGCTCCATCCGCAGTGGGTGATCCTCGACGTGGCCAACGACTCGCTCGTCGACACATTGAAGATTGCGTGGGCCGAGCCTTACGCAAAGAAATACTTAATCCAATATTGGACGGGCACCGATCCGATCCACAATCCTACGCACGGCACGTGGATCACATTTCCGCTGGGCGTAATTACCGATGGCGCCGGCGGCACAGTAACGCTGCAATTATCCAAAGCGCCGCAGGTGGCTCGTTTTATCCGTATCTGGATGACACAGTCATCGAACACCTGCGACACACACGGATCGGGCGATCCTCGCAACTGCGCTGGTTACGCAATCCGGGAGATCTATCTTGGGACGACATCGAAGGACGGTGTCTTTCATGATCTGCTGCGACACACTGCTGACCAGGAACAAACGGCCACTTACTCATCGTCGATCGATCCATGGCACACACCGGACAGCGCTGTAAATAAGAACGAAGCGCAGGTTGGTTTCGATCTCTTCTTTCAGAGCGGCGTCACGCAAGGTTTGCCGGCCATGATGCCCATTGCGATGCTCTATGACACGCCTGACAACGCTGCGGCTGAGGTTCGATACCTCGAAAATCACAAGTATCCGATCTCGTATATCGAGATGGGCGAGGAAGCCGATGGCCAATACATGCTTCCGGAAGACTACGCTGCGCTCTATCTCGAATACGCCGCCGCGCTTCGCAAGGTCGATCCCAACCTCAAGCTAGGTGGACCATCGTTTCAGGGCGTGAATCAAGACATAGAGGTCTGGCCTGATGCGCAGAGCCGGACCTCATGGCTGGGCCGCTTTCTCGATTACCTCAAGCAGCACGACCGCATGCAGGAACTGCAGTTCTTTTCCTTCGAACACTATCCTTACGAGCCGTGCAGAATCAGCTGGGCGAACCTTTATGACGAGCCTGAATTGATCGGCCACATCATGCAGGTCTGGCGCAATGACGGCCTGCCTCACGATCTGCCTATCTATCTCACCGAGTCGAATCTTTCCTCGTCGACCAGCGAAACCTACATGGATATCTTCGGCGGCCTGTGGCTGGCCGACTACATCGGGTCGTATCTCAATGCGGGCGGAAACGCGGTCTACTACTTCCACTACCTGCCGCTTAAGATGGAGCGCGGCTGCAACGACTCAGCCGGCACATTCGGCATGTTCAAGGTGGGCGCCGACTACCAGATCGAGCAGCCGCTCTCGCAGTTTTTTGCAAGCCAGATGATCAATCGTGAGTGGCTACAATCAGGCGGTGGTGAGCATACCCTGGTCCCCGCGGAAACCGATGTTGACGACGGCGCGGGTCATCATCTGGTTACGGCTTACGCTGTCCAGAGACCGGATGGCGAGTGGTCGGTGATGCTGATCAACAAGGATCAGCAGAACAGCCATAAACTCCATCTCGCCTTTCAGAATCAGCAGGCGAGCGGAGAATCGGCCCTTACAGGTACGGTTCATGAAGCGATCTTTGGCAGCGGCCAGTATCACTGGCTGCCAGCTCATCGCGACTTCAACGCTCATCAGCCTCAGGCGCTCAATACGGCTGCCAACATTTACGTGGATGGGAAGGCCGAGCCTGATGGTCCCGCCGTTACTCGCAACTTCGAAGCTCAGAAGAATACCGAGTATGACCTGCCGCCTGCTTCGATCGTCGTCATCCGGGGCAAGCTCTCGCCGCAATAACCGAAGGTTGGGGTGAACGCCGCAGCCGTCTCTGTGCGAGCATAGGGACGGCTGTGAAAACGTTGTCACGTCATCTTTGGGAGGAGATGTGAATCTTCGAGTCCGCACTCTGCAGAGCCTGTCCACATGTCTATTGCTCTTACCGCTGGGCCTCATCGCTCAGACCGCTGCTAAGCCAGGCACCTTTGCCCTTCACGATGGCGACCGCGTCACATTTTATGGCGACAGCATCACCGAGCAGCGGGAGTATACCGAGAACATTGAAGCCTATGTCCTGACGCGTTTTCCCAAATGGACGGTGACCTTCCACAATGCGGGCGTGGGCGGAGACAAGGTGAGTGGCGGATGGGGTGGCCCCATCGATCTGCGCCTCGACCGTGATGTGCTGGCTTATAAGCCCACCGTCGTGACCATCATGCTGGGAATGAACGATGGCTATTACCGCGCCAGCGAACCCGGCATCCAGTCCACTTACACGGCGGGTTACCTGCACCTGCTCGGCACGATTCAGAAATCGCTGCCCGATGCGCGGATTACATTGATTCAGCCATCCCCTTACGATGACGTAACGCGGATTCCGCTCTTCGCAGGTGGCTACAATGCCGTGATGCAGCAGTATGGCCAGTTCCTTGTCCAGACCGGCCGTGAGAAGAACACGCAGGTTACAGATTTCAATGGGCCCGTCGTAGCGATTCTCCAAACGCTCAACCAACAATCTCCCGATTTGGCAAAGCAACTCATTCCTGACCGTGTTCATCCCGGACAGGGCGGCCACTGGGTAATGGCCGAGAGCCTGCTGAAAACCTGGATGGCTCCGGAAATGGTGAGTTCCGTGACGGTCGCGACAGCCCCCAAATCAGCGCCAATCACGCAAAATGCTCAGGTTACCGACGTTAAGCGAGCCAAGGATCGCATCAGTTGGACGGAGACTGAAGACGCTCTGCCGCTCCCATTGCCTTCGGCCGATCTCGACCCCGTTCTGGGACTGGTGGTGAAATACTCTGACCTCGTAGCGGCGCTCGATCAGGAGCAACTACACGTCGCAGGGCTTACTCCGGGCCGTTACGATCTGCGCATTGATGGCCGCAGCGTAGGGATTTATTCCGAGGCGCAATTAGCGGCCGGCATCAACCTGGCCACGCTGGACACACCCATGCTCGAACAGGCGCTTCTGGTCGCCTATGACGTTGCGAAGAAAAACACCATCGAGGCATCGTATTTCAAGATCGTCTATCCAGCGCTCGAGGATGAGAGCTCGCCGGTGGCGAAAGCGCTAGCCACTGCTCTGGCTGCCGCGGAAAATCATGAGCGCGCCGATGCGCAGCCACGTCCCCACAACTTCGAGGTGGTGCGTCAGCCCTGAAGACCAAGCGCCGCTAACTCTGTTCAGGCCTGCCCTTTGCTGGCTTCGATCTGCCTCGACTCTATCTGCCGCGACACGATCTGAGCGATATCCAGGAGCTGCGGCGGAGTCTCGGTCAATCCGGCGATCGCATCGCGAAACATGGTGTTGCAGAAGGGGCAAGCCGCGCCAATCGTGTCGGCGCCCGTAGCCAGCAGTTCTTTCGCGCGGGTCTCACTGACTCGCGTGCCGCTTTCTTCTCCAAGAAAAGCCAGACCACCGCCCGCCCCGCAGCAGAATGCTCGTTCGCGTGTGCGCGGCGGCTCCACGACGGTCGCGGAAGCAGCGATAACCGCGCGCGGCTCGTCGTAAACACCGCGATACCGGCCCAGATAGCAGGGATCGTGATAGACGATCTTTTCCTCGCTCTTCTTTGCGGGCAGTGCAGACGCATGGCGCGCCATGAATTCACTGTGATGCTCGATCTCAACCGTTATGCCGAGAGACCGCCAGTCATTTGCCATTGTTTGCACGCAATGGGGGCAGATGGAAATGATCTTCTTTACGCCAACATCGTTAAGCGCAGCCAGATTGGCTTGTCCTAATTCATCGAAGACCAGGTCGTTGCCCAATCGCCGCGCGGGATCTCCAGTGCAGCGCTCTTTCTTCAAGACTCCGAAACTGGTGTTCAGATATCGCATCACGCCGGCGAAGGCAGAGATGATCTCGCGGCCTTTGGGGTCGTAAGCACCCATGCATCCCAGCCACAGGCAATATTCCTGCGTGCCGTCAAAAATCGGCAGCTGCTGCTTGGCGATAAACTTGTCGCGCTCCGCCTGCGAAAAACCCATGGCATTTCCGTTCTTCTCAAGATTCAGGAAGAGCTTGCCGCCATGATCGTCCTGCCACTCGCCGGTGTTTACCGCGCCTCTGCGCAAACCAATGATGATGGGCAGGTGCTGCACGCCAACCGGACACTGATTCTCGCAGGCACCGCAGGTGGTGCATTGAAAGGGCGCTTCCTTCGGGATGGTCGAATCGAGAATTGGTTTGTCCCCCTCGATTCCGAATTCGTTCAGATAGGTGCGCATGCCGAGCGCAATGAACTTCGGATCGAGAACTTTGCCGGTGTTGTTTGCCGGGCAATGCTCGGTGCATCGGCCGCACTCCACACAGGAATAAGCCTGCAGCGCAATGATCTGAGTGATGTCCTTGCCGCCGATCAGGCCGAAATCCTCATCGCCGTTGAGCGGCGGGATCTGGCTGAATTGTTCACGCTTCAGGAAAATAGTCACCGGACTCAGCACCAGGTGCAGATGCTTGGTATGTGGGATCAGGGGCAGGAATGAGAGCAGCGTGAGCGTATGGGCCCACCATAGCGCAACCCCTGCCAGCGACGCTTCACTCACAAATGCGCTTGCCATGTAGGTGGCCATGAGCAGGAAAATCAGAAGCGCGATGAGACCGGACTCGGGGGAAAGCTCACCTAACCATTTGGGGCGTATAACGAAGCGCCGGAACGCAAGACCGGCAATCGATACAGCGACAGCCGCAGCAAAAATAAAGGCCAGCCAGAAGTAAATTGCGCCAACGCCGCGGTCATAGCGGAGAAACCTGAGTCCGAAGCCTGACGCAATGTGATTCACGGTCACCAGGGCGAAAACCAGAAATCCCCAAAACACAAAGGCGTGCGCCAGCCCGGGGAGAGGACGTTCTGCGATGACTTTTGCCTGGCAGACGACCTCCCAGAAGAACGCCCAAGTGCGACGGCCGAGCGACTTCAGGGAAAAATCGGGGTCCGGCTTTGCGCTCAGGATGCGGCGAGCGATCACTCCAAAACGCAGCCAGAAGAGCCACAGTGAAATGGCGATGAGCACAATCAAGAGCACACGGAGTGCTCCCTGCGAAAAAGAATTCATTTCCAAAGTCCTCGGTAAAACGCCGCATTGGCAGCTACCGTTATACCTCGCGAGAGCGGGGTTGCGTTCTGCGATCGCTTCGGCGCGGCGTTAATCGAGTCAGATTTGGTCATCCCTCATTTTGAGGGGGTGCAGGCGCCAGCTAACGCGCGATCCAGGGCAATCTTGTGCAGTTCGTCACCTGGATGGGCCGTAAGATATTTGCCCGCCGCCTTGGCCATGTCGATGCGGCAGCTCGATGCCGCGCGAATCGCGGCCGTATCCGCCAGTCCCACGATCAGCTCCGCTTGCAGTTTGTCGAGTTCGGGGCGGATAGTTTTGGCAAGATCAACTTTTTCATGCGCCGGCACCTGGCCGCTTCGGCGCCAATCGTCCAGCAGCGAATACTGCACGATCTTGTTGGCCTCAATCTGCGCCCGGAAGAACTGTTCCACTGCATCCTTATCGAGCCCCTTAGCCTCGGCCGCTTTCGCCGCATTGGCAATCACTACACTCTCGCGTGCAGTATCTTCGACCGCCGCACCGGAATCTGCCTTGGCCAGCGCGACCTGGTCTGCAATCGCAAGCCTGCGCGCTGACGCTTCGACAAGCGGCTGGAGCTGGTCAATAGCATTCTGATTCGTGGCGCTCTGCGCCTGGCAAATCGTACCTACGGCAAAGACACACAAGGCGTAATTTAATTTATTTAGTTTCACTACTTCTCCTTCTTCATTTTGAGATGATCGAAGGCGGCCCATTGTTACGCCGTCCACTGGAATAAAGATTGAAGAGATCTCAAAACAGCAGAGGGCTGCATGCGAAACCGGGCACACAGCGCCCGCGACTATCACGCCAGAAACGACCTACTAGTTCGCGACCTGATCGCCCTTCATGAAGGCCGCGATATGTTCATTGAGAAATTTCTCGTCCGCGGGGCTCGCGCCAGCTCCGGCGGGATGCCCCCAGAGCGATGGTATTGGCAGAAGGGTGCAGTGAGGAATGAACGGCGCTTCGTAGCGGGCATCGGTAACTGGAAAATAGAGATCGGTGGCCGACGGCATGTAAAGCACCTGCGCTTTGATCGACCCCAGCGCCTTCTGCAGGTCTCCACCGAAGCCGGGCGTGGACCCGACGTCATGCCGCTCCCAGGTGCGCATCTGCAGGATCAGATTGTTCGCGTCGGCGCCGGGGATAAAATCCGTGCGGTATTTTTGCACAACCTGATCGAAGGTCGTGCCCGCCGGTTCTTCGCTTCGCCATAACTCCTGGCGCCACCACTCCTGCGAGAAGAGCCATGCGGTCCACACCAGCGAAAATGCCTGAATGCCCTTTACCGGCTCGGTCGCGTAATCGCCACCTTTAAAGGCCTCGTCGGTGGTCAGCGCAGTGATTTCGCTTTCCAGGCGCACGATGCCATGGCCGTAGGCCTTCGCGGTACCTGAAGTGGCGACGATGCGGTCCATGTAATCCGGATAAGAGACGGCCCACTGGAAGGCCTGCTCCGCGCCCATGGAGAAGCCGATGACCGCCTGAAGGTGCTTGACGCCAAGCTCCCTGGTGAGAAGCTCATGCACCGCTTCCACATTGTCCCGGATGGTGGTCACCGGAAAACGTGGGCCGTGGAATGGCTCGGGCGTATTGCTGGGCGAAGATGACCGGCCGTTGCCAAAGAGCTCGGTGGCGATCAGGAATTGGCGCGTCGGATCGAGCGCTTTGCCTGGCCCAATGAGCCATTCGTAACCGTGCATGTCCGCCATGTAGTGCGATGGCAGAAGTACTGCGTTGTCTCCAGCCGCATTCAGGTGCCCGTAAGTGCCGTAGACGATCTTCGCTTCCGGTAGTGTTACTCCGCTCTCGGTGTGAAAGTTATGGAGTACAAACGAGTGCTCCACCGGCTCGGGCTTCGCCGGCGCGGTTTGCGCCATGGCTGTGAATGAATAGAGTGCGAGAAAGGTGGATGCGAGAAGCTTCATAGGCGGTCTCCCGAAGATTTACGGCAGCGCTGGAAAGAGCGGCGGGTCTTTACGCTGGCCGGTGGTCTGCTCAAAGTCATATGCGAAACGGATGAGTGTCGATTCGCTGAACGCGGGGCCGAGGAAGGTAAGTCCAGCCGGCAGCATGCCGTGAGTAAAGCCCATGGGAACGGTGATTGCGGGAAAGCCGGTCTGCGGCGAGAGAATCTGACTGTTATCTCCGGCAGGGCTCTCCATGTCTCCCACCTTGCGCGGCGGATTACCCCAGGTTGGATAGACAATCGCATCGAGGTGCTCTTTCGCCATCGCGGCGAGAAGTGCATTGCGAAATGCTATCTTCGGCGGGTCATAATAAACGTCCGGGCACGGGGTGCGACGGTCGTCGGCCTTTGGCGGCGCTATCGAACCGCGAATTTCTTCTTCAATGTAGGGCAGATATAGGCCGGAAGCGACAATGGAAGCGAGGTCATGATAGGGCGCATTCGGATGACGGGCGAGGTAAGCGTCAAGATCAGCCTGGAAGTCGCCACACCAAAGATTTTTTTCCATCGCGTCATAGCCGGGAATGGAGAAGGGATCGACCAACACCGCGCCTTCCTGCTCAAGCGTGTGCAGAGCGCGCTCGGTCACAGCCTTTACTTCCGGATCAGTGGTCGCAGTGTTGAAGTACTGCCGGAAAACTCCGATGCGAGCGCCGCGCAATCCGTGGCGGTCAAGAAACTGCATGTAGTCGAGTTTGGGTCGATCCGCGTCGAGTTGTGTGACGGGATCGGCAGGGTCCGGTCCGGCCAGAACAGTGAGTAACGTCGCAGCATCGGCCACATTCCGAGCCATAGGACCGCCCACGTCGTTGTTGGCAAAGAGGGGAATGATTCCGGAGCGGCTGGTGAGACCGATGGTAGGGCGAATGCCCACGAGGTCATTGTGCGAAGACGGGCCGCGGATTGAGTTGCCGGTGTCCGTGCCCAGTCCGGATTCGCCCAAGCTCGCCGCTACGGCAGCAGCCGTGCCGCCGCTCGATCCGGCGGGAACGCGAGTCAGATCGTAAGGATTGCGTGTGATGCCGGCGATCGAGCTGACTGTTAGATACGGGCTGAAGGCCCACTCCGCCATGTTGGTTTTCGCGAGAATGATAGCTCCGGCGGCGCGCAGATGAGCGACCAAAGTGCTGTCGCTCGCGGGCACAAAACCCTTCATGGCGAGCGAACCGCCTGTTGTCTGCAGTCCTTGCGTGTCGTAGTTGTCCTTGATCAGAACTGCGATGCCACCGAGCAGAGGCAGCTTGTGAGTCGCGGCAAAATTCCGGTCACAGGCGTCGGCTTCGGCAAGGGCATCCGGGTTGACGGTGACGATGGAGTTCAGCCGCAGACCGTCAATGGGCGTCTGGTCGTAGGCGCGAATACGCGCAAGATAGCTCTCAACTACCGCTCGGCAGGTTGTGCGTCCCTCGCGGATAGCTGTCTGCGTATCGGCAATGGTTGTGCCGACTACGTCGAAGCGGGCACGCGTGGTCTGCGCGCGTACGATTGCGGGAAGCGCGAGAAGGAGAACGCAGATGATCCGGAAGGTGCGCATTCTCAAGCTATCGCGTACCTGCGGGAGCCGATTCATCGAGTAACTCAGCTAGATACTGCGACCATATGGCCGGCAGCGTGTGCGTACCGTGACCCCGCGTGGCATCGGTAATGGGAAGCAAAACGAACTTCCCTTTTGGGACCCGCTTGATTTCTATAGGCATGATGTCCAGCTCTGGCGGATTGATGAAATCGTCGGCGGAATTGATGGCCATGACGGGCACAGTAATCTTCTCCAGATCTTTGGAGGGATCGTAGTTCCGCGACGAGTTGAACTGATAAAGGAAATCGTTCGCGTCGAGCGCTTTCATATCCGTCGCCCATGTCTTCTCGAGAAATTGGTCGGCTGCATCCCGCGTAGGGTAGAGCTTCTGCATCTGCAGCGGAGCCGAGCCCATGATGATGAGCATATCGATGGCCGTCTTCAGCCCCAGAGGCTGCGTTTTGTATTCGCCTTGCTCCCAGCCGGGGTCGCTGGTGATCGCGTCCATGGCCATCTTGCGCGCCATGCGATTTCTGCCCGCAATCTGCACGGGCAGGCAGGCGAGGGGCATGAGGGCATCGGCAAAGCCGGGATAAGTCTCGCCCCACACCCAGGAATGCATGCAGCCCATGGACGTTCCCATGATGAGGCGAAGATGATCGAGCCCCAGCCCCTTGGTTACGACCAGATATTCGCCCAGCACCATGTCGTCGTAGTCGTACTTGGGAAAGTGGGCGTGCATGCCATCGCTGGGCTTGGAAGACTTTCCATGGCCGATGTCGTCGGGCAGGATGATGAAGTATTTGGCGGCGTCAAGCAACCCGCCGGGAACGAAGAGGGCTCCGGCAAAGCGGGGGTTCAGGAATTGTGTACCTGCACCGCCGGTGCCGTGCAGGATGAGAACGGCGTTGTCCACATGACCGTTGCTGTCGCGATGCGGCTGACCGATGACACGGTAGTGGAGGCGAAGCTCAGGTAAAACGGAGCCGTCTTTGAAGTGAAAATCCTTCGCGATGTAGTCGGCTTCGCGCGGCTCAGGCCAGGACGGCGCGGCCTGGGCGAGTCCAGCGGAGGCCCACGCGAGCGCAAAAGCGATAAGAAGAGCCGAACGGGCGATGGCTGACTTACGAAAACGCTTACCACAAACGGCTTGGGGCATAGGCAGACCTGCTATAGAGCCAGAACTCATGTTTGTTCCTCTGCGCAGAGCTTCTTATTTGGTGAAGATGGTCCCAGGAAAATCTTGCATGTGTGTCGCCAACAAAAACACCGTTCCAGTCAGCATACAGGTAACATCGCCGCCCTTGTTCGTCCGCTCAACAATCCGGTGCAAACTGCGCAGCGAAGCCAAAGCTTGCCCATATGCCCGGGGTGCGAGATTATTCGTGGTGCACAACAGTTCCCCAGGCGAACACGTAGAACCGTGACGGAGAACCAGATGCCTTACGCCGATCTTGACGGAGTGCGCATTCACTACACGCTTGAAGGCCGAGTCGATGGCCCGGTACTCGCGTTTTCTCACTCCCTCGGTGCCGACCTGAAAATGTGGGACCAGCTTGTGCCCGCGTTTAGCGACAAATACAGGGTTCTGCGCTATGACATGCGAGGCCACGGACAAAGCAGCACTCCAGCAGGGCCGTACACCATGGCGGACCTGGGGAACGATTTCCGGGCGCTTCTTGATCACCTGGACATCCCGAGCGTTCGATTTTGCGGGCTGTCCATCGGCGGAGCGATCGGCATTTGGCTGGGGATCAATACAGGCCAGCAGATCGGCAAGCTTGTTCTCGCGAATACCGCCGCGAAGATCGGGACAGAGGAGACATGGAACGATCGCATTCATAAGGTGCGAGCCAAGGGCACAGCGTCGATAGCGAGCACCCAGGTGGGGCGATGGTTTACTCCAGAATATACGCAGCAACAGCCGGCGATGATCGACCGGATGATCGCCACGTTGTCCTCCACTTCCGCGGAGGGGTACGTCGGCTGTTGCGTTGCTTTACGCGATATGGATTTCCTCGCCGAGCTGCCGCTAGTGCGGCCACCGACGATGGTCATCTCCGGAAGATTCGATCCGGTTGCGCCTCCCAGCGATGGGCATACGCTGGAGAAAAACATACCCGGAGCCAGATACGTCGAGCTGCCGTCGTCACATTTATCAGCAGTAGAAAAACCGGCGGAGTTCGCCGCGGCACTGCTTTCTTTCATCTCATAAAAGATGGACGGGATAAGACGGCTGCCAACTGATGGGGATGAGATCCGCTATGCGATGGAAACGCATCGAAAGAAATGCGCTTTGGGCCACGATGAACTCACAACACGCACATTCGAAACCACCATCCTAAGAACATAGAAGCAGAGGCGGCTTTAGACGTATATTTGTCCCGCTCGGAGCAGCCCACCGGCACCGGTGGCCAATCGGCCGAGGGAATGAGACAGGCAGAGCGCGAGGAAGCTGGAGCGGGCCCCCACACGAGCAATCAGGAGGAATAAAATGGCGAGCAATCGCGGCGTAGTTTATCTCGGCCCGGGCAAGGTCGAGGTGCAGTCAATCGATTACCCCAAAATGCAGAATCCCCAGGGCAAGCCCATCGAGCATGGGGTGATTCTCAAGATCGTCTCCACCAACATCTGCGGCTCCGATCAGCACATGGTACGCGGCCGCACGACCGCGCCCAAAGGCATTGTCCTCGGCCATGAAATCACCGGCGAGATCATTGAGAAGGGCAAAGATGTCGAATTCCTCAACATCGGCGACCTGGTCTCGGTGCCCTTCAACGTCGCCTGCGGACGCTGCCGCGCCTGCCGCGAGCGCAACACCGGCGTTTGTCTTAACGTCAATCCGCAACAGCCAGGCGGCGCCTACGGCTATGTCGATATGGGCGGATGGGTCGGCGGACAGGCCGATTACGTCCTGGTTCCTTATGCCGACTTCAACCTGCTCAAGTTTCCCGATAAAGATCGGGCGATGAGCAAAATAAGAGACCTCACCATGCTCTCGGACATTCTTCCCACGGGCTTTCACGGAGCCAAGTCCGCCGGTGTAGGAGTGGGCTCGACGGTCTACATCGCCGGTGCGGGGCCCGTTGGTCTGGCCGCCGCTGCTTCCGCTTACATCCTCGGCGCAGCCGTAGTCATTGTGGGCGACAGTAAGAAGGAACGGTTGGAGCACGCCAAAAAGATGGGCTACGAGACCATCGATATAACGAAGCACAACAACCTCGCCGATCAGATCGCTAATATTCTCGGTGAACCGGTCGTCGATGCGGCTATCGATGCTGTAGGTTTTGAAGCCAGCGGCCATGGAACGAAAGATGAACCGGCGCCTGCCAGCGTGCTGAACGAATTGATGGGCGTTACGTTCGTTGGCGGCGGTGTCGGTATTCCTGGCCTCTACGTTGTAGAAGATCCGGGCGCGCCCAACGAGGACTCAAAGAAAGGCATTCTGAAAATTCGATTTGGTAAGGGATGGTCCAAATCGCTGCACTTTCACACCGGACAGGCTCCCGTGCTGCAGTACAACCGGCAGCTCATGCAGGCCATTCTGCATGACCGCCTGCCTATCGCGAAGATCGTGAACGCAACCGTGATCAAGCTCGATGAGGCTCCGCAGGGCTACAAGGACTTCGATTCTGGCGTGGCCAAGAAATTCGTCCTCGATCCCCACGGGATCGTCGCGAAAGCAGCCTGATCCTGAATGAACTCTACTGTGGAGAGGCGAAGGAGCAATCGCTTCGCTTCTCCACCAGATACAGCTCAATACCTGAGCCGGACTGGACGACATCCGGCTCCGGGGGCAGAATCATTGATGGAACGCGGAATAAACTCCGCCTTCGAGGGAGCAGTCAGTGGGAAAAAGATACGCCAATATTCTTGAAACAGTCGGCAACACTCCCGTGGTCAAGATCAACAAGCTTGCACCTGCTCACGTAAACCTCTACGTGAAGGTCGAGGCATTCAATCCGCTCGGCTCCGTCAAAGACCGCCTGGCTCTGGGTGTAATCGAGGACGCGGAGCGCACTGGAAAACTCAAGCCGGGTCAGACGGTGATCGAGGCCACGAGCGGCAACACCGGAATCGGACTGGCAATGGTGTGCGCGCAAAAGGGCTACCCACTGGTCGTCACGATGGCAGAGACCTTCAGCATCGAGCGCCGCAAACTGATGCGCTTCCTGGGAGCGAAGATCGTTCTCACTCCAGCGGCCGCCAGAGGCATCGGCATGGTCGCCAAAGCTATCGAGCTGGCCGAAGCACATGGTTGGTTCCTCACTCGCCAGTTCGAGAATGAAGCCAACGCCGACATGCATTCACGAACCACCGCCAAAGAGATACTGGATGATTTTGCGGGCGAGCGGCTGGACTATTGGGTTACAGGATTCGGCACCGGAGGCACGCTGAAGGGTGTGTCGCGAGTGCTCGCAAAGGAGCGCCCGGAGACGAAGATCATTGTCTGCGAACCCGATGACGCGGCGATGCTCTCGAGCGGCGTCGAGCAGCAGCGGAATGCCGACGGATCGGCGGCGGCGAGCCACCCCGCGTGGCATCCACACCCCCTGCAAGGCTGGAGCCCGGACTTCATCGCAAAGCTGACCGGTGATGCCATCGATACCAAGGCCGTCAGTCAGATTCTGCGCGTTGAAAATGCGGAGGCCATGCGCTGGAGTAAAGAGCTTGCGCGCAAGGAAGGCATCTTCGTGGGCATCACCTCAGGAGCGACCTTCGCGGCGGCTCTACGCGTGTGCGCGGAGGCCCCGGCGGGATCGACGATTCTGTGCATGCTACCCGATACGGGAGAACGCTACCTCAGCACTCCCCTGTTCGCTGACGTTTCCGTCGACATGACTCCGGAGGAACTCGAGATTTCGCGCTCTACGCCTAGCGGACAATTGCAGCCCGCGTAACGCAGCAGGCAAGAGACAGCGCGCTGCTCAGAATGTCTTCAGGTACGCGATGAGAGCGCGCTTGTCCGCATCCGGCAGGGTCGCGCCGTAGGTGTGGCCGCGATCCTGGACGAAGTCCGGAGCGTTGTCTGTCAGCAGAAATAACTCGTTCAGATCGCCGGTACCGGTGAGTCGGCAGAAGAGCCGGGTCAAGGAATTGTCCTTGCGGAACTTCTCCGGAGTAATGAGATCGACATTCGCAATCAGATCGATGGGGGTATCGCGCGCGATGCAGACGCTCCCGCCTTCTTCATACTTGAAGACGCTGGCCTCGGTAGTTCGGCGGATGGTTTTGAGCCCCGGTCTGCGCTCCGGCCATAACAGTTTCTCCATCGCGTCCTGATAAGCAGTCATTCTTCCCGCGATCGATGGATCGTTGTTAACAATCCCCACAGAATTGTTATGCAGAAATGGCGCCGTCGCCCACATGTTGGCAAGCGTTGGCGTGCGATAGTAGCCGCGTCCGCCGGTCGCCTCGACAGGCAGCAAGTTCAAGCTGGTATGGAGCGGATTGACCAACCCGGTAATGTGTACCGACGGCTGTTGCTTATATGTCTCGGAAGAAAACTCCTGCCAGATGTGGCCTTCCATAGCATTGCTGCCCATGGCGCGTTCGATGTTGGTGCCCAGCTCCGATACCGGATAGCGCACATCGTCCGACAGAAAATTGTCAGTCAGAAAGTCATCCTGCATGACCGCCTGAAGGAACCACGCAGCCTGATCGCCCTTGTAGTCCTGTGGCGGCTGTTTGCTCGAATGACAGCGAGCGCAGTTTCGCGCGAAGACTTCCTTGCCATGCGATACCATCTGCGGATCCTTAGGCAGCCAGGCGGTTCCACCGTCCGCGTCAGCCAGGTGCAGCGGCGCCAGTGTACGCAGGAAGGCTTCGAGTCCTTCCATCCTACCCTCGGTCGCAAGCCAACCCTGATTACATGCGCTGTTTTCCTTGCGCGCCTGTTTCGGATCGAAGACCGACTGCGGGCGCTTCAATCCATAAACGGGATCCTGCAGGGTCGTCCAGATCGAAGCACAGAGACCGATGTTGACGTAAACGCGCAGCGCTGCGCAGGCCGTATCGTTCACGCCCGGCTTTTCAGTCGGATCATCCAGGCACGCGGCACCGACAGAGTCGGAGCCGTCTTTCAGGACATGATAGACATCGCGTTGCACCCCATCCGCCGTGCGCTCGCGATGCTTCGGCCGAAAATTGAGGTTGGCGATGTTGTTAATCACATTTGGATTGTTGATGTGATCGGTTGCGACCTGTGAGGTCTCTGACGTTCCCGGCGACTGCGCGTTTGCGACCTGCCAGCGGAAGTCATTGGTTTTCAGGCCGCGCTCCGGTGGATATTTCGCCGTATTGAAGAGCTGCTCGCGAAAATACTGGTTGCCGATTCCCGGATGAAGATTATGCCACTCGGGATTCTCGGGATCGGCGGGCGGATGCAGCGGGTTGAAGCCGACATGACAGAAGGCGCAGGCCAATCCGATCAGATAAGGCGGCTCAACTTTCGCCGGATCGGCGATGTACTTGTTCACATCCCATTCCGATTCTTTGAAGTTCGGATTGCGAAACTTTCGCAAACCAATGACTCCGGTTGGCTCGCCGGGAATGTCCGGAAGCTTTGGTACGTCGGGACTGGTGCAGTCATCGAGCCATAGTCCATAGCGATCCGCGTGCGTAGCCGGCTTGCAGTCAGGATCACTGATGACGCCGAAGAATTTGAAGCGCCTCCCGCGATATCGCGAGTCGATAGCCTGAAGAAGATCGAAGGTTCCGTGCGACTGAACAGTGAGAATTCGCCAGAGCGCCTGATCGCCGACTACGGCTTTGCCACTCGCGTCCAGGTCGCCGCCCGTCCAGAAGTACCAGGTGTCGCGTCCATGCTCTTCCGTCCCGGTCAGACCCGCATAGCCGGACTGATAACAACTGGTTTTGCCGCTAGGACAGGAATAACTGCTCTGCGCATCCGCAGAATTGCGCACACCATCGGAAATTATTCCCAGCAAGAGAAGAGCTGCAAATAGCAAAGCGGGTTTTCGAGGAGTCATAGAGCGCTCCACATTGCGGGGCGAATGCGATACCTACAGACTCCGAGCTCTCCTTATGGCGCCGCACACTGGCGCTTTCTGGAGGCGGTCATGTTATCACATCACTCTGAGATCGAGCTTGACTTTGATAGAAGTGCCGTTATAACGTTCAGCGGTTCAGGCGCCGTCATAGAAACTGGCGCTGTGCATCTTTCTGCCTTTACACGCTCGCTCCTGAGCACCGCTTTCTGTACTTCACTTTGAAGTCTCCGGGCAAAGCCCCCAGCGAGGTGTATCTATGGCAACGAACACTGTTACGAACTGGTTTGGCAACATCGTTTCGCATCCCAAGGTAATCGTCGATGCGAACTCCGTAGACGACATCGTCGCCGTGATGAAAGACCCGGTGAAGTACCCAGCGCCAGTGCGCGCGGTCGGCTCCAATCACTCGACGGCGCCGTGCGGAGTGGCTGACGGCGGCACTCTCATCCGCATGAAGATGAACCGGATTCTGAATATTGGCACGGATAGCCTGACTGTCGAGGCCGATGCCGTGCATCTGGACATGGCGAAGGCGCTCGAGGCCAGGAACCTGCAGTTTTACGTGAACACCGAGATTGGCAGCCTCTCTGCCGGGAGCGCGGCTTGCGCCGGAACGAAGGACGCTTCATTCGAAGGTGAGTACGGACAGGTTGGGTCCTACATCACCGGCGTGAAAATGGTTTTGCCCAGTGGCGACTTACTCGAAGTCACGGAGGAAGCCCAACCGGATCTTATGCAGAAGATACGATCGAGTTACGGTCTCTTCGGGATTATCTACGAGGTGACGTACAAGATTCGCCCACTGACTCCAATGCACGTGCATCACAAGACCTTCACGCTCGAAGAGTTCATCGCGGCTCTGCCGGAACTGAAGGCATTGAATTACTCGATGATGTTCTACATCTTCCCTTTCGATCACAAGATCACGGTCGAGTTTCGCAAGTACAATCCTGGCGCGACAGGCGAACCGAATCATGCCGCATGGGCGTTGAGAAATCTTATCTGGGGCACATCCGGACCAAAGCTTGGGCATGATGTTGAGCAGAACTTCTCCATTCCGGCCATCCGTTACGGCATCATCGATACCTTCAACGCCGCGTGGCGGCTGCAACTGGAGACCCTTGTCAGCAGCGACTACACCATTCCACCAGACCAGATCATTCACTACCCTGCCGTTTCCGATGACAGCCGCTATACCTTCAGCCTCTTTGCCTTTCCTGAAGATGCTTATCCTGCCGCGCTTACCGACTTCTTCAAATTCTGCAAGGACTACTACGCGCAGATGGGTTACCGCTCCAACCTGCTCTACGTCGGTTATCGAATCGCGCAGGATCAAAAAGCGCTGCTTTCCTATTCTTATGACGGGACAGTGATGACCATTGATCCAGTTTCGACCGCGAATCCCGGATGGTTCGAATATCTCGATGTTTATAACCAGTTCTGCAGTGATCGCAACGGGAAGCCACTGCTGAATCAGACACCAGGCCTGAACGCCGCCATGGTGCAAAAGGCCTATGGGGACAAATTGAAGGTGCTCGCAGAGATGCGCAAGCAATACGATCCGCAGGATCGGTTATTGAACGACTATTTCCGCGAGCTGCTGTCCTAGCTGGAGTCGCTTTTAGAAGCCGAGTCAGAGGGGGTAAGCTGTCGTGATGAGTAAAGATCAGGCAGTTGAGATCCTCTCGGCTGAAGGAAGAGAGGTTCGGGTTACGCATCCCGACAAGCTCTATTTCTCAAAAGAGATCAGGCTCACGAAGCTCGATATTGTTCGCTATTATTTGGCAGTTGCTCCAGGTGCTCTGGCCGGGATTCAGGATAGGCCGATCGTTCTCAAGCGTTTCGTAAACGGCGCCGAAGAAGAAGCCTTCTATCAGAAGCGGGCACCGACCGACCGTCCATCGTGGCTGAGGACGGCAACCCTTTCTTTTCCCTCCGGCAGGACCGCTGAAGAGCTGGTCGTAGACGATGCGGCCGGGCTTGCGTGGATCGTGAATTTAGGATGCATCGAGCTTCATCCTCATCCTGTGCGCTCTGCCGACCTTGATCATCCGGATGAGTTGCGGATCGATCTCGATCCAGGGCCGGGTGTGGGTTGGGCCGACGTGCGGCTGGTCGCGATGGAAGTGGAAGCAGTACTTGAGGAAATGGGCCTCAATGGCTGGCCCAAAACCAGTGGTTCGCGCGGCATGCATATCAATGTACGGATTGAACCCCGGTGGACTTTCACAGAAGTGCGGCGAGCGGCCCTTGCGCTCTCGCGCGATGTGGAGCGTCGCCTGCCAAATCTGGCGAGTTCGAAATGGTGGAAAGAAGAGCGTCACGGAGTCTTTCTCGATTACAACCAGAATGCAAAAGATAGAACCACCGCTT
>Ga0207045_1033_pt1 | contig 29301 bp, 14 predicted proteins | sample Alteio_BWMinCont_69_FD_153299 | JGI IMG/M metagenome (GOLD analysis project Ga0207045, IMG submission 153299) | Enriched cells from forest soil in Barre Woods Harvard Forest LTER site, Petersham, Massachusetts, United States -... | ecosystem: Environmental > Terrestrial > Soil > Temperate forest >... | reverse complement strand
ATTAATTTTCAAATATGACATCCCAGACCTGACCTGACCGCGTTTAAGGTAGTTTGTATTTTTGTAGCCTGCTGTTTGGTTTGTTTGGGGTTGTATAGGCAATTCTCGCCTGTTTTAATAAAGAGACAAGCCCTTTCTTCAAAGCTCCCGAAATATGCTTGTGCCCCAAAGCTTGAGATAGCTCGCTTTTTGATAAAGGACCATTTTTTGAGCAAATTTAAAACTTCTTGCTCTAATGACTCGGGCCTCGACTCGGGCCTTTCTATTTCGGTCTTACTTGTTTGCTCTTCTGGTCTTTTGCCAGTAGAAAAGAATGAGGAGGGTAAAAAAGTAGTAACAACAGATTCAGCACGCACTTCCCAGGTTGGCTTGGGATTTCCACTTTCCTTACACCAATCGATAATGTTGAGTGTACCCATTCCCCACTTTTCAATCACCCCGGCGCGGTAAAATACACTAGCGATAATAGGATTCCATGGTTTAGATTCATGTGGCCTTGTCAGCTTTTCCGGTGTCATATCGAAATGCAAAATTCCGGGGTTGATGATCTCCAAATGGTCATCATACATAGCAATTGCAACCACGCCACCAGGCGTTGTGTAGTCCCGGTGACAAATGCTGTTTGCGAGGGCCTCCCGTGTAATCGTGTAGTCATTAGCTATCATGAAGGTCAAGGCAACCCGAGCGGTTTTTATAAACAATTTGGCTTTGAAGAATTGGATGACAAAGAAGACTGAGGGGTATTAAGCAAAAAAATGATGGAGCTGGGAGAAATCCGACTGGAGTTAAAAAAAATTATAGTGAACATTAACCCATGCATAATTGCAGGCCTGACACAGTGCATTGCACTCGTTTTTAAAGTAACCCTTAACCAGTTTTTTTCGGTTTAATTCCGTAATATTTTTGGATTTGGCCCATATATTTTTCCTTATCTTCTGCGTTAAACCCTTTATTTTGTTCTTCCAATAAAAAAAGCAAGATCGAGGACTTTTTCCCCTTGCCAACGTCCACTTGCACCCTTTGAGACTTCATATAGCTGAGAACATCTTTCAATTTGGCGTCTAAGACGACGATGGGGTCTAATCCACCTTCTTTTCCTCCATTGTCATGTAATAGCTTTTTATAGGCTGATTGTTTATTTGATTCGCTCAGGGCTTTCTGTACGTTATCAAATTCATGCATCATGAGGTAGGCGCTCGTGTAAGTGACACTGCGCGATCTGCCAGCTTTACAATGAATATAAATAGGTTTATTGCTATCGACGCAACCCTTGATAAATTCTACTCCATTCTTCATAGACTTTGTATCTAGATTGCCTCCAAAGTCAGCTTCAGGGCAATGCAGGTTTGAGATTGATACATTAGACTCCTCTAGTAGCCCCTTTTTATTCTTAATTCCACGGTGTGTATCTGTTAGTAGTCGCCCATCGTCGTTCTCTCCTGGGTTTTTTAATGCCGGTGTGAATACCTTTCCAGAAACTGTTTCATGGGGTTCCACCACGGATAAGAAAGCCACACTGTTGTCCTCCGCACGATTTGGGACCTTCAACATTTTGCCAATGAGGTTGTCTATATTGTTTTTAAGGGGGATGGCACCCACAAATAGCATACCTTTACCAACTTCTTTTAAGTTATCACAATAGTTCCAATTCCCTACAGCAACCCTCAAGTGGGTCCAGGTGAGAGGGATGCCAAATTTAAGGAAATCTTTTACAACAAAATTGCTTACCCTTTTTTTGGTAGCGGCCCAAGCCTTTTTTACGGAGCCCCCTTCAGTAGTGACGGATCTCCCTCCAAACGACTCGGCTTCACGCCTATAAATAATTCCTGACTGATCTGCATTATTGAGGTTTTGATTACGTACTGAATAATCTGTATTATCTGTATTTAATCCTGTACCTGGCATATGCACCTCCTTTAAAAAAGAAAATCATTCATTAATTTAATTATATTAACTAATTAATCTAAAAGTAAACAACATTCAGTAATTAGCAGTAATTATTAAAATTATCAACAAATCATTCAAATAATTCATTAATTTAATAATAGCAACTAATTAATATAAAAGTAAACAACATTCATCAATTCATCAATTAACATTAATTATTCAATTATTTCCAAATTATTCAGCAATTCTGTGCCTAGCGCCCTGCCTTCTGCCATTTAATGCGGCTTGAGAATCTGAGCAAGCCCGCTTTCATTAAAATCCTTAATATTTGTTGTTACTTATATTGCCGCGCCAATTTATAATTGGTGCCATAATTGGTGCCAGGCCTGACATCCTGACATTTTAGATGAGCAATGATAATTCTGAATCTTCATAAGGAGCATTATTGAGAATGTCAGGATGTCAGACCTGGCACCAATTACGATCGTAAACGGCTTTCAAGCATGGAAAAACATAAGGTAATCAGGCCGTCTCGGCCTGATTACCTTATGTTTTTCCATGCTTGAAAGCTGGGGCTAACTTCAGAATCCTATCCAAACAATAGCTGCAAGAATTGCATTCCTAATATGGAGTCGTTTGCGATTCGTTTAACCGTGAGAGCTTTGGCGATTTTTTACGTAGAAGAAATTTCGGAATCACCTCTATACGCTTACGCACTTATACATGTGGCTACTATCCCTCCAAAAGCAATGAAAAGCATCTCCTGAGCTCTCGCGGTTAAACGATCGTAAACAGCTTTCAAGCAGGGAAAACATAAGGTAATCAGGCCGTCTCGGCCTGATTACCTTATGTTTTTCCATGCTTGAAAGCTGGGGCTAACTTCAGAATCCTATCCAAACAATAGCTGCAAGAATTGCATTCCTAATATGGAGTCGTTTGCGATTCGTTTAACCGTGAGAGCTTTGGCGATTTTTTACGTAGAAGAAATTTCGGAATCACCTCTATACGCTTACGCACTTATACCTGTGGCTACTATCCCTGCCAAAGGCAATAAAAAGCATCGCCAAAGCTCTCGTGGTTAAACAATCCTAAACTGCTTTCAAGCAGGGAAAACATAAGGTAATCAGGCCGTCTCGGCCTGATTACCTTATGTTTTCCCTGCTTGAAAGCTGGGGCTAACCTCAGAATCCTGCCCAAACAATAACTGCAAGCATTGCATTCCAATATAGAGTCGTTTACGATTCGTTTAACCATGAGAGCTTTGGCGATTTTTTACTTAGAAAAAATTTCGGAATTACCTCTATGTGCTTACACACTTATACCTGTGGCTACTATCCCTGCCAAAGGCAATAAAAAGCGTCGCCAAAGCTCTAGAGGTTAAACGATCGTAAACAGCTTTCAAGCAGGGAAAACATAAGGTAATCAGGCCGTCTCGGCCTGATTACCTTATGTTTTTCCATGCTTGAAAGCTGGGGCTAACTTCAGAATCCTATCCAAACAATAGCTGCAAGAATTGCATTCCTAATATGGAGTCGTTTGCGATTCGTTTAACCGTGAGAGCTTTGGCGATTTTTTACGTAGAAGAAATTTCGGAATCACCTCTATACGCTTACGCACTTATACATGTGGCTACTATCCCTGCCAAAAGCAATGAAAAGCATCTCCTGAGCTCTCGAGGTTAAACGATCGTAAACAGCTTTCAAGCAGGGAAAACATAAGGTAATCAGGCCGACTCGGCCTGATTACCTTATGTTTTCCCTGCTTGAAAGCTGGGGCTAACCTCAGAATCCTGCCCAAACAATAGCTGCAAGCATTGCATTCCAATATAGAGTCGTTTACGATTCGTTTAACCGTGAGAGCTTTGGCGATTTTTTACGTAGAAGAAATTTCGGAATTACCTCTATATGCTTACACACTTATACCTGTAGCTACTATCCCTACCAAAGGCAATAAAAAGCATCGCCAAAGCTCTCGTGGTTAAACAATCCTAAACTGCTTTCAAGCAGGGAAAACATAAGGTAATCAGGCCATCTCGGCCTGATTACCTTATGTTTTCTCCTGTTTGAAAGCTGGGACTAACCTCAGAATCCTGCCCAAACAATAACTGCAAGCATTGCATTCCAATATAGAGTCGTTTACGATTCGTTTAACCATGAGAGCTTTGGCGATTTTTTACGTAGAAGAAATTTCGAAATCACCTCTATACGCTTACGCACTTATACATATGGCTACTATCCCTGCCAAAAGCAATGAAAAGCGTCGCCAAAGCTCTAGAGGTTAAACGATCGTAAACAGCTTTCAAGCAGGGAAAACATAAGGTAATCAGGCCGAGACGGCCTGATTACCTTATGTTTTCCCTGCTTGAAAGCTGGAGCTAACCTCAGAATCCTGCCCAAGCAATAGCTGCAAGCATTGCATTCCTAATATAGAGTCGTTTACGATTCGTTTAACCATAAGAGCTTTGGCGATTTTTTACGTAGAAGAAATTTCGGAATCACCTCTATACGCTTACGCACTTATACATGTGGCTACTATCCCTGCCAAAAGCAATGAAAGGGATTGCCTGAGCTCTCACTGACTTGAAAAGGATCGAACCCTTCAAATTCTAACTTCGCATTTATTCCAGCTTTAATGTTCTGATTTCATCAATGATGACTTCCCCACCACATTCCACTTTCACGATTCTTTTATCCTTAATAATTAGCTGCACATAAATGTTTGAAGGAGCATCTGATAGATCACCCTGTTTAAAAAGCAGCATATGCATATCGCTCGGCATCAGAATGCCATGTTGAGACAGATAACAACCTAAGGCTCAATTGGAAGAACCAGTTGCTGATTCTTCGGGAATCCCATAGCGTGGGGCAAAATTACGGCAAAAGGCAGTAGTTGTTTTCTCAGAAGATTCCAATGAAAAAACATGAAGACCGATAGCGTCATATTTTTCGCTAAGTTTTGTAATCTGCTCATGATTGGGATGTAAAGCAGAAAGGCAATCCTGAGTAACCACTGGAACAAAAATATCCCGCAGTCCGGTTGAAACTATTTGAGGCTTCAAGTGTGTTGACCGAATATCGCTTACAGAAATGCCTAAAACAGGTGCAATTTCCTCTTCTGGAATGACCTGTCCAAAAACAGGTAAGGGTTGACTTAAGAAAATCATAGAATCACTTAAAGTGATTTCACAGAGGCCTACAGGAGCTTCAACTTGGTAAATTTCGTTTTTTAAATGATTGATTTGCTGTAATACCCCAAAAGCTGCAATGGTGGCGTGGCCACAAAAATCTATCAAAGAACTGGGTGTGAAATATAAGGCCTTATAGACAGTAGGACCTATTTTTGAAAGGAAGACCGTTTCTGAGAAATCCAGTTTTTTTGCAATCGCTTGCATTTGTTCAGTTGTGAATCCCTGTTCGAGAACTACCCCTGCTAGATTTCCTCCAAGATGATCTCGGCAAAAGGCCCTGACAATATAGACAACGCATTCCATGTCAGCCCTCAACTCGGTTTGCCTTGGTGACATATGGTATGTTTCCCCATCAGAGATTATTGTTTGTTGAGCACTTATTTCTCCATACCAGCAAGAAGTTATTAAGATCAAAACGAATTTCTTCCAAATACACCACATCTTCTGCCCTTATGTCCCGATGGGACAGGATTTTATCAGGAACCTATCTTTTTTTGCTTTATTTTTTAATCCATGCTCGGTTACAGGCCTGATATTCTGCGGTACTAACCTCAATCAGTAATTGATCTTAAGTCCAAAGTCATGTTATCGTGTTGCTCTGAGCATTGAATGCCTGTTGAGGAGTGTAGAAAAACTGCGGTCTTATAACCGCTAATCTCAGGTTTAAGTCCAGGTTGCCCCACTTTTTTCCCACATACTTTCATTATTAAAATGGTGATTAATGGCAAAATTTCAAAATTCCATTCTTTTTTCCGAACATTTTCAAATAAACGTATCTGTTCTAAACAGTTTGGGAGTGTTGAATATCTCATTAAATTTAGATATACCGCTATTCATAGACCCACTTCTTTTGGCAAAAAGCCAGCATGAAGAAATTAGAAATAACGGGAGAAAAAATTATGTAGATTTTTTTAAACAAGTTATCAAACTCCTTAAGGCGTCAAAGGTGATTGATGATGTTCCTTGGCGTAACGCTAAGCGAAAAATGAAATTTCCAGAAATTAAAGGAACTTGCCTAGGTTACAGCGTGCAATCTGTTTCTGGAAGTGGGAGCGGATCATTTATCACAGAACATCTACTCCGAACAGCAAAGCAAATTGTTGATCTCGGAGTTGAAGATCCGGATTTATTTATAGCAATGGGATTATTTGAAGAGGGAATTGGCCCAGATCGAATTAGTGATATGGTTACAAACATTATCCGATTAGATTTAGCATTATTTACTTCGCGAATTACCAATGAATTAGGAATTCCTACTCGACCAATATCTTTTTGCACTCAAACTGGTGAATCCATAGAAATAAACTTACCTTTAAATCCTTTTCAAAAAGATAATGAACCTATTCTCCTTGTTCCACATGATATTTTGCGAGAATTGCCCATAGTTAAAAGTTGGTCTGATATTGCCCAAGCGGCTTCCAAAAATGAGTCTTTGAGAAAAAGAGTAAATAATGAGATTGGAGACATCTGGAAAAAAGAAGCTCATAAAACCAACCTAAAAAACAAAGTATTATCGAATTTACCGTCCTTTGAAACACTTCTAGAATTAATTCACCAACCTTCTCTCCTCAAAGCCTACGACACAACAAATGATCCTAAAGGGTTACTGCTAAGGGAGGAGTTTCATCGCATCATTGAAAAAAATCCTTGTGTAATCCCTCAGCCAATCCAAAAAGATAGTGAAGGGCTCACAAAAATAGTAGAGGAAATTATTGAACAATTTCGTTTCTTAATAGAAGATCGTCGCATATCGGAGCAACTTTATAACAAAGATAATGTGCGTCCTGAAAATTGTGCTCAAGCATTTTTTTATACAGCTGCATATCATTACTGCCGTGCTAATAATATTGATATTACTCCAGAAGCAGGAACGGGAAATGGACCTGTTGACTTTAAATTTTCTCAAGGGTTTGACAGCAGAATTCTTGTCGAAATAAAACTTTCTGTTAATAACAAATTAATTTCAGGATATACCAAACAATTGTCGACTTATGGAAAAGCAGAAGAAACAATACAATGTTATTATTTAGTTATTGATGTTGGGAATGATGATAAAGGCAAAATTCTTCAAAAATTATTGAATTTAAGAAATGCTGAGTTAACTGCAGGTCGTCATGCTCCTGAGATCAAAATAATTGATGGAAAACGTCGTTCATCAGCAAGTCATTTATAATGCAATTCGGTGTTATAATGCTCGGTGTCAGGTCTGCAATTCTTACTTCAATCAAAATTGCAGAATTGCAGGCCTGACACCATGCACTGAATATGTTTAGAATAATCTGTAAAAAAATTGTAGCGCATTGATATTATTTGCATTTTAGATGTTCAGATAAGTTTTACAATGTATATATATGAACATATATTGATATTAGGTTTATAAATGAAAGAATATTATCCACTGATTGATTTATTTGCGGGAGCAGGAGGCCTAGGAGAAGGCTTTTCATCTTTTGTAACTGCCAAAAATCAGAATCCTTTTAAAATCGCTTTATCGATTGAAAAAGATCCTGATGCTTGCAGTACATTACTTCTAAGGAGTTTTTATAAAAAATTTGAAAACGGAACAATTCCAGAAGAGTACTGCCAATACCTGAGTGGTAACCTGACTAGAGAAGAACTTTTTAAATTGTATCCCAAAGAGTCATCTAAAGCAGCAGCAGAAGTAAAATGTATTGAGCTAGGAAAAACTTCCTATAAAGAAACAAAGAGTCAGATTAATAAATGTATTAGCGGAATAAAAAAATGGGTATTGGTTGGAGGGCCTCCTTGCCAAGCCTATTCGATGGTCGGTCGATCAAGAATGAAAAATACAAATCCCGATTTTGAAAATGACGAAAGACATTTTCTCTATCTTGAATATCTAAAAATACTAGCCGACTTTACACCTCCGGTTTTTGTAATGGAAAATGTTCAAGGATTGCTGACTGCTAAACACCTTGGCAATCGAATCGTTGAAAAAATACTTAGTGATCTCAGAAATCCCCATCAATCAACAAATTCCCCTCTAAAAGGTTTTGGTTATCGCCTTTTTTCCTTTTGTACAGCAGTACAGCCCAAAGAATGCGAACCAGAAAATTTTTTGGTACAGGCTGAGAAATTTGGCATTCCACAAGCACGACATAGACTTCTCATCTTAGGAATCAGAAATGATATCGACATCACACCAAGCATTTTAAGACCAACTCCAGCACCAACTGTAAAACAAGTAATTGGTGACCTCCCAAGAATACGCAGTGCTCTTTCCAAAGAGGTGGACTCTCTTATACAATGGAAATCTGCTTTAGCATCGATAAGGAAGGAAAACTGGTATATCAAGAGCAATGTGAATGGATTTAAACAAACAGTGAATAGAATTGATGAAGCTTTGAGTATAATCGGATCTGAGGACCTTTTATTAGGCGAAGAGGTTTTAAAATACAGTAAAAAACCAAAAGTCTATGAAGAATGGTATCGTTCAGATTCTGCAGATATTATTATAAATCATACATCTAGATCACATATGCGAAGCGACCTGCTTCGATATCTTTTTACTTCATCCTATGCTGCTGCAAGCAAAAAATCAGCTTGTCTTTGTGATTTTCCCGAATCCCTTCTACCGATACATAAAAATATTCAGCATGGAGTTAATGAAGTTTTTTTCTCGGACAGATTCAAAGTACAGCTTGGAGATAAACCATCTGCGACTATTACTTCTCATATCGCTAAAGATGGTCATTACTTTATCCATTATGATCCCACCCAATGTCGTAGCCTTACTGTGAGAGAAGCTGCTAGGATTCAAACATTCCCTGATAGCTACAAATTTGAAGGAACTCGAACTTCACAGTATCGCCAAGTTGGTAATGCCGTCCCCCCACTTCTATCTTATCAGATAGCAGAAATCATTTACGACATCTTACACAGAATAAGATTATAATAACAAAACAAACTAAAATTAAAATTTATCATTAAAACAAAGTCATTTATTTATAATTGACATACATTCTCGTTTTCTATAAAATTATTAAATTAATTCTTTCTTGAAGATCAACTTAAATCTGATAGAGTGAGTTTTGTTCATCAATCTCTTTGGAATGAATTCTACAACCCGCTCAACAAATAAAGAATCACCGCGGGGATTTAATAGAAAAATAAGGGCGTTTTCCGTGACCTCTAACATATCTGCTGAACCTTTTTACGATCTGATACAACCACAACCTTCCGCACTGGCAGAATCACTCCGCGCCTTCGGATACAGTCTTCAGATGGCAATCGCGGATTTGATCGACAATAGTATTGCAGCGAAAGCAAGGAATATATGGATTCACTTTGAATGGGATGGCACCGAATCAACAATCATGATTAAGGATGATGGGCAAGGCATGATTGAAGATACCTTGATCGCAGCCATGCGGCCTGGAAGTCAAAGTCCATTAGAAGAGCGATTACCCAAAGACCTCGGAAGATTCGGACTTGGCCTTAAAACTGCCTCTTTTTCACAGTGTAGACTGTTAACAGTAGTTTCAAAAGTTAAGAATTGCGCACTGGCGGCTCGTTGCTGGGATCTCGATTATGTGAACAAAACCAAAGAATGGCGGTTGCTTAAAATAAACGGGCTTGAGTCACTTGCAGTTCTGAATGAAACTATACCTAATCAGGGAACTATCGTCCTTTGGCAGAAAATGGACAGACTAACTAAAAATACCAGATCCGATGACGATAAGGCCTACAATCGCTTCCTTGAATCTATCGAAAATGTGAAACAGCATCTAGAAATGGTCTTTCATCGATATCTCGAAAGGCAAAACGGATTGAAAATATGGCTTAATGGCAACAGCATAACAGCTTGGGATCCATTCCTGAGAGACGAAAAAGCAACCCAAGAACTTCCAGAGGAAAAACTGATTTGTAACGGCAAAGAACTTAGCGTGATACCCTACGTCCTCCCTCATCAGTCTAAAATTTCACAAGATGTACATAAGAGAGCATCCGGTCCATATAACTGGAATACACAACAAGGATTTTATGTGTACCGTAATGAAAGACTATTGGTTGGTGGAGACTGGCTCAGCCTAGGTTTTCAAAAGGAGGAGCATTACAAGCTGGCGCGAATACGAATAGACCTGCCAAATTCCATGGACAGCGAATGGCAACTGGACGTAAAAAAATCTCGCGCAAAACCGCCCGGATACTTGAAAGCAGACCTGAAAAGAATAGCTTCACTTACAAGAGAGCGCGCACTAGAAATATACCGGCACAGGGGTAAGGTAATAGCCCGGCAGAATGCACAGAATTTTGCTTTTCTTTGGGAGCAAAGGCTGCGACATGGCAAATTCTTTTATTCCATTAATCGAGATCATCCTTTAGTGCAGCAAGTATATCGTTCCGGCAACAAGACAGAGCTGAATGCACTTCTCAGTATGCTTGAAGAATGTATCCCTGTTTCTCATATTCTGATAAAAAATGCTGAAGAACCAGAGAATTTCAATTCTGCTTATGAAAACACACCTCCGGAAGCGCTGCAGAATGTACTGAAAAACAGCTTTATTGCACTACTTAATTCAGGAATTGGTGTAGAAGACTCCAAAAAACGTCTGCAAGGAATGGATCCGTTCAACTTGTTTCCAGATTTCGTTGAGCAGTTTTTAATTAAAATTTCACTGGAGATAAAATGATTAGCCTGTACGAAAATATTAAAAAGAATGTAATTATGCTTCTACGGGATATGGAGACTCCAACAGCCGAACAGATAAAACAACATATTCACGCGGTTTTTCAAATGCAACGGCAACTTGGCCGAACTGAAGAAGTTGAAGAAGCTGCGCTGTTTCGCGATATTCTAAGTCAGATTAATACATGGCAGGCTGATTCGTCCGTCCTAAGAGATGGTAAGCATAGAAATTGGTTGCCCGATCGCAAGGCAGGAATTGAATGGGGTTTCTGGAAACGCTATCGTCAATATCTCGAAGATGAAAAAAATTGGTCTTCAACCATTACCGCCAGACTAGATAAAATCACTGATTCAATACTGGGAGATATCGGTAATCCTGCTCAATGCGGTCGATGGGACCGTCGAGGTATGGTCGTCGGTGAAGTGCAATCAGGAAAAACGGCAAATTACACTGGTTTGATTTGCAAAGGCGTGGATGCCGGATATAAACTGGTTATTGTTCTTGCAGGCCTGACGAATGACCTCAGAAGTCAAACTCAATCACGACTTGATGCGGAATTTCTAGGGTTTGAAAGTGAAGTCGGCAAGGTGCATTGTAGTGGCAGTCGTATTGGAGTAGGTAAAATCGACGTTTCTGGTAAGCTGCTAGCCCATCCCCTCACCTATAGCTCAAAAAACGGAGATTTCCGTGCAAATAAAAGTATCAATCTCCAACTTGGAGGTACTCCCATTCTTTTAGTTGTAAAAAAGAATACATCGGTACTGAAGCGTATTCTTGCATGGATATTGAATCAAGGAAAACTTCATCATGAATCTGGTAAAAAAGTTGTCGATGATATTCCGTTGCTGTTATTAGATGACGAAGCTGACAACGCCTCCATTAATACAAAATCAGAGGACGAAAATCCCACAGCAATTAATCGAACAATCCGGCAGATACTAAATTCATTCCAGCAAAGTTCTTATGTTGGCTATACGGCGACTCCGTTTGCAAATATTTTCATTCCACCTGATGAAGATCGCAATCATGAGTATGGCGCCGATTTGTTTCCGAAGGGCTTTATCTATCATATCACACCCCCATCAAATTATATTGGTCCTGCAAAGCTTTTTGGGCTTGCAGAATACTTAGATGAGTATCAGAACAGTAGTGATGGGTTGCCTCTTATCCGCAAGGCTGACGATGCTGAAGAGATTTTTCCACCATCCCATAAGAAGGAACTAGTTGTTAATGTATTACCAAGTTCTCTGATCAAAGCGTTGCATTCTTTTGTCATCAACTGCGCGGCACGCCGTGTCCGTAATCAAAAGGATGTTCACAACTCGATGTTAATCCATGTCACACGTTTTAATTTTGTTCAAGGGCAAGTAAAGGTATTGATTGAAGAAGAACTAACAAATTTACTACGCATGATCGAATACAATACAGGTGCACAGGCTGAGCATCTATTTCGACATATGGAGGAGATATGGAAAGAAGATTACATTCCAACTTGTCAAAATGTTTGTCGAATTTATGATGATCCTCAACTTATACCTGTAACATGGAAAGAAGTATGCGCACAATTGCTGCCCGCCATTACTAAGATTCTAGTGCGCGGAGTGAATGGAGACGCTGGTAATATTTTGGATTATGACCAATTTCCAAACGGCTTGAATGTGATCGCAGTTGGTGGGGACAAACTTTCAAGAGGCTTAACGCTGGAAGGCCTATCTGTGAGTTATTATATACGTCCTGCTAAGAACTACGACACACTACTTCAAATGGGACGTTGGTTTGGATATCGCCCTGGCTATGTGGATTTATGCCGTTTATATACGACTGAAGACCTCATCGGCTGGTATGAACATATTGTTGTGGCAAATGAAGAACTGCGGCGAGAATTCGTTTTTATGGAACATTGTCGCTTGACACCTGATGAATACGGGTTAAAAGTAAGAACACATCCCGGCGGATTGAATATAACGGCTGCAAATAAAATCCGGCATGGTAAAAGGATGCAGGTGTCGTTTTCCGGACACCTAGCGCAAACGACTATCTTCCATAAGAACACATCAATTCAAGAAGAAAATTTTAGAGCGACTGAACAATGGTTACTCTCATTGTCTGCACCCGTAACTAAAAAAAACAGAGTAATTTGGAATGATATTTCTCCAACGCAAATAACTGATTTTCTGAATAACTATACTTCACATCCCCTGTGTCGCCAAGCCGAAGGTGACTTACTCATAAAATATATCCAAAAAATGTTGGGTTTCGGAGAACTGACAAAATGGACAGTCGCGTTGATTTCAAACAGTGCATCAAACGCAACTCCATTTACAATTGCCGAAAGCAAAATTGGCCTTATTCAGCGTGCGGATAATACACCTGACGACAAGACTTGTTACATGTTGAAAAAATCCAACATTCTTAGCCCTGAAGATGAGCACCTTGACATTTCAGAAGAACAAAAAGCTAAGGCGCTAACTGAGAACGTCATGGCATGGCAGGCTAGAGAAACCCGTTCAATAAAAAAGCCAGAAAAACCAAGTGGACCATTTATCAGAAAAGTACGGTCGCCTCAAAATGGACTATTGTTGCTCTATCCTCTAGATTACACTAAGTTTGATAAATCCTTCACTTCTAATCCGATAATCGGTTTCGCTATCAGTTTCCCAGAAAGCGACCAAGGTCAGGCGGGCGCAATCGAATATCAAGTTAATACAAAATATTGGCTTGACCGCTACGGAGAAGATGATGATGACGCCTGACATCTTATGGAAGGAACTCGAAAAAGAATCCCAGAGAATCACTGGCACCGGCATGCTCAAACGTATGCTTGCGCCTAATGCAACTTGCAGCATGTTTCTTGCTGTACAGCGTCCTTTTTTAAAACGTGTCTTTTTGTTGTATGTTCTTAGGAGCCATCTTCCTTCAAGACAGCTGATTCCTGAATCGCGGGGATTTGAGTTGACTGTGGAGATTACTGGCGAGGAAGCAGAAACTCACGCAACCCTTCTCTTGAGTGCCACAAATCCAATGTATAATGAGGTTTTCTCCGCGATGGTGGATAACCTGTCTCAAAGTCTTAAAGAGTGTAAAGAAGAACGACAGATTGTGCGTCTCTTTCTGGACCGCCTAATCCAATGGCAACGATTTTTTGAAATGAATGCAAATGGTCTGAGCGAAATTGCGCAACATGGTCTCTATGGTGAACTTTACTTTCTTAAAAAACACCTTCTTTCACACCCAGAATATTTTGTAGACGACATCTCAGCTTGGACAGGGCCAAAAGCTCGACAGCATGATTTCCAATTCGGAGATACAGTGATAGAGGTAAAGACCTGCTGTGCAAAACAGCATCAGACGCTGTTAATTTCCAATGAACAGCAGCTAGACGAAACCTTGGTAGAAAATTTGTTTATATTTCATTTATCGTTCTCTTCTGTAGAAAATCATACAGATACACTTCCTGCGCTGATCGCCCAGATACGTGAAATGCTTCTCCTTGCATATGCGGCAACTTCCATCTTTGAAGATGCGTTGCTTCAGCGGGGATATCTAAATACCCAAGAGTGGCGTTATCAGAAAACTGGATATGTTATCAGAGAATCCAATTTATTCCGGGTTACTGGCGATTTTCCAAGACTCACCGAGCGCAACCTTCCAATAGGAGTAGGCGGTCTGACATATTCAATTAACGTCGCTGAATGTAAAAAATTCAGTGTAAAATTTGATGAATTAATTTCACATATACCTAGGGTAAGAATATGAACGAACGGGACCTATTGAAAAACTTTATCGATGATCTGATTCAAGAAGTCATCGTGACTTCAGATAACAAAGAAAGTGGCGAATTCCGCATTAATGAATTTACTCGCCTAGCTTCTAAATATATTATCGACGCTGGTGAGATTGACGATATCAATGTATGTTATTATAAATCGCGCGGCATGATGGTTAACGGATACAACTTCAGCCAAGATGAAAATTGTCTCGATCTTTTTGTTACTATCTTCAATCAGCAGAATTTACCTGTCAGTATAACTAAAACGCAGGCAGAAAACGCTTTTCGACTAGCAGAGGGAGCTCTTAAGAAAGCGCTAACCGGATACCATACATCAATTGAAGAATCCACCGAAGCATACGATATGTTTCAGAGAATTTATGAACTCCGGAATCAGCTTACACACGTACGTATTTACCTGTTGACCGACGGAATTGTTAATGCAGAAAACATTATTGCTGACAGCATGGAAGATATTTCGATTGCTCTTCACGTATGGGATATAAATAGAATTTACCGTTTCGAAAGTTCTGGAAGAAAAATGGAAACCATCGAAATTGATTTCGAGCAGGATTTCGGTACTACCATACCATGTTTATCGATGGTTGATCCCGATTCCGATTATCAGGGCTATTTAGCGGTAATTCCTGGAAAAGTGCTAGCAGAGGTGTATGAAAAATATGGCCCTAGACTCTTGGAGCACAACGTCCGGTCTTTCCTACAGGTTCGTGGTAATGTCAACAAGGGTATTCGGAAAACAATCTTGGAAGAACCTCATAGGTTTTTTGCTTATAATAATGGTATATCCGCAACAGCTGACGCGATTGAATTTGCGGATAATCCGCTCGGTAAGATTAGCATTCGCAAAGTACGTAATCTTCAGATTGTAAATGGTGGACAAACCACTGCGTCACTTTACCATACAGCAAAAAAAGATAAAGCCGCGCTAAAAAATATTTATGTCCAGGCAAAGCTATCAGTTATTCCAGCGGATCAGATCGATGAAATTGTACCCCTTATTTCACGCTATGCCAATAGCCAAAACAAAGTAAGTGATGCCGACTTTTATGCTAATGATCCTTTCCACATCAGTATTGAAGAACTATCGCGTACAACATGGGCTCCGGCCGTGGAGGGCACTAATAAGCAGACACAATGGTTTTATGAGCGTGCACGAGGTCAGTATTTTGATGCTAAAGGTCGAGAAGGTACACCTGCACGTAAACGTCAGTTTGAAATCAGGTATCCAAATGCGCAAAAATTCACAAAAACCGACTTAGCCAAGTATGAGAATACTTGGATGCAATTACCTCATCAGGTCAGTCTCGGCGCACAGAAAAATTTTAATCATTTCTCTATTTGGCTAAAAGAGCAAGGGAAAATTGAAGTTAACAATAAATATTTTGAACATCTATTAGCCAGAGCCATCCTTTTTAAACAAACAGAAAGAATTGTCGCCAGTCTTAATTTTGGTGGTTACCGTGCTAATATTGTTACCTACACACTGGCTTGGTTGTCTCTTCACACCTCACAACGCATTGATTTTGATCAGATTTGGAAGAAGCAGAACATTTCTGAAGAGTTACAAGAGGCAATTAAGGTTATATCTGTACAGGTTCACCGAATTATTATAAACCCACCCAACGCAAAAAACATTACAGAATGGTGTAAACGTAAAGAATGCTGGGAAACAGTTTGTAATGAGAAAATTACTCTAAATCAAGCGTTCCATCAAGAGCTATTGAAGCATGGTCATTGCACATTCAACAAACTTGGCAATGATACTGAAGGTCCAGAGGAACACAATTTTGAAGAGATAACAATAATATCGGAAATTTCAGCACAAAATTGGTTTAGTCTAGCAAAATGGGCAAAGGAAACCAATAACTTAAACGCCCAACAACGGATATTAGTTGCTTCGATCGGGAATACTCTATCACATGGACATCCATTGAATTTAAAACAAATGGATCAAGGAAGGAAAATACTTGAGCTAGCAAAAGCTCTGGGATTCAATCCGGAAGAAAATAATAAAACATCATGGAAATCTTTTCATATAGAAACACACGAACCAAAAACGGAATTGTCCAATCAGCTTTTGAATAAAATAACAGATGAAAAACTAATTGATGAAGAGAAAAATGATAAATACCCTGCCATCCAAAACTGTGCTGATTTCAGTCGTGATGCTATGTTCGAAGCTATGAAAACAATCCTTCTTCTTAACGGAAAAATGTCGAGATCTGATGCTATTCGCACAACAGCTAAATTTTTAAAGGAAAATGGAGCAATTAATTTTGAAAGATTAAGGGAAGATGGACCTATATGGAAAGGCTTAAAGAGCACAATTAATTCAGGAATTCGTCGTAATGTTCTAGAAGGTGACATAAATCATATCTGGGTCAAATGATAACTTTTTCGATTATTTCATGGAATCAAGCGATCAATTACAATTACCCAGACCTGAATGATGGATAAAATTTCTCGTGAATGTCGAAGTCGCAACATGGCGGCAATACGAAGCTCAAATACTTCCATGGAGCTCCTAGTCCGCAGCGCTCTTTTTGCTAAAGGACTTCGATTTAGAAAAAACTTGCGTAGTTTACCAGGTACACCTGATATAGTATTTACAAAGAAAAAGGTGGCAATTTTTCTGGATGGATGCTTTTGGCATGGTCACATTGGATGTATAAACGGTCAAACACCAAAAACAAATTCAGATTTTTGGAAATTGAAAATTTCTAAAAATATCGAGCGCGATTCAAAAAACAGAGCGATTTTACATGAAATGGGGTTCGTTGTTTTAGAATATTGGGAATGCGATGTAAAAAAAAATTTACATAATATTTTAAATGAAATTATATTAATTTTGGCCGTGCATTAAATATTTGAAAAGACAATTTAGTAATTAGGTTACAGACCCATCCCTCATAGTGCTCGATTTCAGGCGTGCAATTCTGCAATTTTTACCTCAATCAGAATTGCAGAATTGCACGCCTGAAATCGAGCACATTTGGCAATGTAGCCAAAGAGCTTGAACTGCCAACATGGAAACGATTATAAAAAAACAAACTCTTTCTTTTGAAAGACAGATGTTTCTTGTTGGCCTAAAAAATCATTCACGCTATCATAAGCTAAAACTAGGGAGCTGGTCCACAGCTCCCTAGTTTTATCTATTTACTTCTGGGGTAAGGTTTAATTAACTTACTGCCTTTCTCTGTTATTTTTACGTGAGGTGCAACAATCGTCATTCTAGGAAGATTGTTCACCTTACTGGGTTTACCGAAATCTTTCATTTTAAGTCCTTGGTAAAAATTAAAAAAATTTGCCTATATAACACCTTGTTATTAAGCATCCATACTGTAGAACATTTTTTATTAACCATCAATAGAAATTAGCAATCGATAACATCTTATGCTAAATCATGATGAAATATTCTCGTTTCTTACTGATTATGAATAAGTTATCACTTTTATAGATCTCGCAAAATTAGGTTTCTGAGTGAAAAATTCTGGAATACATGGTGCATGATGTCATGCTCGAGATAAGGCCTGCAATTCTCAATTCAATCAATAATTGCAGACCTGACACGAGCACCGAGCACTACCCTTTAATCAATTGGGTTTAATGCTTGGGGTCATGCCTGACATCCTGCTTGGGGTCATGCTTGGGGTCATGCCTGACATCCTGCTTGGGGTCATGCTTGGGGTCATGCCTGACATCCTGACATTTGAAATATCAGAATGTCAGGATGTCAGGCATGACCCCAATCACTATACTTCGCAAATAAGTTTCACAAAATAGTATTGGGATATTTATTCAAGTTGCTACACTATGAAGCGATTTTATATTGAAAAATCTGTCTAATGTGATGCCTAGATCATCTGTTAACAACCTCTCCTCGCTCCCCCTGTCCTCACGTCGTTTATAAGAAAAATAATGAGTAACATCCCTGTAGATTAATACATGACGTATTATTTTAGTTGAACTATATTAATCATAAATATATTATTTTTCAAATACTTAACAAATTAACATAACCGTCACAAACCTGTCGTAGTAACGAATATAAATCCGACAATATTGCGGCTCAAAGAAAAAGATCAACATGGAAAGTAAAGCTCGCAATATAATGCTGAAAGGGCTTGAACAGCTCAGAAAAAAGCTCTTAGATATTTCTGGACGCAACCCACTAATTTCATTCCGCCATTTAGATCGGAGCAAAGGGCAAATTCGAGCCATAAATACATCCTTAGAAGATATCTACATTGCATTGCAAGAAGAAAAAGATGTTATATTTAAACCTCTTCCAGTGGCAACTGAATATGATCTAAACGTTAGTGAATCTGAAGAGGATCGAAATCTATCTATCCACCTAACCCCTGAAGGGCACGCACTAGCCTTAGGAATAAATCCCTCATATGAATTGCAGTTTCAATACGATAATAAGGCCGATGAAATCGCTATTCAGACTCTATTGTTTCCGGATAAATTTCTTAAAAAAATGACCAATTTCTTGGATGTGCAAAAACAAAACATCGAAGAAACGGGTGTCAATTGTATGCATGCTTGCTTTGGTTTTTTAGAGTGGTATGAAAGCTCCTCTTCTAAACAAGCAATAATATCTCCGATTTTGATGGTGCCAATTTACGTAGAACGAGAATTCAAACGCCAACAATCGATATTCCAATTAAGAACCACCGGTGACGAAACGCGTGATAACCCAGCCCTGGCAGAAAGGCTTAAAAACGATTTCGGCCTTCAACTTCCCTGTATTACAAAAAATACGAATATTCAAAATTATTTTTCTGAACTTAGATTTATTATCAAGGATCAACCTCGATGGAAAGTCTTGCAGCGACTTACTATCGGTAAAGTATCATTCGCCAAAATATTAATGTACTTTGACCTAAACCCTAACAGTTGGCCAGAAGATGATTCCATTTTTGATCAACCATTAGTGCGCGATCTTTTTATTGGAGCTGAATCTCCCGTATCTGCAGGCTTTGCACAGGATGATCATTTGGATGAAACAGATCAAGCTTCTCCGATTCCCCTTGTGATTTCAGATCTCGACTCATCTCAACTTAGCGCTGTAGCAGATGCAATGAATCAAAAGAGCTTCGTTATTGAAGGACCTCCAGGCACAGGAAAATCACAAACTATTACTAACATCATTGCTGCAGCTATGGCAGAGGGGAAGTCGGTATTATTTGTTGCTGAAAAATTAGTTGCGCTTCAGGTTGTAAAAAATCGTCTGGATGATGCCGGATTAGGTCAGTTTTGTCTCGAGCTTCATGCAACAAAAATCCAAAAAGGTAAATTTTATGAAGAGCTGAAGGCTCGTCTTGAACTCAAGGGTGAAAGCGATAACAAACTTTCAAAAAAACTAGACCTCATGATTAAAGATCATAGAGAAATGAAGCATAGATTGAATCTATACGCTTCAACAATGGGAATGAATTTTGGTGTTGCTGACTTTACACTTCATGAGTATTTTTGGTTGTACCAGCAACGAAAAAATGAATTGCCTCAACAATTTACAGAAGATACTGGATCAATCTTTTTTAATAATGCAGCTCACTTGCCTAAAACAGAACTACTCAAATTTAAGGACTATGCTGTTCAATGGGTTACGTTTTACCGAAATATATGCACTAAATTTGGTAATTTAATAGAGCATCCCTGGAATGGCTTTCGAGCAAAGATTATTGGGAATTATCAACTTAATGAAATCCTCCAAAGAATTAATTTATTAAGGAATAATCTAAAATTGTTAAATGAATTTGCAGAAAGCTATTCAGCTGACATACCTGATCAAAAAATTGCTACCTTCTCAGATCTATTTAAAATAAACGATGATCTACTGTATATTTTAAACCATTTGCATGCCTTTAAACCACACAATCAAGAACTATTTTCCAAAATAAACAACCCAAATGATGTTAACTTTATCCTAGAGCATGTTCAGCAAAAACAAGAAATTAGCTTGCTCACTGAAGAATTAAAAAGATTCGTCAATATTTCATATCACCAAACTCCTGAAGAGTTACAAAAACTCATTGATGATCTCAATTTTTTACGCACAAAGGCCATTCAAGAAGGATTTGAGGAATGGTCCGCTCTTCAAATTGATACAGTACTGCGATCTACTAATCTTCAAGAACTACCTACTAACTTCCCCTTTATAGAATTTACCAATTTATTTCACTCGATTCAGGAAAATCATCAGAAGAGGCAAATCTATGAAAAAGATTGCAGGTTGCATTTAACACACTCACACATTGATCTTAAACTTGTAAGTCGTCTCAAGGAACTCCAAGAAATATCTGAAACTGGATGCTTTGCTCATGTTTCTCACGGGAAATGGAATGAGCTCTATGAAGAAATTTCCGCATTTTTGCAAAACCCTACTACTGCGGTTCAATCGAATGATATTATGTTGTCCGAGTTATCTCAAGAGCTCATAACCCAGAAAAATAAATTAGACGAGCTGAATCGCTATATAGATATAGTTCAAGAAAACATATTCTCGGACTTATTTGCGGTAAAGCTTGATACTTTTTTAGGTCATGTTCGATCTGCTAGAAATTGCAATCTTACTCTTTCTGATTTGCATTTCTTACGAACAGAGAGAAGTTCCCTTAAGAATCAGTGGGAAGCTTATAGAAAATCTCACTCGAATATTATTCGCTCTATTGATCCTAACTGGATGGGAACATTATCCCTTAAAGTTTTACGATTACTCTGTGGGGCATATATACAGCTTGCAAACACAACTAGAACAGTGCTTAGACTTAGGACAATAGATATTTGTAATGAGATAAATCATGATAATTTATGTGAAGCCATTTCCAAATACAAAGCATTGCAACAAACCCGGTTAGATCTCGAAACTTGTATACGCCTTGACATCGATTCTAGCATGCTGAAGGATGCGATTTTCGGTTTAAAAAATTCAGGAATTTTTTCATGGTTCAAAAAAGTAACTAGAAATGCAAAAAGGATCTTCCAAGAAAATCAACTTGGCAATTTAAGTCTTTCAAATAATGGAATGCTCTTGTTGCTTGAAAAGCTACAGAATTTTAAAAATGAGTACGCCCAATTCTCTCAAGAACCACGCTTCAACATCTTTTTGAGTGTGCTCGAAAAAATTGGAGAATCGAGACTGGGAGAGCTAAGTGATTTGGTCGATTGGAGCTCAAAAATAAATGAGCTTCTACGAGGCAATGATTCATTATTATTATCTACAAAAAGATTTATTTTTGATGCGGACCTCTCCGATTTAGACTCGTTTATCGAAATGCTGAATGTTAATGAACTTAAACAATGCTTAGAAGACTTTTCAGCACAGAGTGGAGTGTTGACAATTGACGATTTGACCGACAACCTCAAAAGAGATATAGAAAATCTGACCCAACTACATATCGCCGCAAAAGAAGTGGGGTATCAACCGAATATTTCATTAGAAAAAGCCACGGATGCCTATACGATCTATTGTAGTTATCTTGAAACTCAAGAGAGAGTTAAAGCACACACCCAAAAATTGCAAAATCAATCCAAACACCTAGCTTTAGCAATAAATACTCGTAAAGAGATTGGCTTTACAACACTATCAGAGTCCTTATCAATACAAGAATTGATTGATTTAATGGAACGATGTGAATTTTGGAAGGGAGAAACAAAGAAATATGAAAGTAATCTATTATCAAAAAAGGAACAATTACAATGTTTTCCTGAGCTGTGTAGTAAGACTCTCCTATGCCAGAATATTCCATTCACTGATATCATTCAAATCATCCAGAAATTGCAAGCATTGAAGCTTGCAATAGGCAATCTCACCTATTCCACAACGTTTTCACCGTTTTGTGAAATCACTGAAACTAATTGTTCTGTTAAGATACATCTTGCTTGCCAATTGTATATGGATCTGATTAACAATGGAATTCCACAACCACTTTTACAATATCTTCAAAATCTGGATCTTAGCGAAAGGCTTGCAACCTTACAGTTACATCATTCCCTTTTAATTCAACTCTTGCCACAATCGTTAAGCGAGATAAAATCTATAATAGAAGATGGTGAAATCGATACTAATATTTGGTTTGGAAAGGGCGCTATTTTGGAACGGCCACTTGCCCAAATTATTGATAAACTTGAAAATGTGCATACTATGCGAGAACATCTTCAAGAATGGGTACAGATTAATATCCATGAGGATAAGCTAAGACAATGTGGCACCCATAGATTGTGCACGCTTATTTTACGTCATGATCTTGATTTAGTTCTTATTCCTACTGCTATTGAATTTATTTTTTATCAATCCATCCTCACATTAATTCAGCAAGAATATCCTATTGTAAATCAATTGGAATATGACGATCTTAACGGCTTACGTAAACGATTTGCGGAGATCGACCGACAACTAATAGGATTATATCGTAAGTTGGCCGCAGCCAAAATTATGGAACGGTTGGTAGATCCAGGAACGAAACAAGGATCACGACGAGGGTGGACAGGGAAAGCGCTAATTGAGCTTGAAGTTTCAAAAAAAAGAAAACATCGTCCTATCAGAGAACTTTTGCAAGGTGCTGGAGATGCTATGCAGGCTCTCAAACCATGTTTTATGATGTCACCTCTTTCAGTGGTTCAGTATCTTGCACCCGGGGAACTAAAGTTCGATCTAATAATTATAGATGAAGCCTCCCAGGTAAAACCAGAAGATGCCATCGGCACATTAGCTCGTGGAAAACAAGTAATTATTGTTGGCGACCCAAAGCAATTACCTCCAACAGACTTTTGGAAGAAAGGCGGAGACCTTGAAGAGGACGATGAAAGTGAAGATATTGGGAATGAAGAATCCATTCTTGATTTAGCTATGACGGTTTACCAACCCATGCGAAGGTTGAGATGGCACTATCGTTCCCAACATGAAAGCTTGATCAATTTTTCCAATAAAGAATTTTATGATAACAACTTAATAATCTTCCCATCACCCAACTTTGGAGATAGTAAACTTGGTTTAAGTTATCAATTTGTAGAAGGTGCCCAATATACGAGGGGCGGAGACAAAACCAATTCAATGGAAGCTGAACGCCTAGTTGATGCTGTTGAAATTTTTATGCGAGATCATCCAGATAGATCTATTGGGATTATTACAATGAACGTGCCACAAAGAGAACTCATAAATGATATGATGAATGCCCGCTTTTCTGAAAGCACTATTGCAGAAGCGTATCGAATTAAGTGGAGTGAGACTCTCGAACGATTTTTTGTCAAAAACCTTGAGAATGTACAAGGTGATGAAAGAGATATTATCTTCATTTCGACAGTATATGGTAAAGAAGGGTTATCTTCTTTTGAAAAACTCAATCAAAACTTTGGACCAATCAATAAAGCCAATGGACATCGTCGTTTGAATGTTATGTTTACTCGTGCAAAGCAAAAAATGGTCATTTTTAGCTCTTTAGATCCAGATGAAATACGTACTACTGACATAACCCCCAGAGGACTTCGCGTTTTCAAGGAATACCTTAAATATGCCAAAACGGGTAGCATTAGTATTAGTAAAATTACAGGCAGAGATTACGGAAGTGAGTTTGAAAGAGCTGTTGCCCAACATATAAAAGATTGGGGTTATGAGGTTGATTCACAAGTTGGTGTTGGAGGTTATTTCCTCGATTTAGCCGTTATCCATCCACATAAACCAGGTAAACACATGCTAGCCATTGAATGTGATGGCGCTACCTATCACAGTTCACGCAGTGCTCGGGATCGAGATCGCCTACGTCAACAGGCTTTGGAAAGAATGGGTTGGTGTATTCACAGAATCTGGTCAACAGACTGGTTTAGAAACCCGCGTAGTCAACTTGTTGAACTAAAAAAACTACTACAACTTAAAGCTGGAGAAGGACTCGATTACTCTTCAGATGAAGCGTAGATGTTACTCAAGGTTCGGAACCCAAGTCTGAAAAACTATAATGCTTGGTGTCAGTGCTCGGTGTCAGGTCTACAATTCTTACCTCAATCAAAATTGCAGAATTGCAGGCCTGACACCTGACATTAATCATCTTGTTCCAATAGTTTATGGTTACTTGACCCATCGCCTAGAATTTTTCAATAATCGACTAAATGAACTACCACCAGAACTTGAAAAAGAAAACGCTGAAACTATGCAAAACGGGGTTAGGCCTCCCACTTCCAATTTGAAAAATATAACGGATTTCTTGTTGCCGAAATGATCCCGTTTAAAAAAAATAATCCAGCCATCCCCTCTCTTACATCACTCATAAATTTTGACATAAATTGTTCTCATGTGCCAACATCGTAAGCTCTTATCCTATTGAAGATGAATGAAATACACAACAATTGCTTATGGGTGACACCAAATTAACTTAAAGGCTGTAAAAATGAAAAATTATTATCGTATTATTCTTGGTAGAAAAAATTCCTGTGCAGAGCAATGTGTTCGGGAAAGTTTCATCGGCGGAGATTTTAGTATCGAGCAAGATCTTGGAAAATTACCGGACGACTGGAAAAATTTTAAACATGCATTAATCCCGGCTTTTCGTGCAAAACATCCTGAACAGAGCAAGATTGCAGCAGGTTTGGGTTGTGGTTCTCTTTACACTATCGTAAAGGAAATCAAAGAGGGTGATATTGTTCTCTCTCCAAATGGATCAGGCAGTTATCTCATAGGTGAAGTCTTGAATGGTTATTCCTATCATCCCGGTGATGTACTACCCCATCGAAGGGCTGTGCGCTGGCACTCGGAGACTTTCGAGAGGTCTGCGATGAGCACTTTACTACAAAATTCCTCAGGTTCCATTGGAACAATCAGCAATATGACCAAGCACGCAGGTGAACTCGAGCAGCTCATCACTGGAAAATTACCTGTTAGCTTGATATCCGATTATAAACTTGTCGAAGATCCCGTTGTTTTTGAATTGGAAAAGCAGCTTGAGGACTTTTTGGTACAAAATTGGAAGCAGACTGAACTCGGCAAAAATTACGATATCTATCAAGAAGAAGGACAAATTATCGGCCAACAATATCGCACAGATACTGGCAAAATTGATATTCTTGCTCAAAGCAAAGACAAAAAAGAATGGCTCGTTGTTGAACTTAAAAAAGGTAGAGCAAGCGATGAAGTTGTGGGTCAAGTTCAGCGTTATATGGGCGATGTATCAGAGGAAATTGCTGAAGATGGTCAAAAGGTCAGAGGTGTTATTATTGCTTTAGATGATGATCTTAAGATTCGCAGGTCGCTGAAGGTCGCCCCGGACATTAGTTTCTATAGATATCAAGTAAATTTCGCTCTCCTTAAGGGTTGATATGCTAACCAAAACTCATTTTGTATTAGGACAACGTTGTCATAAGGCTCTCCACTTTAATATTTTTTTACCTGAGCTTGCAAAACAAAGCTCAAACCTTGAGCTGAAATTAAGGCGTGAGGGCATTGAAGTTGGGAAATATGCCCGAAGCCTTTATCCGGAAGGTATATTAATTGATTCTAAAGATGTAGAAGTGGCACTCAAGGAGACTCAGAAAAACATAATTGAAGGTGCTTTGACACTTTTTGAAGCAGCTTTCCATGTTGATGATGTAGTCATTCGAACGGATATATTGACTCGACAATCTGTTGATGATCCTTGGAGGCTGTATGAAGTTAAAGCTACAACATACAAAAGTAATGATGAAGCGAGAAAGGAAGACATTCGTCAAGACATTGCAATTCAAGTTTGGGTTCTTCAGAAAAGTGGAATTATTCTCGAAGGTGTTTATCTTATGCATCTCAACAGTGAGTGCATCTATCCAAATTTAGACTCCTTATTCTTTTCAAAAGACTATTGGCCTGAAATCTCCCCTGTCTTAGCTGAAATACCCACAGAGTTAGAAAAACTCAAGAAGGTGCTTCAAAATCAAGCTATTCCTAATGTTTCTCTAGGAACGCACTGTGAACATTCTCAAGGGTGCTCTTTTAAAAACACTTGTTGGAATCATATTCCCAAGCCTAGTGTTTTCGATATCCCTAACTGCCGGCAACGATGGAATCATTTTAAAAAAGGTCGCGTAGCTGTTCATCAGCTGTCTGAATCTGACTTCCAGTCCTCTACACATCATCGGGTTTTGAAATGCTATCAAGATGATGAACCGTTTTTTGATAAGCAGATGGCCCGAGAAATGTTGCAACAGTGGCAGTATCCTTTAAGTTATTTCGACATTGAAGCAATCGCATATCCTATTCCTCGTTACCCAAACTCAAGTCCTTATCAGAACCTCCCCTTTCAATTCAGTTGTCATATTCAAAGGGATGAAAATTCAGAGCTGGAACATTATGAATTTCTACACGATGAAAATAATGATCCACGCTCTGCTTTCATTCAAAAGATACTTGAGGTTATTCCTCAAAGTGGCTCGATCGTAGTTTATCATCAAACATACGAAATTTCCAGGTTTAAGGAACTAGTTAGAGACTTCCCAGAACATGCCCAAGCCATAAATGATTTAATTCCACGTGTTGTTGACCTTAAGAAAGTGATTATGGATACAGTCTACTATCCTGCATTCCTAGGCAGCTTCAGCATTAAAACAGTGGCTCCCGTGCTTTTAGGTGAAGGAGCGAGCTATCACCATCTTGAAGTTGGTGACGGTATTGATGCAATGCTCAGTTATCAAAAGATGCTCAATTTGGGCTCACCTGATTCAAGAAAATGGAAAATCAAAAAGAGCCTTTTGGAGTATTGCAAGCAAGATACTTTGCTAATGGTTCATCTACATCAGTGGTTGTTGAATAAATAAGTGAATTTGCAAGCTGGAACTCTTCCTAAAACTCTCCCCCCATCAGAACCTTGAAAATTAAAACTATCAGTCATGGTTTTAAGTTTTAAAGCGGATTGATGCAAAGCTATTTTGGTATTTTCAACATGTTTTGTCGAGCAATTGGCAGGATAGCCTTGCGCAGAGTTTGATAAAATATATTGTTGAGTTATTTCTGCCATTTCTTTTAAATTGCCGGAATACAAAGTACCGCAACCCAATTCTTGCCTTAAATCTTCATATAAGTTTGAGCTTAGTAACATTGAACATCCAAGTTCTCGTGGTGAGAAGATGACAGCTCTACATTTTTGATTTTGATGGCTAATATTTGATAATTCAAGTGAAGAAAATTGTCCCAGCTTTGAGAATACAATGTACACAGCAAATTTATCCGTTGGAAAACTATCTGCTATAGCATTTAATTTTAAAACATCATCCTGTGTAATTTCTCCTCTAAGTGATTTACATTCCCCAATAATAATTTCTATCTTACCTTCATGATTCCTTCTTGAGGGAATAGCAATAAAATCACTTTCACATTTTGGAATATTTCTACCCTTGAATTCTGTAGATGTGGTGTAAATGAAACCATTAAACCCGAGAACCTGATCCAATAATTGAAGTGTGATAGCTACCGGAATTGAACCATGCTGATCGTCATATCTGCCAAATAATCCCGAACGTCTATATTGCCAATCTCCACACTGCTTAAGATGAGGAGATATATTGAACTGATGTCCGCAAAAATCACAAACAGCTAATTTTTTAGTATTGTCAATTGATATCCAAAAATTAAGAGTACAATTCGGACAATCTACATTTAAACCAGCAGAAAAGACTTCCCTTTTTAAAAGGTGCTTAAACAATTCATTAGTGGTCATTTTTTTTCCATCAATGTAAACGGTCTCATTCAAATAGGCTTTATTGGTGAAAATTAGATTCGTTGCCTCACCCCAAGTAAAAGGCTCATGTGGTTCATATTTTGCAATCAATTTCCTGACCCCTTCAATTTTGAAAGGACGACATCCTTGCACACCACCCATTTGCTTGATAAGTTGTTTTGCAACTTTTCCTGGCTGACTTAGGTTGGCTGCTATTTTAAATAAATAAAATATTTTAAAAATAAGATCAGTTACCTTTACAAGGTTTAATGAGATTTCAGATCGAATTATTTCACTAATAATGCCCAACCCATCAGGTTCAACTCGAGTACGACCAATTCCAAATGTACAAGTTGTATCATAAAAATGATTCAACTCAGGAATAAAAGGAAAATCTAAACTTTCTTCTTCATTATTTAATAATTTTGTTCTTGGATGTACTGAAATTGTACATAATTGACCTTGATCAGAAAACTCCATAAAAGGTTTTGAATGAAGTTGAATTGATAATCTTGAAGAGCCTGAATAGCCCTTGGAAAGTATTCCTAAACTTGATTCTTTTGAAAAATATACATAGTTGGCTTGTAAAACACTCTCACTCAAGTCAATGTTTGATAAATTATACAGCTTAGTTTTTCCCCAATGACTTAAATTTGGTAGATCCTCATTTTTTCGATACCAGATTTCAACACCACCTTTACTGGTTTGACCATTAATCATTTCTAAATATTTTAGTCGACTAGGTTCGAATCGTTCTGAATAACAAGCGTCGTAAAACATCAATGAGGCACCGGCAGCTTGCAAGTTCCAATAATTAACAAGATCCTGAAAATTACTTACTTTTCCAATGTAAAAACCGGGTGAATAATGGCGATTATTTATTAAGTAATCATCTTCCATATACAATTTCGAAAAACTACTTACCGTACTGCAATTGTCTTCAGGAACGGGAAGAGTATCTTGAGGACCAATAAAGACAGTTTTTGCTTTAAGATCATTTTTGAGAATTGCAGAAAAATCTACACCAGCCGCTTCCTTGATTGGTATCTTACCAAATTTCGTGAGAAAAACATCTGCTAAAGGATCATCCTCACTCCAATCAAAAAT
>Ga0207045_1031_pt1 | contig 29463 bp, 30 predicted proteins | sample Alteio_BWMinCont_69_FD_153299 | JGI IMG/M metagenome (GOLD analysis project Ga0207045, IMG submission 153299) | Enriched cells from forest soil in Barre Woods Harvard Forest LTER site, Petersham, Massachusetts, United States -... | ecosystem: Environmental > Terrestrial > Soil > Temperate forest >... | reverse complement strand
CAACGACCTCGACAGAAACATCTTGAAGATTATTCACGCTGAGAACTCGTTCGATCTGCGTTAGAAGTCGGGTCAGCAGCCTGAAGTTTCCTCCGGTCATGCGTATGAGGCATGCGACAACTTCTGGGGAGAGCGGCCCATCAGGGAGCTTGATACCCGCCGGCGCCCAGCGCTGCGCAAGGAGTTCCTGAACCTGGTTTGCATCTAGAGGCCGAAATTCGTGGACGAATCCGATGCGGGAATAGAACTGAGGAAAGCGGGCGATGCGATTTTCGATGCCCGGCATGCCGATCAGCACCATACCGGCGGTACCCTGATCGAAGATCGATCGCATCTGTTCGAGACTGGTCATATGGAGGCGATCGGCCTCATCCACGAGCTCCACGTCACGCGCGATCGGTCATCCATACGAGGCGTTCGATGACGTCTTCCCACTCCCGATTCGCTGACGGCCGACTCCGCGGAGGCGGTGATGAGATAATTACAGACCCTTCGCCAGCAGTTTTTCCAGCACACCGAGGCGTGCGAAAATGCGATCGTACTCTCTCTTCTGCTCAGCCAATTCCGGAGACGCTTCGCGGTGCTTGCCGCGGGAAAGTGGCAACATCGTCTGACGACACTTTTCCTGGAGAATCAATAGCCTCTCCTTCTCAGCCAAGAGGCCACTTTCATTGATGCGGATCGTTAGGGAGAAACGCTATCTAGGCCCGTCAGGGTATTCGCTGAGCTTGGCTCCCCAGACCACATCCTCCGCTTCGCCAATCCATTTTTTGCAGCGCGTCATTTGACGAGCGGAGTTGCATACCCGTTCCGAGAACCATTCCCCAACAGATCAGTCCGTACCCGAACTGTGCCGCAAAGACAAAGAAATCCTCCTTCGGCTTGCATCCGGACATATATGCAAATCTGGCCCCATACTGCTTGATATTCGAGCGGTTGCCAATTCTTAGGTCGGGCAGAAGTCTCTTAAAGAAGGTCGTCAGATTCTCGGTTCCGGCACGCTGAATCTGGTACATAGAAGCAAAGAACCTGTGGTCAGCCTTCACAATGCTTTTCATTTCGCGATAGTAGAGAGCGTGCGCCAATTTCTGCCCGATTACACTGTAGATCCTAATGAGGTCCTTGAACCATTTCACAATCGCTGTCCGCTCATCCTTGAGCCGAAGGATTACAACCGCTGGCTTGCGCCCGCCGAACCGTCGCACCTGCCGATTGATCTTGTGAGGACATACCCTTCAGAAGGTATGAGGGCGTGGAAGGTAGCACCGTTGAAGGGCGATGGCCCGCAACTACTGGAGCCTTTGACAACCCCACCTGAGGCGATGCAAGTCACGCCATCACTGTTCCCCGAGTAATGGCGCTTAGTCTGTGCAAAGCGAGCTGAGCAAAAAGCCCTTCGTGAGCATTACAATCATCCCGCATGTGGGCACTATTGTGAAGGTAGACGAAACCATCGAAAGCGTGGGGCGCGTCTGGCAGCAGGTGACGATACTTATCATCCTGCACCTGATATTTTTGCTATGCGCGATACTCGCTGGTGTTACTTCCATCAGAAGTATTGAAAACACCATGCACGGCGCAGAAAATGCCCAAGTCTGGAGATCGCTCAAAGAGTTTCATTCAAATCTCAAAACCATCGGCCTTGAATTACCTGTCGTCGCGGGTCTCCTTGGCGTGGTTTATATGATCACTTTTCAGAGGCTGAGCTCAGTTCTTGCTCAGATTCCGCCATTCCGGCTCAAATACTCGGAACCGGCGCTTTGGAGATCAGGCAAGCGTTTTCACGAACTCCGCCAACTCTTTCACTATTCAGAGCGCTACATGATTTCACCTGAGCTTGATGACTTACAGGTAACGCTTGATCTAGCAATCGCGCAATTCGGTAAAGATTTTAAGGAGCACTATAGCGAGTTGGTCGGATCACGTATCGAGAATGCAAAAACATGGTCAACATACAGCTCAGGCTTGTCTCTCCTTTTGCTATTTTCGATCCCGATTTTTCTTTCCAGTACTTTAAGTGTTCGAGCTTTTATTTTGCCGGTTGGTTTGCTCCTGTGTATTCTCGCCGCGCGATGTGGCTGGGAAATTCAAATTGAGCATCTTGTTCTCGGCCGACTTAGATTCGCTCTCGACTCTGCAGCCATTTCAAATGAGCGAATCATCCGAGAGGAAACCATCTCTAAAGATCGAGCCGGACGGGCGCCAGGCGAATCAGGCTTCGAGCAAATCGCGATTTTCTCACGAGCGGCTATTGACGATCTTCTCTGGGCGGGCAAATTGCACCATGAGCTGGCAGACGATGCTCGCCTAACGCAGGCATATAGCGTACTACTCGACGACCTTGACCTAGCCAGGGCATTGATGAAATCTACAAGAGAGCGACGCGTCCGGGAAATCTGGTTGCTCAATTATCTGCGGCTAGTTTGGAGAGTAACTATAATCGGCCCTCTCGCTCCAATCCCGAATCGACAATTCCTTGATTGGCTGCATCATCGCCTAGCACACGATTATTTCCGGTACATAATCGAAGAGAGTCGACGCCGCCTTAATCTTCACCTTCTCGATCCAATTCGACAACAACGTCTCCTCATGGTCAGCAATGATTCGATTGAAGTGCTACTTGATTATCATCCCGAGGAGAGGTTCAATGAACCATGGGTTTCGGGCAATTCCATTGAGGAATGGGTGAAGAACCCCCCGACAGCATTCAAAGAATAGCAATTTCCAATGTCCAACGTAATTAACGGCATTGCTGTTCATCACGACGATGCTGCATCCGCATTGCCCAAAGACCTTCATTCAGGCCTGTCGCTTTCAGAGTTGTCGTAGAGTTTCAGGATTATTTGTCGTAAAAGTCCTTGCATGCAAGAGCTGAGCGGTATATCGGAGACAGCTCGAAATGTTGCGATAGCTCGGTATCGCCTGATCCAGCGATGTCTGGAACAAAAGAGATCTCTGGCGATGGTCGCGGACGACGCGGACGTCTGCTAAAACGATGGGCGCCCGCCGGCGTCGTCCTCCCAAACGAGCAACTCGCTCCAGAAGTGATAGCCAGCCTCATTCGGATGAAAGGCGGAAACTTCAGGCTCTTGACTCGGCTCCTCACTCAGATCGAACGAGTTCTCAGCGTAAATAACCTCCACGTCGTCTCCGCTGCAATCGTCGAAGCCGCCCGCGACAGCCTTGTCATCGGTCCCGGCTAGAACCGAATACGACAAATAATTCTGAAACTCTACGACAAATAATTCTCGAAGCTACAGGGGCGAGGTGAACAATTTTTCCGATAATCCCGGAGGCGAGCGATTCGAGCTGCTAGGGGGTCTACGCCCAAACCGCCGACAATTCCGGGAGCGCTGGGCCAGAATCAAAATTCTGTAAAAGACGAGCGATCGTGCTTTACTATGCCTTGACCGCTCGTTTGAACCCCACAGGGGTCGACCTCTCAACCAATTCGTGAAAGGCCTTCTTTGCCCGCATGTTTGCATCGCGATTACGCATAAAGCGACTGCTCGCATGGTGGTTCAGGTAGATTCCCGTCAGCTCCCAGATGAACTGGTCGACATCAAGATCTTTATGGAGATCTCCAACAGCAATCACTCGACGATGAATTGCTTGAGTATCTTGTCCCATTGTCTCTCTAGCCCTAGCAATTTATCTCGTACTGGCCCCTCTACATCATCAAGTTCGAACATCCCAGCCGCGGCCGGGCAACCGCCCTCGAGGCCGGCTTTAGTAGACCAGCCAAACCAGTTCTCTACGAGTGCTGTCAAGCGAGACAAACCCTCCTGAGCACGCATTGCCGGAACGACGACATGCTTATGCGCAACATCTACCATCCGCGCCAGGAGTGCTATATCAATATCTTCTTTTGACTTGAAGTGGGCGAAAGAGACCGCTCTTGGACATGCCGACCTGATTAGCCAATACACCGCCGGCAAAACCGGAAGCGCTCAAAAGGTCCAGGCAATTGATGAGTTGTTCTTATTCTCCACACTGTTAGCTAGCTTAGAGAGCATTGCGCCGAGGACTCACCGTCATCCGAGTGACTTTCCTCGCTACCACTGCCCATCGTAGTATTCAATCCACGGTGAAAATGCCGCCAGGCGGCGAGATGCTACCTGGTCGTAATAGTCGGACCACCGCGTGATCCTTTCATTCTCAATTTGCACGATCGTTGTACCGCGCAAGAGGATGGGATAGCGATAGCTGATGGATGCATAGGGGACAGGCTGCGTTGCGGTGAGTTTCCATTCAGCAACGGCGTGATCTCGACATTCGAAGGTAGAAACCACTTCCACCTCAGTGTCCGGAAACAGCTCACGCGTTTTCCTAAAAAATGCCGTCAACCGCAGCTTGTCCCGAAACTCAAGAGTGAGTGCGTGGTCGTTGAATGTGAAGAGGTCGTCAAATTGCTCTACGACTTCAGAGATCTTTCCTCCGCTCAAAGCGCTCAGAGCGGACTGCAGGATCCGTTCGGGAGCGTTTACCCTCGTCGATTCAGGGGCCGGATTGATACTTATCGTCATCTTCTCGTACTCCTTGATTGCTGACTTTGGGCCCTCGCGTTTCTCATCCATCGATGTTGTTCTCCCCTTTCCTCATCAGAGAGTAGCGAACGTAGCCGTCGCCTGCTTGCCCAAAAGCGTCATGTTTACATAAAGGGATCAGGAACTCGTCGATTCTGATTTGGGGCTACTCCAACGGCTTTACGGAAACCTTTGGAAAGGTGAGCATGGCTCGAAAATCCGCAAGCAGCTGCGATCTCAATCAGCGGGATGGAACCGCGTCGCAGCATCTGTTTTGCCCGCTCAATGCGAAGTTGTATCAGCCATTGGTGGAGCGAACATCCCATACTGGCGCGAAACATACGTAGGAATTGACTCTTGCTATAACCACTCTCGCGAGCCAGAGTATGGAGGTCGAGGTCTTCGGCGGCTTCCAGCTCCATCCTCTCGAGTACTCGACTAAGCGCAAACGTCGGCAATTTGCTGCGCCTGACGAGTTTGAAGTCTCTCGTATCGCCGGCAAGTCCTAAGAAACGCAGGGCAAGGGCGCGCGTTAGAAGTTCCGAAGAACTGACCCAAAACCAAAAACTAAGCCATATTAGAGTTGAGTATTTCGGCCTGTGATGGTTCTCTGGATCGAGAGAGGAGAGCCGGATATGGGCAAGCGTGGAGGGTTTTGTTGCATCTGGCGAAAATCACCGATATGAGGATAGTTGGGATAGACCTTGTTCAGCTGATTTAGAAAGGAGCTGTTCTACGCTTTTTATGACTGACATACCTAAATGCAACAGAACCCTTAAAAGACGTTGTGGCTTACATCAGGCGAGGGTTTGAAGCAGGATCCCCGAACAGCAGGCGCAGCCGGCGCCGACCTCGAGTGCGCTATCCCACTGTTTCTGCATCAGCGCGGAACGTAGTGGGGTTCCACGTGGGCCGGAATGCGAAGGCGCAATAAGAGCTTCCATCCCCGGTGGCACCAGGATTGAGTCATCGGGTACATCACTCGTGATCTCCATGGGACCGAATGCCAACACTCGCGCTCCGATCTTCACATTCTCTGCTACGGTCGGACCAAAGAGTACGGTGCCGTCTCCAATCGATACGTTGTCTCCGATTGCGAGCGGCCCATGAAGGACCACCCGGTTGCCGACAACCACGCGGCTACCGATCCGTACGGAGGTGAAAGTCAGCTCATGCACACTGGAGTTGCGTCCGATCGTTGTGTTCGCGCCGACCGAGACTGCGGGCGCATCTCCTCCATGTAGATAACTTTCCTTGCCTACTCTTACGTTTGAGGCGAGTTCGACGCCTCCGATGAGGATCGCGTCGTCAATCATTTCGGGGGAGACCACGCGCGGCGCGATGAACCGGGCTCCTGCCTCTGGGCTATCTGCGGGAGGCGCGTTCCGCTCTTCTTTTTCCAGGGATCCAGTCGATACAGTTGGCACAAGAGAAAGCGGTTGAAAGACATGGAAGCTGCTGTCTCCAAGTGAAGCTTGACGTGATGGGATGACGCCGGTTCCACGGCGATCGAGGGTCGGTGGCCCGACGGAAAGCTTCCCAAATGCCGTTTTCACATCGGGGAAATCAACTCCAGGATTGCGGGAGTCTCCCGCCTGGGAGGAGAACGGTGAAATGCGCGCCGCCGCGCGATAGAGCAAGTTGTAGGATCGAGCCAGCAGGACATTTTCCTGGTCGACGTCGGAGGCAAATAAGGAAAAGGGGGCGGGGATCGGGATAGTGTTCGCCGCGACCTGGGATTGCTCTTTGATACGAGCTCCGAATAGAACGAGAGAAGCTTCAGGGATCCGAATTGGTCGCGACGGATCGTTTCCGAGCACTTGTGCCATAAAGCCGGTGATGGATGCATCGCCGATCGTCGTATTCTGGAGAACGGCGTTGATAACTGTGCCGCAGGCACTGCCGACCTGTACATTGCCGATGAATGTCACACCATGGGCGGTAAAGGATCCGTCTCCAATCGTCAGGTTACCGGGGCTGTTGCCGAAGTTGAGGAGCCGACAATTATCCTGCAGGTCGGAGGCATGTCCAATTCGGGCTGAAGCGCCCTCTAAAGAGACAAAACCCTCGATCAAGCTTTGGGCCCCAATGGAGAAGATGCGTGTGTTGATCTTTACGCTGGGGTTGATGAAAGATGTGTAGCCAACGGGCCCACTGCGCGGTCCGTCCATATTTGGCTCGGCTGCATCGGCTTTGGAACCGAACCCAAAGACCTCTCCTGCCGCCGCCACGGCACCGGCTGCGCCGAGCTTGAGCAGCAAACGACGAGAAGAGTGAAGGGTGACTCCGCGCTTCGGCTTGAATGACTCCATGGGTAGTTTGTAAGTAAACGTTTGGTCTGAACCGTCTTGACATTGGGGCTTTTGACTATTGCGGGCCGAGACGAAAGGCACTTCAAGGCCATATCGTTCCGTAAGTGCTGTGTGGATCATGCTCTTTTCTCCTGCCCTGCTAAGCCAACTATTCAATTCGAAGATGTTGGTGTCCAATTTCCTGAAGTTGGAGCCTCATCCCGCACGAACAGACTCGAGACAAGCTGTATGGCTGGCCTACATGCAACACCCGAATGTCAGATTTCCGGCACCCAGCATCCAGGCGTCGACTTCGCAATCGCAATCTCCTCTTCCGTCATGTCCACCGACACGTCCTCAAACAGGGGCGTGCTTAAATAGCGCTCGCCCGTGTCCGGAAGCATGCACAAAATCGTCGTGCCCTTGGGCGCCTTCGCTGCTACGCGCAACGCCCCGGCAAATGTTGCACCCGATGAGATCCCAACGAAGATGCCTTCCTTCTTCGCCAGTTCCTTGCTCCACTTCAGCGCTTCCGCATTCTCAATGCGCAGCACCTCACTGATGACCTTCGACGCAAGAGCGTCGCCCGCCAGCTTCGCAATGAAATCCGGACCCCAGCCCTGGATCGCATGCGGGTTCCATGATGGATGCGCCTCAGCCGGTGAGCCATCCGCTTTGCGCTTCTGCTCGATGCCGCTCGACATCATCGGAGCTTCGTCCGGTTCGCACACCACGATTTTTGTTTTCGGTCGTTCCTTCACCAGCACGCGCGCCACTCCCTTCAGCGTGCCGCCAGTGCCGAAGCCCGTAACCCAGTAGTCCAGCCGCTCGCCGCTAAAGTCGTCGAGAATCTCCTTGGCCGTAGTAGACGAGTGAAAATCCGCATTCGCCTCGTTCTCTAACTGACGCGTGAAATACCACCCACACTTCTCGGCCAGCTCTGCGGTCCTCTGCACCATGTCCACGCCGCGCAGCGACGCCGGCGTAATCACCACCTTCGCACCGAGAAAGCGCAATATCTTGCGTCGCTCGATGCTGAACACTTCCGGCATCATGATTACCAGCGGATAGCCCTTCACCGCGCATACCATCGCCAAGCCGATTCCGGCATTGCCGCTCGTCGCCTCCACTACAGTCTGGCCGGGCTTCAGCTTGCCCGTGCGCTCCGCCTCTTCGATCACGCCCATCGCCAGCCGGTCCTTCACCGAGCCCAGTGGATTGAACGCCTCCACTTTCACGAAGAGGTTCACGCCCTTCGGCGCCAGCCGATTGATCTTGACTACCGGCGTATTGCCGACTGTCTCCAGAATGCTTGCGTATCTCCGTCCCATGCAACCTCTATAAACGGGCCATCCCGAGATGGCCGCGGGTTAGGCGCCGCGAAACAGCACGCGGCGCGCTCCAATAATGGGATTAACACCCAACAAACAACACTATTCCGCCGCAATGGTGCGCGTCGCGATCTCCTCTTCCGTCATCTCCCGGCTCTCGACTGTTTCAGGGTTCAGCTTTCAAAGCTGAGGGAAGTGGCGGTTACGACTCATAACGAACTCGTTGGTCGTCGTCAGTGCTTTTCCATCGATGAATCGATCTTTTCCGCCCAAGCAAGAATGCCGCCGGGTAAGGTTTGAAATATTTTCCTTTTCGATCTCGCTGCTGTAGATAGCCGATCTAACTGAGCGTGGGAGCCGACGTTATTTGTAACTTATGCTCGTTTCGAAGGTACTCAGCGGCAGGCTCGCCAATGATTACGTATGGTGCCATCGTGTTGCCGGTCGTCACGCGAGGGAGAATGAAGGCATCTGCGATACAGAGGCCCTTGATACCGTAACCTTTAGTTCTCCATCGACCACCGACATCGCATCACGTCCCATTTTGCGTTTACTGGACGCTGTCCACCTCCGCCTTCACTGCCTCCTTAGATCTCCCGACAGGAATCAGCATCGGCACGCTCTTCTTGTACTCCACGTACTCTCTGTGCAGGCGCATCAGGTCGCGCTCCTCGAACTGGATCGCCACCAGGATGTACGCCGTCGTCATCAGCGCAAACACCAGGTGTGCAACCGTCATAACCGGGGCCGACCAGAAGACCATCAGCCAGCCCACATACAGCGGATGCCGGACCAGCTTGTACAGTCCCGGAGTGCCGAACTTCAACGGCTGATACGGATCGCCCTTGAGGTAGAACCACACCTACCGCAGGCCGAACAGATCGAAGTGGTTGATCTGGAAGGTTGCAATCAGGACGACGAGCCAGCCCATCGCATACAGTGCCGTGATGACGCCGCGTCCATAGAGTTTGTCCACGCTCCACACCACGCCACCCATCGGCTCCCACTTCCAGAACAACAGCAGCAACGCCAGGCTCGAAAACAGCACGTATGTGCTGCGCTCCACCACCGGTGGAACGACGCACTCCCACACGCTCTTGAACCACGGCCGCGCCATCACGCTGTGCTGCACCGCAAATAATCCCAGCAGCGCCAGGTTAATCGCCAATGCGTAGCCAAGCGGCATCTGCGGCCCGGAGTCGATCGACTTGGGAACCCCAAAGTTTCCCAGGAAGCCAACGGCGTACAGGAATGACGCCAGGAACGCGACATAGCTGAAGACCCCATACAGAAAGGCTGTAACTCGTACTAACATGTCTTACTCCTTAACCGCTGCCGTGTGGTCGCATCAACAGACTGGTGTCTGAGATTGCTTTCGAGCGAAGCTGGATAATTCTGGGGCGTAATCTTCGTTGTGCCTGTGAGCGGAGACGATTCACGACCATCAAACATTACCGTGCTCAAAAAACGCAGATTAGTGGAGGGCAAGGGCCGCTGGCACTGTGAGATCGTATCGGTTTCGTTGCAGGAGTACGGATTGTCGACGCGGACGATCTCGTAGTCCGCATTGGCTGACACAGCGATGAGGATGCGGATCAAACCGCGCGTCCGCAGCAGGCTGTAGGCAGCCCTTCGCCCCTCGACGGTGGAGACATCGATATCGTGGTTGCAGTTCGAGCCATCGACGGTGCGGAAGATAGGGTCGAGACCCTCGCTCCGGTCGAAGCGTTCCTGAATGTGTGCGGCGGAGACAGACATGCCATCGCTCGGCTGGTGACAGGACCCGCATGAGCGCCCTTTGCTTCCCATGCTCTGGAAGAATGGGCCGGTAAGGTCAATCTTTCCGCTAGTGCTGTATGTGCTCGAAGCGCCGGATGGGTTGGGGAAGGGGCGTCCGTTCGGAATGGACTCATGGACGAGTTGACCAATGGCTGCGGGCGACATTAACGAAAGCATTGCGATGTAAACAGACTTGTACTTCATAAGGCACCTCTCGCCGTGGTGACGGGTGAAGCGAGTTGTATGGGTTCCTACTTGTTAAATCTGAAAATGGAGGGGAAAAGTGCGCACTTTTGTTGTAACGCCGTTGGTCGTCGTCAGGACTTTGGCATCGACGGATCGATCTTTTCCGCCCAAGCCAGAATGCCGCCGGTGAGGTTCGAAACATTCGTGAATCCAGCCTGCTTCAGGGCCAGCGCGGCCTTCTGGCTGCGTACGCCAGCTTTGCAGTAGACGATGATTTCGCCGTTCTTCTTGTCTGCCAGCTCGGAGGCGCGGCGCTCAATGTCACCGACCGGAATCAACGGCGCACCGAGATTCGCGATCTTATGCTCATGCGGCTCGCGGACGTCGAGGACGAAGACGTCTTCCTTCGCATCTAGCTTCCGTTTCAGCTCCTGCACGGGGATCTGCGGAATGCCGTCGACCACCGGACGATGGGCTGCTTCGACATTGCATGGCTTCAGCCATTGAACGAACCAGTCACGTGCCGCTGCGGAAGCAGTTTCAAAGTCCTCACCCTCAGATTTGCCTAAGTGCCCGCCTTCCAGAAACACAAGAGATTTCGGTTCATGGGCTCGTGCGTATGCAGCCAGGGCGATATCCGTCGGGACCAAAAAATCTTTCTTTGCCAAGATCATGCGCAACGGTGTAGGGGATATCGCATCGATACGGACCGCAGGTTCGAAATAGGAGAGACGCTCCAGAGACTCCAAGGTAATTCGGTTTTCGAAACGTCCTTCACTGGCCACTCGTGCAGCCTCAAAGAATTCGCGTGCTTCTTCACTAGAAGGGAAAAAACACGGTTGTCCCGAGGGCGCCACGAAAGGAAGGTAATTCACTTCGCCCGTCTCATAGCGTCGGATTCGATCCTGACTAAGCATCATCCCCACTCGATAGAGATCTGATGGGGTGTTAGACCGCTGCGCTACAAGGAAGCCACTAACCGCAGGAACCTGTGCCACGACACATTTAATACGGCGGTCGAATGCGGCGACCTGCAGCACGTGCCCCCCAGAGAAAGAGAAACCCCAGACGCCGATCCGTTCCGGGTCAATCTGTGACTGCAGCTGCAGCCATGTAATGGCGTTGCGGTAGTCCTCCTGCTGGTCTTCGGCAAAGATCTGTCCGCGCGGAGTGCCTTCGCTCCCTCCGAGGTTGCGAAAGTCAAAGATGAGAACGGCGAAGCCGGCGTCTGCGAACCGCTCCGCGAACTGGGGCAGGCCCACCTCTTTGGTGGCGCCCATAGCGTGCGCCATAGCGATTGCAGGCAACTTCACATCATCTGTTGCGGAGTAGTTATCGGGAAGATAAAAGAGGCCGGAACAATTCAGCCCTTTGCTCTTGAATACAATTTTCTGCTGCATGTGTGCTCTCCTCAGTTGGTTGAATGGGCCGAAAGGAAATCGGCTTGGGCCAGTAATGAACCCTCACGTAAGAGATGCGCACGATCGGTCGTGCGCTTTTTTGGCGAACAAACCCTTAGGACCTAGATTCATAACAGTAGCTCACTAAACTGTTTACTAATCAACTATCTAGGCGCACTTCGCCGCCTATAGATTCAAACTTTCTTGAGTTACTGGGAGCTAGCTGCGGGGACGTACGTCGTCGAAGGTTGTTCGCCTCGCGCGAGTTCCAGCAGACGGATCAGTTCTTCGATCTCGGATTCATCCAGCCGATGCAACGCTTGGTTTACCTTGTTCCTAACGGGGGTGTCGAGTTCGTGCAAGAGATCGAGCCCAGGCTTGGTGATGAAACAAAGAACCTGTCGGCGGTTATCGGAAGGGCGTTCCCGGCGCACGAGCTTCTTCCCTTCCAGCCGATCCAGCAAGCGGGTTATACCCGGTGCCTGTTCGATCATGCTCTCTGCGATGTCCAGTGTCGGAAGCCCCCCCAGACCTGCGCCTCGCAGGATGCGCAGGACGTTGTATTGCTGCGAGGTGATGCCCTGTTGATCGAACACCGGCGAACAAAAACGGCCCAAATAATTGGCGGCGCGCAGGATGCTTACTACTGCGTCTTGCTGGCGCGAATGCACGAGGTGCTTCTGTTTTGCTTCGCCATCCAATTTTGCTTTCACTTTAGCCATTGGCGTAACTATACATATCAATAGTTGTCATGTCAAGTCTTGTCGCCCGTCGCTTCTCCCGATTCTGCCGGCTACAAAACAAGGTTCCCCCCTGCCCGTCGTATTTCTGATTTGAATGGTGAAATGGTGGTTCAAGACAATTCCGGGAATCCGGAATCCTGCGGCTGCGAACGCACGGGTTGCGACGGGCAATGGCCTCACTTATCCGGAATCACCAAATTGCGGAAGATCTTCCAGCTACCGTCAGCTTGTTTCTGCCACACCGTCAAGTATTTGTCCACCAGGCTCTTGCCGCCGTCGAATGTCGCCTCCGCCCGGCCCCACTCGTAGACAAAGTTACCTTGTTGACTCGATCCCCACGTCCTTACCGCAGCCGCGCGCGCCCTTCCAAGACTCGTTAGTTGAGTTCTCATGTGTCGCTCGATCTGAAGCCGTCCCCGGAAGCACTCTCCTGTGGGACCGCAATCAACAGCGTCCTCCGCATACGTCGTGGTAATCAGTGCGATGTTCCCGGTTTTCACTCCATCGATCCACGCTTGATTTCCAGCATCGATCCCGGCCCGCGCCAAGGCAGCCACCGTGTCGCTCTGCGCGATCATCGCCACCGGAAACCATGCACCCAGGGCTATCAGGAACATGAGTTTTTTCATTCGTTCGACACTCCTCTCCAATGATTATCCGATCGACGCATTTCAGGCTCGAAACGTGAGCTGCCCGCCCTGTACGCGACAGTTGAGAACAGCGGGCCACAACTGACTTCCCGATATTCTGCTATTCAAGGGCGGGCTTACGCCATGCAGGGTTAATCGAGTAGTAATTTCCGGGCTGCCGGTAATACTCACATCGACTGCTTTCCTTCGCCCATAAACACCATCCTCATCCTTCAATAGAAAGGTTCTACTAGATGGTGTTGCAGCGACCGGTTCACAGAAACCTCCAAAAGAAATTCAACGTTTGGATCGAAAAATTCGACAGCCGGCATCACCGGCCTCAACTACGGGACGGGGATCACGTCAAAATGCTCAATGTTTAGCGAATTGCTTTTGCTCTACGCGACTTAGGTTAGATAACTCGAGCGATAAGTCGCCATCTCGTCCACTTGTCAATGAGTGTGGATGTTGGCGGAAAGCCGGTTTTACGTCCGGGTGGACTGGATTTGTAAACACTTGCCGACTTATCAGGAGCAATCGAGGCCACATAGCGCTTGAACGTCTGCCAGGAACTGGAATAGCATTTGGATAGCGTGAAGGACGCATCCGGTTCGCGGACAGGGTAGAAGCCCACCTTTGCTGTTCACAATTTAGCGACACTTCTTTCTGCCTGCGAAGCGAACACCGGGCGCTTACTGAAAGGAGTTCGCATGTCCGAACAACGTCCCCCGGCGTCTCCTCTCCCATTGAAGCCAAACCTTCGTCACCTTAAGGACCAAGCAAAAGATCGCTTGGCAAACGGTGATGCTTCGTCTCTAGCGATTGCGCTCTTTCAGGTCGCCCGAGATTATGGGTTCCCAAGTTGGCCTCACCCCGCAGAAGTTCGCCGACATCTTCATCGAAACCATACTCCGGCTCGTTCGACAACATCCCTCTTACCTTGCTCTACAGTCTGCTCCTATACGCCTCCGGCGCGATCCTGCCAGTCGCCGCGTACTCCGTCTCGCCATCGCCGATGCCTTCTGCGCCAAGAATCCGGCTCTTACCAAAGAGCGTGCCTTCCTGAGCGCTAACGTAGTGGTTCAGACAGTCGGCGGCATGACCAGGCTCTTCGCCGAATCCGATCCGCAAGACCAGCCCACCATCGTCGCCGATTACAAGGGCATCCTTACGGCCTACCTCACAGTCATCTTGCGCGGCTAACCGCCACCCCGCGGAGCCGCCTGTAGTCCGCATCGCGGGCGGCGCGAACCTTCAACTGGTGAGAGCAGGCCGAGTCACTCTTCCAGACCTGGGACTGCTGGAAACACGCATTGGCGATTTGGCACTCGTCGAGATTGAACAATTGCTTGACTCGCGTGACTAAAGAGAAGAAGGCGTCGGACAAGGGGATCCGCCAGAACCTTTAGGAGGGACACCTCATAAAGGGAAATGGTCTGCACGGTTGTTAGTCGCTGACCATTGCGGAGCCGGCGAATCGACGCACTTTGACGTCCCGCATCGGCGGTTGACCAAAGAAGCGCTTGTACTCTCGGTTGAACTGACTCGCGCTCTCATAGCCGACTTCGAACGCCGCGCTCGCGGCATCGATCCCTTCAACGAGCATTCGTTCTCGCGCGGCAACCAATCGAAGCTGTTTCTGGTATTGAAGTGGGCTCATCGCCGTCAACGCGCGAAAATGATGATGCAGGGTTGACACTCCCATGCGTGCAACTTCCGCGAGTTTGTCTACACGCAAAGGTTTCGTGTAATTGGCCCTAAGCCAAGCGATCGCCCTCGCCGTTCTGTGACTCTGATCGCCCAGCGTGGCGATCGCGCGCAGCCGCTCTCCGTGAGGTCCTCGAAGTAAGCGATACACGATCTCACGCTGGATCAGGTTGCTAAGGAACGGTATGTCTGCTGGAGCGTCAAGAAGGTCCATAAGACGGCAAAAGGGCTTCAGCAGATCGACGGTCGTTTTCCCAATCGTGATGCCACGAGCTGGGGATGAACCGTCAGGTGCATGGAACTCCTCCTGGCTGAGAATTTCCCGGACTACTGCCATATCGAGTTTTAGCAGCAACGAGAGCAAGGGCGCGTCCTGGCTTGCTGCGACGATTTGACTGATGACTGGCACATCGACGGAGCTCAGGACGAATGTAGATTCGTCGCATCGGTAGGTCGTTCCTGCAAGGGTTATGCGCTTTCGCCCTTGAACGAAGACGCTGAGGCTGGGCTCAAACATTGCCGGATAGCAAGGACTCGGTGCAGTTCGGCGGTACAGGGTGAGGCCTAGGATCGCAGTTGCATGGGCTCCTGCCTTCAGAGTGTGGGCGGCAATCTTGAGACGGAGTTCTTCCCTCAACTCAACTACGCGTGGAGACTGCTCTTTGTTTGTAATCTTCTGATTTCCCGCACGTACCACGAAGTGCTCCTTTGTGAATCAAGAATATGGCTGAATCGCCAATAGATCGGCACGAAATCGTAAACAGCGACAGGAATAGGCAATGAATCGGAAGGATCAGGATACCGGTTCCACATCGCTCGACCTTAGCCTTGGAGATGAGAGAAACACCCCCAAAGGAGAAGCAATGAAGAAGCGCAAACTTGGAAATAGCGGCCTGGAAGTTTCGGCTCTCGGCCTCGGCTGCATGGGAATGAGCGAGTATTACGGCGAAGCGGCGAATGAGGCGGAGTCGATCGCCACGATCCACCGCGCACTTGATCTCGGTATCAACTTCTTCGACACTGCGGAGGTATACGGCCCTTATGTCAACGAGGAACTCCTCGGTCGGGCGCTCAAAGGGCGCCGGGACAATGCCATTGTCGCGACGAAATTTGGTATAGACCTTTCGAGTGGCGCGGCCGGCGGAACCAATAGTCGGCCCGAACACATCCGTGAGGTCGCTGACGCATCGCTTCTCCGGCTCGGCATCGATCACATCGATCTGTTCTACCAGCATCGGGTAGACCGGGCCGTGCCGATGGAGGACGTCGCCGGGACCGTCGGCGATCTCGTGCGTGAAGGCAAAGTACGCTTCTTCGGTCTGTCTGAAGCGGGCGTTGAAAACATTCGCCGAGCCCATGCCGTCCATCCCGTCAGTGCGCTGCAGAGCGAATATTCGCTGTGGGAGCGTAATCTGGAGAGCGAGATAACTCCCGTGTTACAGGAACTCGGGATCGGTCTTGTTCCCTTCTGCCCGCTTGGCCGGGGGTTCTTGACGGGTGGTGTCAGGCGTGCGGAGAAACATACAGCGAAGGACCACCGCCAATTCGATCCCCGTTTCCAAGGCGAGAATTTCGCCGCCAACATGAGTGCGGTTGAGATCGTGCGGACCATCGCCGACGCCATCGGCGCCAAGCCAAGCCAGGTGGCACTCGCCTGGCTGTTGGGCAAAGGCGATTTCATCGTGCCGATTCCCGGTACGAAACGCCGCGTCTACCTTGAGGAGAATGCCGGCGCCGTGGATCTCGAACTCAGCGACGACCACGTGGCTCGCCTGGAGGCCGCATTACGCCCTGAAGCCGTGTCCGGATCGCGCTACAACGAAAAAATCATGGCGGGGGTTGATCGCTGAGGGCAGGGTTACTGTCGCCGAACCATTTGGAGGTAATGGAGACTGTTCTCCTGCGTAAATGGGTCACAAGGATCTCCTTGTGACCCACACCTTATACCGGCAGAGAGACTACTCGGAGGCCCATGACGTAGCGTCCGCGGCGCCTGCGGCTTCCTTTTTAGTCGGCCAGTGTCCAGCGAACTCTCATTGGCCCCGAAAGGCCAACTGTCGACAACAGGGCAATGTGCTCATCGACCTATTCAGATCGATCTTTGTTTTGGGCAAATGGCCGTAAAACCGGCTGCTCGGACAAGTGCCAACTTTGCGGTCGAAGTGAGCGTCATGCCGGTGCTGTTGGGTGGAAGTGTATCGCTGCTGCCACCTCTTTTCAGCGCTGGAACTCGGTAGACTGAACTACGGATGAAAGCCATCGAATCCAGTACCATTGCGGTCCTGGCCGAAAAACCTTCTGTCGCACGAGACATTGCCCGTGTCCTCGGAGCCGACAAGCGGGGCGAAGGCTATCTCCAGGGAAACGGCTATGTTGTCACCTGGGCGATTGGACATCTGGTTTCCCTGGCACAACCGCACGAGATCAATCCTGAATGGCGGCAATGGCGCTTCGATCTATTGCCGATATTGCCTGAGCAATGGCCTCTGGTTGTTTACGAGCGAACTAAAGATCAGTTCGAAGTCGTGCGAAAGATTCTGACGTCCCCACGGGTGTCGCGGATTGTGTGTGCAACCGATGCCGGGCGGGAAGGGGAACTGATCTTCCGCTACATCTACGAGGCAACTGAGAGCCAAAAGCTGGTGAGCAGACTTTGGATTTCCTCCCTGACTCCGGATGCCATCCGCAAAGGGTTCGACAGGCTTCGCCCGGGAAATGAGTATGATCGATTGGCCGACGCCGCCAGCGGACGAAGCCGAGCCGATTGGCTTGTGGGCATGAATCTGTCGCGTGCCTATTCGATCGTCTATCGTGAGGAGCTTTCGGTGGGCCGGGTACAGACTCCGACCCTGGCCATGGTTGTCGATCGCGAACTCACTCTCCGGCGCTTCGTCCCCGAAGACTACATCGAGGTTGTCGCAACTTTCAGGAGACGGGAAAATCCGAGCCAAGAAACATATGAAGGGACCTGGTTCCGTTCGAAAACAGAATCGAGCAAGGACAAAGACGCCCAGGGGAACATCTCTCGATTGCCTGCCGATGGCCAGGAAGCTAACAACATCATTCTTCGGGCTCGGGCGGGGGAAGCCGTCATCGAGTCACTCTCCTCCGAAACGCAACGGATGCAACCGCCCCTGCTGTACGATCTTACAGAGCTGCAGCGGCATGCCAATCGTCTGTACGGCTTTAGCGCTCAAGAGACCCTCGACACGGCCCAGACTCTCTATGAGCGGCACAAACTGATCAGCTATCCCAGGACGGACAGTCGTCATCTTTCTGCTGATGTTGCTTCTACAGCTTCAGGCATTGTTGGCGCAGTTTCCAAAAGCTATGAGAAGCAACTGGCTGGTGGAACCGGGGAGCGCCCTCTGGGAAAGCGGTATGTTGACGACAGTAAGGTCAGTGACCACCACGCCATCATTCCCACGGCGGTTTCCCCCCGAGAAGGCCCAGCTCACCGAAAAGGAACGCAAAATTTACGGCCTGATCTGCCGCCGCTTCCTCATGATGTGGCATGACGATTACCTTCAGGCCGTCACGACTGTGATTACCACCATTACGCAAGGAAAATTCGTCGACCGCTATCGAACCACCGGAACCGTCGTGCAACAGATGGGTTGGAAGGTCCTGGATATTGGGGCGGAAGGACGAAAGCGAGAGACGAAAGGCAGTGCCGAGGAGAAAGCTCCGGAGCAGGTCCTGCCGGTGGATCTTGAGCAAGGACAACTCCAGGACGTCATAAATATCGAAGCCCGGAAAAAGAAGACCAGGCCCCCGAAGCGATTCACGGAGGGCACGCTCTTGACCGCGATGCAGACGGCAGGCCAAAGTCTGGACGAGAAAGAACTCTCCGACGCGATGAAAGAGACGGGCCTCGGTACACCTGCCACACGGGCAGCCATCATCGAAGTGCTATTGAAACGCGGCTATATCGTTCGTACGGGCAAGAGCCTCGAGGCGACGGAAAAGGGGATCCATCTCATTGAAGTGGTTCATCCCGAAGTTAAGAGTCCTGCGATGACCGGCCAGTGGGAGGCCTTTCTCAAAAAGATCCAACATGGTGAATGCCAGCTGGAGCCATTCCTGGATAGCATCAGTCAATACGTCCGTTCCGTAGTCGGAAAAGTTCGTCAGACTTCGCCCGTTCGACCAGCATCGGCGGTTCCTTCCACACCGAAGATCTCCGATTCTCCTGATTTGCCAAGCCCAAAGATTATTCCCAACAGCGCAACTCTCACCGAGCTATTGCAGAACGCATTCGGCTTCTCTAAGTTCAGGCCCAATCAGGAAGCCGTCTGTCAGGCAGTGACTGCGGGGAAAGACGCGCTCCTTGTCATGCCGACCGGCTCAGGCAAGTCGCTCTGCTACCAGTTGCCGGGATTGGCACGAGGCGGGACGACTCTCGTGATCAGTCCACTCATCGCTCTGATGGACGATCAGGTGCTGAAGCTGAAGGGGCAAGGGTTCGTGGTTGAGTGCATTCATTCAGGTCGCGACCGTGAAACTTCCCGCCGCGTCTGTTCCGACTACCTGGGTGGCAAACTACAGTTCCTCTTTATTGCTCCAGAACGGCTTCGGGTGGCCGGCTTCCCCGAAATGCTCGCCAAGCGAAAACCCTCGCTGATCGCCATTGATGAGGCGCACTGTATCTCGCAGTGGGGCCACGATTTTCGACCAGACTATCGGATGCTTAGCCAGCATTTACCGGGTCTTCGTCCTGCTCCGATACTGGCACTCACGGCCACCGCGACGCCGCTGGTTCAAAATGACATTGCAACGCAGCTAGGTTTGACCGCGCCCACGCACTTCATCCATGGGTTCCGCCGCGAAAACATAGCGATCGAGATTGTAGAAGCTTTGCCTTCACAACGGCCTGAGCTCGCTCGGGAGATCCTGCTCGAAGAGAAACACCGGCCGGCCATCGTATACACCCCGACGCGCAAGCAGGCGGACAGCCTGGCGGAAGATCTTGCAGGCGAATTTGCTGTAGCCAGCTACCATGCAGGGCTGGATGCCGACCGGCGACGACGAGTGCAGGAAGAATTCATGGCGGGCAAGCTGGACGTCATGGTGGCAACGATAGCGTTCGGAATGGGGATCGATAAACCGGATGTTCGAACCGTGATTCACACCGCCCTGCCAGGCAGTCTGGAAGGGTATTACCAGGAGATTGGCCGCGCCGGGCGCGACGGAAGGCAGAGTCGCGCGATCCTCATGCACTCGTATGGAGACCGTTATACCCATGACTTTTTCTTCAGTCGAGATTACCCGGATGTTGCGCTACTGGATCGATTGTTTGCAAAACTTCATACAGAACCCCAACCTAAGGAGGTGCTCCGTAAATCGTTGGCGATGGAGGCAGATCTCTTCGACAAAGCACTTGAGAAACTTTGGATTCACAAAGGCGCAGCGCTGGACTTTGAGGACAATCTAAGCCGAGGCGACGGACTATGGCGCTCGTCCTACATTCAGCAGGGTGATCAAAAAAAGGCGCAAATCGATCAGATGCTCCGCTTTGCGGAGAGCAATCAATGCCGCATGACGTCCCTTGTGCGGCACTTTGGCGATACATCGGACAGCGCTAACGCTTGTGGTGTGTGCGATTTCTGTGCTCCGGCCAAGTGCGTTGCCCAGAGATTCCGAACCGCTACGGAAGGGGAGCGGACAGCTCTCTATCGAGTGTTGCGCGGCATGCGGTCCGTCCCTATCAAATCGACCGGCAAATTGTACGCCGAGCTTTTTCCAGGAAACGAGATCAGTCGAGACAACTTCGAAGAAGTTTTGGGAGCCATGGCCCGGGCAGAACTCCTCACGTTTGCAGATGCTGTGTTCGAAAAACAAGGCAAACAGATTCCCTACCGTACTGTCAGCCTTACTCCGGCCGGACGAGCCGTCGATGAGTCTGTGCCGGTACTCTTCGTCATGAAGGATGCTGCACGGCCCGTTCCCAAGCGCAAACGAAAGAAGAACTCAAGTAAGTCCAATGCATCTTCGGGGGCTACAGCTCGAACCCAATCTGGGCAGGCAAGAAAAGGAGCAACTGTGTCCGAGCAGGAGCCGCAGATTCGTATTGAGAAGGCTCTGCGCGCCTGGCGACTGAGCGAGGCGAAGCACAGAAACATTCCGGCATTTCGGGTCTTTAGCGATCGGGCGCTGCGTGGTATCGCTGCGATCTGTCCTCAAAGCGACGCAGAGTTGTTAGCTGTGCCGGGAATCGGGATGAGCATCGTGAAAAAATATGGAACACAGATCTATCGTCTATTTGCAGGTTCGAGTTGATTTCGAAATATCGCCGACTGCGCATTCAGCCACAGTTCGGGGGATCAACACGCTTGGACGGGCTGGGTGTGTCGTTTATCACAATAAATGGGCTCTGGCGCACATTTGGTGAAGGGGTGGAGTGCGCTTGCGTTGCGTTCGGAGCAGCGGCTGATCAAGCCTGATGGAGAACACGAAGGCGTAACAGATCGAAGCTGGCACGTCCGTACATCTGGCGTGTCGTTTATCACAATAAATGTCGTAGTTCTATCACGGTAAATGTCGTATTCTCTGCTCGTGAGCGAGCGCCCGTTTGTGAACCCTCAAGTCGATCCGGCGATGGAGAGGTATCGCATCATCGAGTCTTATCTGGAAGGTGCTCGGACTCTCGCTTCCGTAGCCACAGAAGCTGAAATCACTATCCGAACAGCACAACGCTGGGTGGAGCGGTACCGAAGGGATGGTCTTGCCTCTCTTGCTCGCAGGCAGAGAGTGGACCAAGGCACCAGACGCGTTATTTCGAATAGTATGCTGGAGATGATCGAGGGCCTCGCGCTGGAGAGGCCACGAGTACCGATCACTGCAATCTATCGAGAGTTGAGGGAGTTTGCCGCTAAGACCGGGGAGCAGCTTCCCAGTTATCCAGCAGTTTACCGGGTCGTGCGATCGATACCAGTTAGTCTCTTGACCTTGGCTCACCAGGGCAGCAGGGTCTACAGCGAGACTTTCGATTTGGTGCACCGGCGTGAGGCCTCCAAACCGAACGCAATCTGGCAAGCCGATCACGCGCAACTCAGGATTCGGCTCGTTCGCGAAGATGGATCAACCCCAGGCCTTGGCTCACAGCGGTGATCGACGATTACAGTCGTGCCATTGCTGGGTATTATCTTGGCTTTGAACCACCCTCCGTACTCCGTACTTCGCTTGCGCTGCGGCAAGGCATCTGGCGCAAAAGCGATCCGCGTTGGCCAGTGTGTGGTATTCCGAACATCCTCTACACTGACAACGGCTCGGATTTCACATCGCGGCATATGGAACAAGTCGCGGCCGACTTGAAAATCCAGCTGGTCTTTTCAACACCGGGCCACCCGCGGGGACGCGGCAAGATCGAACGCTTCTTCCGCACGCTCAACGATAAGTTTCTGTGTACGCTGGACGGCTATTTGGGCAAGGTCCGCAGGAGGCCCAGCCTTACCCTGGAGGAGTTGGACGCTCGATTTCGCGCGTTTCTGCTGGAGGAATATCACGCTCGTTCCAACGTGGTCGATAGTGCTTCCGCAGCGGTAGCTCTTGTTGTGAACGCGCCACTCAGTGCGAACGCTACCTTGAGCTTCGCTACTCCTCATCAGACTATCGTCGGATTTGGCGGGGCCGAGGCGTTCTACGCCAGCTACCTCGATAACCATCCCAACGAGTCGCAGATCATGAAGGCTTTGTTCGATCCGGTCGACGGGCTGGGAATCACCTTCCTTCGTCTGCAGAACAACTACTACAACTACAACGGCAGCAATGCCTCCAGCTTCGACCCGGACAATTCGGCAATCGTAACTGCTGCTATGACTGCTCTCGGCGCCAAACCCACCATTCTCATGTCGTCCTGGACGCCGCCTGCAAACCTCAAGAGCAACAATTCCATCAATGGCTGCACCGGAGTCACCAATGGCAACTGCACCAGCGGTTTCGGCACCCTGGCGCAGGTCAGTGGCGCCTATAACTACGCTGGCTTTGCTCAATTCTGGCTTAGTTCCCTGCAGGCCTATGCTACTCAAGGTGTAACACCGGACTACATCTCGATTCAGAATGAACCCGACTTCCCGGCTACATACGTCGCCTGCCTCTTCAACCCGACCGAAGCCCCGGCTGACCTTTACGGCGGCACATCACAAAGCTATGCCAGCTATGGCCTGGCCTTCGATGCGACTTATAAGGCCATCAATGCCAGCGGAGCTCTAAGCTCCGTACCCCAGATGATCGGGCCGGAGTCTTTCTCCCTCTACAATGTGCAGGCTCTGCTCACCCAGGTGCCTGCAAACGAACTTGCTGTCGTCGCTCACCACCTCTACAACGTAAGCTCTTATGGCGGTAACCCGGCAACACAGGTTTCCCCTATGACTACGCTCAATACCAACTATCCGACAGCGCTGAAGTTTGAGACGGAGTACTACCAGACACCCGGATTTTACAATGCCATCGACATCCATAACGCCCTGACCCAGGCAAACGACAACGCCTATCTCTACTGGGGACTCGCCTGGCCTAGCACGCTGACCAATGGAGTCTCAAGCGATCAGGCGGGCCTTCTCTATATTGATAATCCTTTCGCCGCTCAGTCCACATGGGCCTTCCCGACCGGTTGGACCTACAATGATTCCTATTACACCCTCAAGCACTATAGTTACTTCATTCGTCCCGGTTACATCCGTTACGACGCGACAGTAGATAATCCGGACGAGGATGTCTCGGTTTTCCAAAGTCCGGACCCTCAGACTACCGTCTTCGTCGTTTTGAACACTTCCACCACAACAACCGACACCTTTGGCCTGAATCTTTCCTCGGTCACCTACAACAACTCCAAGGTGTACCGCAGCTCTTTCGGCACTCCTATCACCAGCACCAACGCCGAACGTTGGAACAGCCTTGGAGCTTACACAGCAAATGGCGTCACTCTTCCGCCGCAGTCTGCGGTAACAATTGTGTTGACCCCATAGCGATGAGACTCCACGCTTTCCGGTCTTCTGTCCAAAGCGTGGAGTCCTCCAGGTTTCTCGGAAGACATTTATGGCGCCCCGTGCGTGGGATCAAGGCTTCTGATGCGCTGACCTATCTCACGCCAGATGCCGCGGCAATGCGAACGCCTGATTCACGATTGCTACCCAGGGTGTGGCGGCATTGTCGCCCGGTGTGAAATTTCGGCCTTCGAGGAGGGGATCCCGAGAGTGTGAAAATAGCCTGCGCTGATCGTATTGAAATTGGACATCGGCTTGCGCAAGGGATCGGACTGTGCAGGACCAGATATCTGGAACATGCGCTCTCGGCGGCCCGTGCTGTACTCCATTGGCAGCCAACTCACCACAGCCGCAGAATCTACGCCCGGCAAAGTGTAGATGCGGTCCAGTAGGCGAGTGTAGAAGTCCTCCATCGCCTGATAAATCGTCACGCCATTGTCTGACCAGTGAAAGTATTTCGGCCCGCTGAGAAAGATCTGCATGGTGACCACTTTATCGGTGCGGAAACCTGCATCGACATTGACCAGCTTTAATAAACTGCGAATCATCGGTCCTGCCCCAGCAGCAGCATGACAGCCAACGAAATTTCTGTCACGACAAACAAGTTTCGGAATTTAGCGTGCCAGCGTCCAATTGTGCCCGCGATGACAAGCTAACCATTAATGGGGCATGGTTCAAGCCTTTTCAACAACGCCGCTGCCTGATTCCCGGTGAGTTCTTCTACGAGTGGGGGGGTGCCCACTCCCGAGGACAAGAAACGAAAGACTACTAGACCGTGGGCGGTTGCGCTCACGGATGACAGGCTCTTTTCCTTCATTGAAGGGCGATGGCCCGCAATTGCTGGAGCATCTGACAACAACCCCACCTGAGGCAATGCAAGTCACTCCATCACTGTTCCCCGAGCAATGGCGCACATACATGAACATTATCCTGACGCTCACGATCGTCACGGTGACGAATGAGCGACCTATCGTGCCGCGAGCCGATAAAGTCACTACGTGCACCGAGCCCGCTTGTGGTCAGCAAATTCTCAACTGTTCATATCAGGATAATGCGCTCATCGAGCCTGAGGCACCGAGCCTTGTGCCGTTTCGGATGGTTATCGGCACCCCGGAAATAGCACAATACGTCTGGTCACGAAGAACACAATAACTGCCACGAGCGGTCTCGTGCAGCCCGAACATCTGCAGACCACCCGTAATCACGAAAAAGAGAATCGTCGGCGCGAAGAACAGCCCAAGATAGCGATGCATGAGGAGGATGGATTTGAGTGATACTGCAAATGTCATTTCGGAGTATCGACCTCTCAAATTTTAGGCCCTGGCAGAGCGCCGAATGCCGATTCCGAGGAACACTCGTGGTCGTGCATCTTGCCTTACTGTTCCGTAACTTATCATGTGAACGGACGAAATTGAGGGGGTGCTCCGGTGATTGCGTCCTCCATGAACAAATCGTCATCGTATTTCCTTTCCTTCCTGCAAAGTGGTATCAAAAGAACAAAGGTCTCGTCTCAAAGAGTAGCCGTTGTATTGAGAATAAACGGAGCCTGTTCTCTCAAGTAGTCGACTGTCGCTGGATCGTCGTCTCTTCGTGGTCCAGTTCCCTAAGACACACACGCGACATCTAATCCCTATGACCCGGGCTGAGGGCCTATTGTACATAACTACGGCTTACCTGAACCGCATCGCCACTGCCGTACCAGAGCACGATGTGCATGACGCCTTCGTCGTCTTCGCCGAGCAGATGCTCGCCGACCCGCGGCTATGCACGGTCTTCGGCCGCATGGTGAGCCGCGCCGACATCGCGCATCGCTATTCGTTCCTCGATCAGCATGACGCGCATAAGTTTTACCAGCTAGGCAACTTTCCCAACACAGCGCGGCGTATGGAGGTGTTTGAGCAGAGCGCTCCGGTGCTGATGAGGAAAGCCGTGGACCGGCTTGCGCTCAATGAGAAGGAACGCTCCGGTATTACGCACGTGCTAGTGACCTGCTGCACGGGACTCTATGCGCCGGGGCTGGACTTTGAGATCGTCGACCACCTCGGACTTTCGGCGGGCGTGGAGCGCACGATGGTTGCATTCATGGGATGCTATGCCGCGATCAATGCGCTGAAGCTGGCGCGGCACATTGTTCGCTCAGATCCGAAGGCGGGTGTTCTGATGGTCAACCTGGAGCTGTGCACGCTGCACTTCCAGGAGACGCAGGAGTTGGAGCAGGTGCTCTCCTTCCTGGTCTTTGCCGATGGCGCGGCGGCGAGCCTAATTACTGCTCGCGAGCAGGGTTTCGCGCTGGACAGCTTCAAGGCGGTGATGGTGCCGGAGACACGTGGGCTGATTACCTGGAAGATTCGGGGGCTAGGTTTCGACATGCTGCTCTCCGGGCAGGTGCCGGGAGAGTTGGGCCGCGCGCTGCATGAGGGCGAACTGATGGCGGAGCGCGACGGCATTGACCTTTGGGCGGTGCATCCCGGCGGACGGTCGATCTTGGATGCGGTAGAGAAGGGACTGGAGTTGTCAGCCGACGCGTTGGCGGCGTCGCGCGAGGTGTTGTCATCCTTCGGCAACATGTCTTCGGCGACGGTAATGTTTGTGTTGCAGCGAATAATGCAGCAAGCGCGCCCGGGGCAGCGTGGGTGTGCGATGTCGTTTGGGCCGGGCCTAACAGCGGAGACGATGCGCTTCCATGCGGTCTAGTGCACAGATCGACTTCAGTCGGCGGGTCTCTCCGCGTGAGTTGCCGGAGCTGATGGATGGTGACTGTAGTTATGAGGATTTCCGTGACTGCCTGCGCAGTCTGGAAAAAGTCAATCGCTGGCTGCTGGGTTATCGGCCGACGCTGGTTTGGCTGAAGCGGTTGTTACATGGATTGAGTGATCCGGTACACATCGTCGATGTTGGGTGTGGCGGCGGCGATCTACTGCGGCAGATTGCAGGCTGGGCACGGAGATGGGGCATTGCCGTGCAGTTAACGGGGATCGACTTGAATCCTCATGCGGCCCGTGCAGCAACGGAGTCCACGCCAAAGGAGCTAGGAATCACGTGGGTGACCGGCGATGCCAGGGTGTATCGGCCGGAGAAGCCGATGGATATCGTCGTTAGTTCGCTGTTGGCACATCATCTGGAGGACGAGGAGATCGTCGCGCTGCTGAGATGGATGGAAGCGACCGTGCAGGTAGGTTGGTTTATCAATGATTTGGAGCGGGCGGAGTGGAGTAGCCGGATGTTTGGGTGGGTGCGGTGGCACTGGCTTGTGCGGCATGATGGGCCGGTGTCGTTCCGGCGGGCCTTCCGAAAGGAGGATTGGGTGAGCCTGCTGGCTGCGGCTGAGGTTCCGCGAGAGGCGGTGACGGTGGAACGTTGGCGGCCGGGACGGTTGTGCGTGGGGCGGTGGAAGTGAAGTCGGTGAATTTCAAGCGTCTCGTCAGACTAAGAGATATTAAGCCTTTCGCCCCCGTCGGCCTCATGGCGCACCTCGTCACATCTAACCATCTGAGAAGCGAATAATGCCAATTTCCACTCTGCTAGCGCCCGGCTCCGCCAGTTCCAGATTCAAGACTATTCTCTGGGTCTGCCTTGGTGTCACTACCCTCTTCGTCTTCATCACGTCAGAGGTGTTCCTCGCTACCGATTACCCGATGTACCACGCCTACCGTCTGCAGGTCATCGCTGACCGGCATCTCCTCATACCCCATACGCTCAGCGGCACCATCGCTCTGCTGGCCGGCCCCATCCAGTTCTCGACGCGATTTCGCCAGCGCCATTTGCAGTTCCATCGCGTCCTGGGCCGCATCTATGTCGTCTGCGTCTTTGTTGGGTCCTTCACCGGGATCGCCCTCGCTGCCGGCCGACCGGGCTTCCCCGGAACCTCCATGCAGGCTGCTGCCTGGATGGTCTGCACCACCGCCGCCTTGATTACCGCGCGCAACCGCCAGATCGCCGTTCACCGCCAGTGGATGGCTCGTTCCTATGCGGTCACCTTTACCTTCGTCTCCAGCCGGGTGCTCAATCTTGTGCCTGCTTACTGGAGCCATCTTGGCGACGTCCTGGCAGCAGTCGGCGTCATCGCCTTCACCCTGGCTTCTATACTTCTAGTCGACCTCGGCCTTAGCTGGCACGAGCTCACCACGCGCCGCGAATGATGCTCGGCTAAAGAGCCATGAGATTCTCAGGGTATCTTCAATATGCGTGTGTGATCTACATCTCGCCTTTGTGATCTGGGTTTGCAGAACGTCCTGTTTCCGGAAGCCGGTTCCTTCCAGATCTGAGCGGACCACAGGGCCATAGCCATCGAGCTGGTCCGTTGTACGGCTGGTCGTTAGGCCGGTAGAGGCTTCCACGGCAAAGTGGACGAGCTTCGCAAAGAACGGCCCCTTCTGCATGTGATAGTTGCGTACTAACCGGAACGTGCCCTGCTGCCGGTAAGTCGTCGTCTCATCATCAATCGACCCATCTACAAAGGGATAGGTCAGGCGCATGGTCACTTTCATCGCACGGCACGACCTGCGAAAACTCGCAATTGGCGATGATCGCTCCAGCCTCGGAGCGCGCCACCATGAACCAATGGATGGGACGCTGGACATGTCTCACTGAGATTGCTTCTGCCAGTGCTGCGCTGCCCAGCGTTATCACCATAGAAGCGGTCTCGAAGAGCCCTGCGTCGTTTCATCAAATACCCTCGTTCTAAACGTTCACTCTATGAGACACCATGTGGCCCCTGCAGGAACAAGCTCGTCACTGGCCTCAAGATGACGATTCGTACAGAATGACGTGCCAAATTGCTTTTTTGATGTCTACTAAAAACATAGAATCCCGCTACGAATTGATTGAACATCCAGTGAATTAGGAGCAATGCTTTGCAAGACGAAGTTCTCATCCTCGGTGGTGGAGTGGCAGGCTGTGCCGCTTCGATCGCGCTCGCCCGCAAGGGACGAAGCGTCACGCTGATTGAACGCGAGCCCACACCTCGCCATAAGGTTTGCGGAGAGTTCCTAAGCGGTGAGGCCCTTGAAGACCTGCACGCACTTGGTATCGACGTGGCCTCTCTTGGCGCGGTGCCCATCGATTATGTTCGACTTGCCGCAGCCAGACGCGCCGCGGAGGCTCCGCTGCCTTTTCCCGCGGCTTCGCTCACCCGCAAAGCGCTGGATACAGCGCTCATCGCCGCAGCTATCGCCGCCGGAGTCCGCGTTAAGCGTGGTTGCAGTGTGCAGTCGCTCGGCCGCGCGACCGGCAACTTCTGGCAATCTACGCTCGACGACGGCACCACATACGAAGCTCCAACCGCTTTTCTCGCCACGGGCAAGCACGATCTGCGCGGCCACGGTCGCCCGAAGGACCCTCACCAATGGGTCGCCTTCAAGATGTATTACCGGCTGTCTGCCGCCCAAACCGCTGAGCTGGCGGACGCTTCCGAGTTGACGCTCTATTCCGGAGGCTACGGTGGTATCCAACCGGTGGAAGACGGCATTACGAATTTCTGCTGTGTAGTGCAACGGCGGTATTTTGCAGGTGCGGGTCTTCGCTGGGAGGGCCTCCTTGCGAAGATGCAGCAGGACTGTCCCCACCTCGCGATGCGGCTTGACGGTGCGGAACCGCTGCTCGGCAAACCGATCACCATCACTCATATCCCGTACGGTTACGTCCGGCGCGCAACCGAGGATGGGCTCTATTGTATCGGCGATCAGGCAGCCGTAATCCCCTCGTTCACCGGCGATGGCATATCCATCGCCCTGCATACTGCCAGCCGTGCCGCCGCGGCCTATCTTGCCGCAGAGCCGGCGCCGGTCTTTCAGCCAAAACTGCGCTCCGCAATGCTGCCCCAGATGCGTCTTGCCGAGGTCGCCGCCGACGGCTTGAACAACGCACTCGCGCGCGCTGTACTGCCGTT
>Ga0207045_1026_pt1 | contig 30835 bp, 25 predicted proteins | sample Alteio_BWMinCont_69_FD_153299 | JGI IMG/M metagenome (GOLD analysis project Ga0207045, IMG submission 153299) | Enriched cells from forest soil in Barre Woods Harvard Forest LTER site, Petersham, Massachusetts, United States -... | ecosystem: Environmental > Terrestrial > Soil > Temperate forest >... | reverse complement strand
TTGTTGCTCTTTTTCGTTTGGAAGTCTCGGTAATTCCAAGGAGTACTGCATGGGGAAGCGAAACATCGTTTACACGATTCTGACAGCAATGCTGCCTTTGGCGCTAACCTTCGCCGCTGCGGCACAGACGACCGACAATACCGGGGGAGGAGCGTCTCCCGCGTTCGGATCGATCCCGACGCCTCGTCCTATCAATCCAGCGGCAGATACCACCAACCCCAGCGCCCGAGCCACTCAAACTCTTAATCCTTATTTAGGCAGCACGCCTGAAGGCAAAGTTGTGGACGGCGAGATCAGTATCAGCCTGGAAGATGCCGTCGCCCGCGGGCTCCGCTTCAACCTGGGTCTCATCGATAGCCAGCAGGCAGATGCGGGCGTACGGGCAGAGCGCGAACATGCTTTATCAGAGCTGCTCCCGCAGATCTCCGCTCGCGCACAGCAGAGCTACGAGCAGTTGAGCTTTAAGGCTCTCAATATCAAGCTGCCTCCACAGGTTGGAATTCAGTTGCCGCCCACCACTGGGGGGTATGGATACAGTGAAGGCGACATCCTGGTCCATTCAGCGGTGGTCAATCTGGAACTCCGGAACCGCTATAAACAGCAGAAGGCGCTCGAATCGGCATCGGTCCTGAGCACGAAGGATGCACGCGACATCGTTGTCTACGCTGTAGGTACAGCTTACTTTCAGGTTCTAGCAAGTGAAGCTCGCCTGGCGACTGCCCAAGCGGCGCTCGCTACCGCGCAGGAACTGAATAATCAGGTCACCAATCAATACAACGCCGAAGTGTCGCCTGAGATCGATACCTTACGTGCGCGCGTCGAGTTGCGGACAGCAGGGCAGCGCGTCGTCGATGCGACGAACGATCTTGAAAAGGATAAGTTGACGCTCGACCGAGTTACAGGGATTCCATTGGCACAGAAGTGGAGTCCTAGCCGTGAGTATGACTACACGCCATTGGCCAAGCAGGCTGATGAGGCACAGAGGGTAGAAAACGCGCGAGCCGACGTTGCGAGCGCGAGGCAGGAAGTGCTGGCCGCGGAGTTGGGTGTGAGGGCGGCACGCGACGAGCGTCTCCCAGAAATCTCTTTCGACGGCAGTTATGGCGGAGGAGGAGCAAATCCAGCGAACTATAACCAAGTTTACTCAGTCCAGGGCACCGTTTCGGTTCCTCTTTTTACAAGCGGCCGCATTCGTTCAGATGAGCATGCCGCAGAGGCGTCCCTGGCACAGCGCCGCGCCGCATACAGAGACATTCAGGGACGTGCCGAGTATGACGTGCGCGTTGCACGACTGGACGCGCAATCTTCGGACTCGGCAGTTCACGTCGCCGCAGAAAACAGAACACTGGCCGAACGAGCTCTCACTCAATCGAAGGATCGCTTCAGCAATGGTGTCACGAACTATCTCGAGGTTCTCGAGGCGGAAGAGGCAGTAGTTGCTGCCAGCGAAAACTACATCGCGAGCCTGTTCTCGTACAACGTAGCCAAGGTCTCGCTCGCACGTGCAATGGGTTCGGCAGAGACGCGACTGCCGTCACTTTTCAGCGTTCAGTAGAGGGCATCAGGAGAGATTGGATCTCAGGGGGGGATATGAGTGCAGCAACGAGCGTGGTCGAGGCTCCGGATACAGCCTCTTTCAAAGATAAATCGGAAATGCCGGCCAAGGCCAAACTCTCAAGGAAGCATCTGCTCTATGGTGCGCTCGCAGTGCTCATCATAGCGGGGTTCTGCTACTGGCTCTACGCGCGGCACTACGAGAGTACGGACGACGCGCAGGTCGACGGTCACTTTGCGCAGCTCAGCACGCGCATTACCGGAACCGTGACTTACGTGAACCCATTGGTCGAGAACGACCGATACGTAACGGCAGGGATGCTGCTGCTCGAACTCGATCCGCGAGACTATGAGGCGGTTCTTGAGCATGCGAGGGCGACACTGGAGACAAAAGAAGCAGCGACGAGTGCGGCTAAGCTGCAGGTCCCGATCACCCAAGCCGCGGCCTTCAGCCAATTGCACCTGGCAGAGGCGGCGCGAGAGCAGGCGGTCGAAAGCGTTGCCGCGTCAGAGGCAGGGTTGACGGCCGCGCAGGCCCGCGTTCAGCAGGACGAAGCCGTCGCGGGGAGGGCGGAGCGCGACCGCGTGCGCTATGCGGCTCTAGTCGATAAGCGCGAGATCTCTCGGTCGTTCTATGACGCACGGGCGACGGAAGCCACCGCGACTGCTCAGACACTTGCATCGGATCGCGCCGCCGTCGCTGCGGCCGAACAGCAGATCGCCGAGGCCAAGAGCCTCGTTGTTGAACGTGAGGCGCAGATAGCCGGTGCGCGAACTGCGCCGCAGCAATACTCGGGTGCCGTCGCGCAAGAGTCGTCGGCTCGAGGCGAACTGGACCAGGCTCGCGCCGATGTTCACACCGCCGAACTTAATCTTAGCTACACAAAGATTTACGCGCCGGTCAGCGGCGTGGTCGGCCATAAGACGGTTGAACTTGGTCACCGTATCCAGCCCGGACAGTCGCTTCTAACCGTAGTACCGATTGACGACATCTGGGTCACGGCGAACTTCAAGGAAACCCAACTAAGGCATATGCATCCGGGACAGCCGGTAACTGTCCACGTCGACACATATGGCCGCAACTACAAGGGAACAGTCGAGGATATGGCCGGCGCGTCAGGACCACTTTTCAGTCTGTTTCCGCCGGAGAACGCGAGCGGCAACTACGTGAAGATCGTGCAGCGCTTCCCAATACGCATCCGGATCGACAAAGGCGAGGATCCGAATCATGATCTCCGGCCTGGCATGTCCGTCGAAGCCAAGGTGCGTATCCGTTGAGACGCTGCGGAGCCCTATTGACCGCAGCCCGCTGATCAAACCCTGCGCAGAAAGGACCTGGCATGGCGAATCCTGAAGTACCATCTAACCCGTCGTCGCCCGCGCAGAACCCTGGCGGCGCCGTAAATCCGTGGTTCATCGCCGTTACGGTTACGATTGCGGCGTTCATGGAACTACTCGACACCTCGATTGCCAACGTCGCGCTGCCTTATATCGGAGGTGGACTCGGTCGCAGCTACGACGAGGTCACCTGGATCCTCACCACGTACCTCGTCGCAAACGCAGTCGTCTTACCGATGACCGCGTGGTTAAGCCGTTTGTTCGGACGCAAGACGTATTACCTCGTTTGCGTAGTGCTGTTTACTATTTCATCGCTTTTCTGTGGTCTTGCTCCGTCTCTTGGCTTCATGTTGCTGTGGCGCATTGTGCAGGGGGTCGGCGGAGGTGGATTGGCTCCGGTCGCACAGGCAATCCTTGTCGATACATTTCCGCCGGCGAAACGTGCTGCGGCGTTTGCGTTGTTTACCGTCGTCATTGTGACGGCTCCTGCGGTTGGACCGGTACTCGGAGGCTGGATCACCGACAACTATGACTGGCGTTGGATCTTTTTCATCAACGTGCCGGTTGGAATTTTGTCGCTCTACCTTTCGAACAAGCTCGTTCATGACCCCAAAGCGTTCACAGAAGAGAGACTAGCCGCAAAAGCGGCTGGGCGCATGTCGATTGACACCGTCGGGATCGTGCTCATCACATTAGCCTCGGCCACGCTGGAAGTTTCTCTCGACCGCGGCCAGATCGATGATTGGTTCGGAAGTGCTTTCATTACGACGATGATCGTAATGGCGGTACTTGGATGGATCGGCACGGTGGCATGGGAGTCCTACGTGAAGGACCCAATCATCGATTTCGGTATTCTGAAGAACCGCAACTTCGTGATCGCAAGTACGCTTTTCTTCGTCTTTGGCGTCGGGCTTTTTGGAACTACGACGCTGATCCCGCAGATGCTGCAATCGCTCTACGGCTACCGTGCCATCGATGCGGGGCTCGTCCTGGGGCCCGGCGCACTGGTTATCACCTTGCTTGCTCCGGTTTCAGCCCAACTGTTACAGAGGCACCTTGTTTCCGCGAAGACATTGACCTTCATCAGTCTCTGTTTTATCTCTCTATCAATGTTTGCCTACAGCGTAATGAATCTCGATACCAATGGCGGGCACTATCAAGCGATACGAGCGCTGCAGGGCTTGGGATATGGTTTCTTCCTGGTGCCTGCGAATATCATCGCCTATTCCCAACTGAGGCCGGATCAGAACAATAAAGCCTCAAGCTTGACCAATCTATTCCGCAACTGGGGTGGAAGCTTTGGAATTGCCTTCATCACGACTGCGTCTGAACGGCGGGCGAACTTTCATCAGATGAACCTAGGCTCGCACCTGGCCAGCAGTTCACAAGGTTTGCAGCAGAACTCGGCCGGAACGGTTAGTTACCTGATGCAGCATGGCTTCACCGGAGCCGACGCGGGGGGAGCATCCCTCGGCGTCGTGTACCAGCAGCTACTTCAGCAAAGTGCATTCTTAGCTTTCATGGACTGCTTCCGCGTCATCGGCTGGCTGACGATCGCAATGATTCCTCTGGTCTTTCTCATTCGCAAATTCAAAGGCGGGGGCGGCGCACCGGCGGCACACTGACTCCCCCTGAATGAAAGCTAACTTAAGCTGTTGCTTATTTCGGGCTCAGTTATGCGGGTGTTGCCGGGGCGCATCATGTGCCATGAACGGTTTTGGCAACGTGCGCCCGAGAGGCCAACTCCGGTGTTGTCGAAAAGAATGACTTCACGTTCAGCGGAGAGTCGAGGAAAGGACGATGCAGGCGTTCTACTTGGAACTGGCCTTTGATGCCGCATCGAAGATCACATCCGCTACCCTCGCTGGCTGCGCGAGCATAATGACGTGGCTGGAGGGGGCAGTGGTCGTTGTCGCTCCGATCTTCTTCGCCTGTGCTGCTTCGAGATCGGGTGATATTGCCCGGTCATTTGCCGCGATGATGTACCACGACGGTTTCGACTGCCAGGCTGGAGTCGTGACTTCTCCCTTCATTGCAGCAACGCTTATTGGCACCTGTGTTGCAGTCAGGATCGCAATCTCTTTGGCGGAAAGGTCTTGCGCGAAATCCTCAGCAATCCCCTTGGGAGTCAGCTTGAGGAAACCACTCTTGTCGGGACGTAGTTCTGAGCCGATTGGTGTCGAAACGCTCGTAATGAGAGCCAAAGTGGATTCCCCCTTGTCTGGAGCGACGGCCGAAACATAGACGAGTCCGGCCACCTTAGAGTCGTTGCCAGCTTCGGTGATGACAGCTCCACCATAGGAGTGACCGACGAGCAATACCGGCCCATCCTCGAGAGCTATGGCCCGCTGCGTTGCTGAAACGTCGTCCGCGAAGGATGTGAGCGGGATCTGAACAGCAACAACATGAAGGCCCTTCGCCTCCAACAATGGAATGACCTTCGACCAGCTCGAACCGTCCGCCCATGCCCCGTGAACGAGGAGTACGGTTTTTACCCCTGCAGTGGGCTGTGTTTGCGCCGTTGCCTTAGCGGCAGGAACGATGATCGGGAGTAGTGCGGCACACGTCGCCATCACATTCCGAATGAACTTGAATACTTGCATTCTTTCTCCTTGATGAACGAAATCCTGTTCTATCTGAACGTAGTGTTGTATGAGGGAAAGCTTCTAGACGAAAACGATCGAAGAAAGTTGGCTATTCCTGCTGGATATGTCAATGGTGGTCGCAAAGAGAAGGCCCGCCATGACGGCGGGCCACCTTGCATCTGAATGTGGGAGATAAGCTACTGCTTTAAATGCCTGAAGCGCTGCGGCCGCGAGTGGTCCTCCGTCGCCATATCCCCGGAGCTACACCGTGAATTCGTTTGAAGGAGCGGTTGAGTGCAGATTGATCCGCAAATCCACACCGAACGGCGATGTCGGCAAGGGGCAGGCGGAAATTCGTCATAAGGCCTATGGCTCTATCCACACGGCGTTCAGTCAACCACTTATAGGGTGGCATGCGAAAGGTTTGCTTGAAGGCCCTGGAAAAGTGGCTTACTGACAATCCGCATGCTTCTGCAACCTGCTGGAGGGCAATGTTACCGTCCAGGTGGGCCTCCAATAACTCTGTTGCTCTTCGCTTCTGCAGAGAAGAGAGTCCACCCCGAAATCGGGGTGCCGATAGAGTCACACCGGCATACGAGCGGACAAAATGACAATTCAAGGCATGCAAGAGATGGTCCGAGAAAATCTTCGAAGCGTTATGGGGTTGCTCCTGCGATGAGAGAAAGGATTTTCCAAGGTGGTAGACGACAGGATCGAATGCACCAAGCGGCCAAACTAATTGGTCCACGCGCGGCGCCTTGTGAGCATAGGCAACTTCGTCCAGAGAAGCTTGAGTGACATACAGAATCAATGCGTCGAAAGGATGCGGGACCCTGCATGCCGGTTCATCTTGTAAGTCGATTGCACTCACGGCCCCAATCGGGTAAAAACCACTTGATACCTTCTTGTTGCCAAAGAATTGCTCGATAAAAGGCAGTGCTTTGAGCTGCAACGCAATGATGTAGCCATGCTCGCCCACAACCGGACGCGCAACTTCCAGCATACCCTGACTGCTCTGAAGCCTCGCAAAGCGGAATGAGGCACGTTCGGACAGCCAGACCTCCGCCGTAGGCGAATCCTTGAGATACATTGTTTCCGCAAGCTGATTCCAGACGGTGGGGATTTCCCTGGACATATCCATGAGCCCGACTCCTGACTGTCTTTTTATTGCGACCTCGGGCCCTGTCGAGACAGCTCTATCTCATCTTTTTATTTGATTCGGCAGCTGTGAGAACCGGTGCGTCTTTTAAAGGGACTCTGGAGCTTGCGGGGGGATATCACTCGATAAAAATCGTCGAACTTGCAGCCCCATTGTCTAAACAGCACGGTTTTGCAGGCTGTTCGACGCGGGACATCCTCGAGGCGACCGATACTTCGCCGGTAAGGGGAAGAACTGGCTGCCGAGGCGTTCTCCTATCCGCTCTCGCAGTGGCAGGTGTCGGAGGGCACCACCTTCGACTACTACTGGTAGGTGAGAACCGTACTTTCCACATCTGGCAACGAAAGAGCGCGGCCGCCGGGACCGACCCAAGTGCGGATCCATTGTCTTGCGACGAGACGCATCATGATGAGAACGAGCAGAGCCAGAGTTGTGTAAACGACGAAGCCCATCGCGTAAGAGCCGGTATGCTCTTTCGATTGCCCAAGCAGATTTGGCAGAATGGATCCGCCGAGTGCGCCGATCTCTCCGATCATGCTTCCGGCCACGGCTGTGGTAGCAGGCCAGCGCAAAGGAACCAGCTGAAACGTCGCGCCATTGCCTGCGCCGAGTGCGGCGAAGCAGAGCATGAATAGCAGGGTGGTGGTGACGAGCGCCGGCGAGGTCATCAGGCCGAACAATGCGGCGACGGCGATGAGAAACACTGCAGTGAGCGTCGTAATGCCTCCAAAGCGATCTGCAAGCCAGCCTCCGAGGACACGTGTTGCACTGCCGGTAAGCGTAGCGAGAACAGTGAAGCTTCCGGCTTCGATCTTCGAGACGTGAAACTGCTTGAAATAAAACGATGGCAGGAAGGTAGCAAGGCCAAGGAAACCGCCGAAGGTGATGATGTAGATGAAGTTGAAGGCCCATCCGTCTTTTTCCCAAAGGCAGCTCAGATGCTGAACGAGGCTCTGGTGTTCCATGTCCGGCGGTTCCTGCGCGAGGAAGATCATCACACATAGTGGCAGGAGCATGAAGAGAGCAGCGAACCCATAAACGTGCTGCCACCCAAAGTGTTGCGCGAGCCTGGGGGCAAAGAGTGCCGCCACAGCCGTTCCGCTATTGCCCGCGCCGGCAATACCCATCGCAAGACCTTTGTATTCTCTGGGAAACCAGCCTGCGCCCAGCGAGAGAGCAACGCCGAAACTCGCTCCGGCAATGCCTAGCAGAACGCCCATGGCGAGCACATCGTGGTAGTTCTTCACGAAGAAAAAGCCATAGAGCAGCGCGACGACGATAGCCGACATCTCCACGATGGCGGCGTTCTTTCTGCCAATGTATTGTGCGAGGACGCCGAGCGGAAAGCGCATGAAGGCACCGGCGAATGTGGGAATGGAAACCATGAGACCGATCTGCCCCTGGGTGAGACGAAACTGCTCCGAGATGAACGGTCCCATCGCGCCGTTCAGGACCCAGACTGCAAAGCTGAAGTCGAAGTACAGAAACGCCGCAAAGAGTGTTGGCATGTGTCCCGACTGTCGAAATGCTTTAAGAGTTGCCATGATTCGTCTCCAAAGAGAATTGGTGTATCGAGGTACTCGACAGCATGAACGTCGGGGTTCATCGCTAACCGGCAGCGTGGCCGGAGAAAGTGCAACTTTGTCGGCTCTGTTCTACGCAAGCCCTAATTTAGTTTGGCGTCGAGCGTTCGACGCGTACGGCGCATTGCTTGAAATTCGGTTCGCGGGAAATAGGGTCGTAAGCACCAAGCGTGACCAGGTTCGAATTCGACTCAGCAAAGTGGAACGGCATGAAGACTTGTCCGGGAGCGACAATGCCGGTGATTCGCAACTCGACATTTTTCACGCTGGTGCGGCGTGAAAAGACGGTGACACGATCATGCGGTTTCAATCGGAGTTGCGCCGCGTCTGCGGGATTCATCTCCAGCCACGCATTCGGCGCCATATTATGCAGCAGTGCGACCTGTGCGGTCTTGGTGCGTGTGTGCCAGTGCTCGACGGTGCGTCCTGTGTTCAGAATGAATGGATACTCTCGATTCGGCTGCTCAATGAATGGCTCGCAAGGTACGGGATAGAGGCGACCTTTGCCATCCGGGTACTCGAAAACTCCATCCTGATAAAGACGCGGGCCGCCCCACTGGACACCGCCGCGCTCTTCGATCTCCTGCCATGAGAATCCGCTGTAATCGCAAAGCCGCCCACGGGAGACGCGCTGCCATTCCTGGAATGCATCTTCGGGTGTCATCCAGCCCGGGTAAAGTTCATCGCGCACTCCCAGGCGTTCGGCGAGATCGATGAAGATATCAAAGTCGGGGCGCGCATCACCGGGGGGAGCAACGATGCGGTTCACTTTGCTGACGCGTCGTTCTGAGTTTGTGAACGTGCCCTCTTTTTCTCCCCAGATGGCTGCGGGAAGAACGAGGTCAGCGAATTCGCTGGTTGGCGTGGGGTGAAAGCCATCCTGAACGACAAGAAAATCAAGACTACGCAGGGCCTGTTCAAGTATGGAGTAGTTAGGAAAAGACACAACGGGATTCGTCGCAATGATCCATAGTGCTTTGATTTTGCCTGCAACCGCAGCTTCAATAATGTCCGGGTACGCGAGGCCACGCGCGGTGGGGATGCGGTCGGCGCTGATGTTCCAAATCCGCGCCAGCTCTTCACGGTCCTCCTCCTTCTCGAATTTTCGATAACCCGGCAGGCTGGAGGCAAAACCGCTCTCGCGCGTGCCCATGGCATTGCACTGTCCGGTAATGGAGAACGGAGAGGCTCCAATGCGGCCAATGTTTCCGGTGATGAGCGCAAGATTGTTGATGGCGGCAACCGTGACGGCGCCCTGCGTTGAGTGATTCACACCCATTGTCCATCCGATGAAGGCGGCTTTGGCGCGCCCATAGAGCATGGCGGTGCGCACGAGAGTGTCTTCACTGAGACCAGTCGTAATGGCAACGCGCTCGGGTGTGTATTCGGCAACGTAGGTCGCGAATTCTTCATATCCCGTAGTGTGTTTCGCAATGTAATCTTTGTCGACCAGGCCTTCGCGAATCAGAATGTGCGCGATTCCGTTGAGCAGCGCAATATCGCTACGCGGCTTAATGGGGAGATGAAGATCGGCCATCATCGCGGTCTTAGTCACGCGCGGGTCGACGACGATGAGTGTGCGGTTCTTGTTGCGTTCGAGGCGCTGGCAGAGGATAGGATGATTGTCGGCAATGTTCGCGCCGATCAGAAGAATCACATCGGCATGCTCAAGATCGGCGTACGCGCCGGGAGGGCCGTCGCTGCCGAAAGAAAGCTTGTAGCCACTTACAGCGCTCGCCATGCAGAGAGTGGTGTTGCCGTCGTAGTTGCGTGTGCGGAAGCCGAGCTGCACCAGCTTGCCCAGCGTGTAGAACTCTTCGGTGACAAGCTGCCCGGTGCTGATCACCCCCAACGCATCGGTTCCGTATTTCTGCTGCACGGCGGTGATCTTGTCGAGCATGACATGGAGAGCTTCGTCCCAGGAGACAGGCACGAGCGCACCTTCCTTGCGCAGCAGAGGTGTCCTGGCGCGGCCCGGCGCGGTGAGGATGTGGTGCTCGCTCAGACCCTTGGGGCATAATTTTCCAGAGTTCACTGGGTGGTCAGGATTGCCGCGGACGCTGACCGCCTTTCCATTTGCGACACCGACGAGCATGCCGCAACCAACCGAACAATAGCCGCAGGTGGTCTTTACCCATGTATCAGCCACGCGTGAAGCGGAGATGTGGCCAAACTCCGGGTCGTATCCGTAGGAGTATTTGTCTTGGCGTGTGTCGATGCCCAGCACGCGGCGGATTTGTGCGAGGGCCTTCACCGATCACCTCCGCGAACGAACGTAAGAGCCATATTGAGTGGAACGACCGACACGAAGAAGAGATAGCGCGCGAGGAGTACACCCGCGATGGCCGCACTGCAGGCAAAGCCATACTGCTCGCGGAGAGCGAATGCGCCGGATGCGCCGACGAACACCAGGGAAGTAATCAGCAGAGCGCGCAGTTTCGGCGTGTTAAGTAGCGATGCGGTTGCACGTTTTTCGAAAAGTCGTGCCCGGTTGAGCCGGAGCAGGCGCACTCCCTGATTTGCGAGCCAGAGAGCGGCGGCGCACGCGGCAGGCCAAGCCGTGAAGTTTATAGCCGAATGCGGCAGAGAAAAACGCGGCAGCAATGGGAGCGTGGCTATCGATGTTGCAGCATTGTTCAGTAGCGGTGCAGATGTGGAACCGATAACGGCTGCGCTTAGCAGAAAGTCGAGTGGCGTATGTGCCATATTCCACGCGGGACGTGCCGGAACGAGATAGATAAAGGCACTGGCGACAACGCCTGCACTGCCCAGCATAGCCGCAATCCAGCCAGCGGTAGCGATCGTGGAAGTATTTAGTGAAGGTATCGCGAACAAACGCAGCCATGAGACGGCGGTCGATGACGCGAGAGCGACGAAGAACAGTCCGAAGAGCAGCACCTCGCGGCTGAGCCAGGAGCGCCGCCACATCTTCAACGCACGCCATGCGTAGGCGGGCCTTCCCAGATGAAAGACTGAGATGTTGAGTGTGAAGGCCGTTACGAGCAAAAGCAGCGTGAGTACAATTGCGCTGACCGCATGGTTGATCAGCGAGAGGATCAGCGAGCCCGCGACCGCCTGAGTGAGTGCCGTCATGAAAACGAGCGAGAGGTGCGCGTGTTCCGGACGAATGCGATCCATGTCGACGCGTTCGAGCACATCAACTGAGGTTTCTGGCAGAGTAATGCGTGTCGTGGAGACTGTTTGCCCAGCGGAGGGCATGCCGGGCGATTCGGCCGCGGAGTAGTCAGCGCGCCAGGCGTCAACGTCGACGATTTCGATGGAGATTGCCCCATCAGGGCAGGCGTTAACGCAAGCTGGCTCGAGTCCATCGCTGAGCCTCCCGTGGCACATATCGCATTTGCCCACTACGCCGCGTTCAGGATTGAATTGCGGCACACTGTAAGGACAGTTCCAGACGCAATACTGGCAACCTATGCAGGCTTCCGCGGAGTGCAGAACGATTCCCGTGATGGGATCTTTGGTGTAGGCATTCACCGGACATCCGCGCAGGCAATCCGGATCGAGGCAATGATTGCATCCCATCGAAAGATAATGGCGACGGGTATCGGGATAAACACCGCCCTCGATCTCTCCAATGCGCCGCCAATGAAGATCAGCCGGGTTGCCGTTCTGCTCGTTGCATGCGACCTCGCAAGAGCGGCAGCCGATGCACTTCGTCATATTGAAGTGGAAGCGATACTGTTCGCCCGGTGCGAGCGAACGGTCTGGGATGAGTGCAGGTATCGCTGCCGTCTCGTCGAGCAGAGCGTCGGTGACGCGCACGAGTCCGTCGCCGACACCGATGCGCTCATGTAACGGTAAGGTCACTCCGGCTTCCTCTCTGTGTGGCGGCTCAGTCGTGGTTAGTAAACGTCGCGGTGATAGCGATGCTCGTCCTTCAGCTGGCGAACATATTCCCTGGCGCTGTCGTGGCTCATGCCGCCTTGCTTTTCGACAATGGCGTGCAGGGTTGTGTCCACATCTTTTGCCATACGCGATGCGTCACCGCAGACGTAAACGGCTGCGCTCTCCTGCAGCCATGCCCAGAACTGCGGTGCCCGTTCGAGCATCCTGTCCTGCACGTAGACTTTATGCTCCTGATCGCGGGAAAAAGCTGTGTCGAGATGTGTAAGGTGACCGTTGGCAACCATACCCTCGAGTTCCTCGCGATAGAGAAAATCGTTCGCCGAATTGCGCTCGCCGAAGAAGAGCCAGTTGCGTCCCTTCGCTCCCGTTGCCCGACGCTCATGCAGAAAGGCGCGGAACGGAGCGATGCCGGTGCCGGGACCGATCATGATGACCGGGGCATCAGGATTCTTGGGGAGGCGGAATTTCTTGTTCGGCTGAATATAGATCGGCACGCGTTCGCCTATCGGCACACGGTCGGCAACCAGCGTTGAGCAGACGCCTCCGCGTTCGCGATTGAGCGACCGATAGCGCACAATGGCGATGGTCGTGTGGACCTCTCCCATATGGGTCGCGGGACTCGAGGAAATCGAGTAGAGCCGCGGCGTAAGCTTGGGCAACATGGCGACAAGATCCGCAGTACTATGTATGACTCCGGGGCACTCTTCGAGAAGATCGATGAGTCCGCGCTCATACACATATTTTTCGAGAAACGTTTGTTGCTCCGGAGCAAGAAGACCGAGAAGAGTTTTGCACTGGCCTGCGGTAGCGTAACGCTCGATCATCTTCCGGCTGAGTTTGCTAATGACGAGATGATGACGGAGTGCTTCCTCTAAAGGGACCGTACCTGTTTTCGGAATCTCCACCTGCTCCTGGCCGGTGAAGCGAAGAGCTTTCAGAATGTCTTCAACCAACGCGGGGTCATTGTGCGGGATGATCCCGCAGGCGTCTCCAGCCTCGTACTTGATGCCGGAATCTGCAATGGACCAGGTGAGATGCAGTGTCAGCTTGCTCGATCCATTCTGCGTGAGTGAGCGCTTTTCGATCAGCGGCGCGAAGAATGGGTTGTCGCGCGAAGGCATCGTAGTTGCAGCGTGAGTCAATGTGGGAACTGCTACGGCTACCGAACTCGCAACAGCGACCTGAACTCGAGGTGCAACCGTTACCGGAACCTCAGACCGTGCGGCAGGCAAGGCGGAAGCAACAGGCTCTGTCGTCACAGCGCACAGCGCACTGCTTTCAGACCTAGACGCGGCCGCAAGAGATTCCAAGCGCGCGAACAACCCTTCCTTCCACCGCGTAAAAGGCGCATCAACATCTACGTCGGACTCCACACGGCCGCAGATTCTGCTCGCGCCGAGCGAAGCAAGTTTATTGTCGAGATCGATGCCGAATTTGCAAAAGGTCTCGTAATGCCGATCGCCGAGCGCGAAGACAGCGTAATGAAGACTCTCGTAACGAGGGAAATGCTCGACGCAAACTTGTTCATAGAAAGGCTGCACTGCGTCAGGGGCGTCTCCCTGGCCATAGGTGCTGGCGATGAAGATGGCGTAGTGCTCTGCAGCCAACGACGCCGAAGTATAGGCTTCGAGCGAAATTGCGGAAGCGTTGTATCCCTTGCTCTTCAGTTCCTTTGTCAGCTTACGCGCGAGCCCCTCGGCGGTTCCGGTCTGCGAGGCATAGAACACCGCAATCTTGAGCGGCTCGGGCTTTGCGATGGCCGCTGGAGCGGGAGCACTTGAGAATATTCCCGCGAGAAAGCCGTTCAGCCATGCGCGCTGTTCCTTTGAGAAAGGCGCGTCATCGGGGACAAATGGGATGGTTGATGGCATTCCTATTAACTCACTTTCTCTTCACAAAAGGATCGGAGAGACTCGATGTCATGTCGGCGGCTGAACGAGAGAAATGATTCCTCGGGGCCGCGGAGTTTTATGTATGTGCCGAAGAGCCGTTCCAGAATCGGAGGCAGATCGACGAACTTGATGGCGGAAATCAACTCGCGGGCCAGCCCCTGGTCTTCATCCGAGCCTCCGCCAATGACGACCTGATAGCCTTCCTCACCTTCCACTTTTGCGCCGAGCAAGCCGATGTCGCCAATGTAGTGCTGCGCGCAGGAGTGCGGGCATCCGGTGACGTGCAGGTTAATTGGCTGACTGATGGGGAAACGCCCGTCGAGCAACGAAGCCAGCTCAACTGCATGCTTCTTGGTGTCAGAGGCCGCGTAGCGACAGCCCTTGTTGCCAGTGCAGGCCACCGTGCCTGACATTACGGCGCCGGCGGCGATTTTAAGTCCGGCGGCGAGAAGGGCTTCCTCGGCAGCTTCAAGATTTTCCGCAGCAACGTTGGGAAGGATCAGGTTCTGCCAGACCGTGAGACGCAGCTCACCGGTGCCGAAGCGCTCCGCGATATCAGCAAGCGCGATCATCTGGCTCACCGGCAGACGGCCAACCGGAACAGAGACGCCGATATAGTGAAGACGATGCTGTTGCTGCGGGTGGATGCCGATGTGCCCGGCGCGATCGACAGGCTTGCGCGGCTCGCAACTCTCCGCCGGGAAACGAAGCAGCGGAAATGCGAGTCGCTTCTCTGTTTCTTCCAGGAATTTTACAACGCCCCATCGGTCGACGAGATACTTGAGCCGCGCCCTCTTGCGGTCGGTGCGATCTGCATTTTCTGTGAAGACGCGAATCATCGCAGCGGCTACGGCTACGGTCTGACTGGGATGGAGCAGAAGGCCGCAATCGGTGGCGAATTGTTTGTGTCCGGTGATACCGCAGAGCAGCACGCGGAAATAGACGCCAGCCGGAATCTCCTGCCCTTCACCGACTCTTACAGCGACGAAGCCGATATCGTTCGTGTCGGCGAGGGTGCTAATTGAGCCGCCGCTATCGAAAGCGATATTGAATTTGCGGGGCAGGCCATAGAGATCACGGGAGTTGAGGATGTAATGGTGCATCGCCTCGGCCAACGGCACCACGTCGTAGAGCTCTTCGGGATCAATTCCTGAAAGCGGCGAGGCAGTGATGTTGCGGATGTTGTCTGCTCCAGAGCCGCGCGAGGTCATCCCAATCGAGTCGAGCTTCATTAAGACACGGACGATGTCTTTTGGCTGGAACTCGCGAATCTGCAGATTGCCGCGTGTGGTAATGTCAACGCGGCCTGATCCCCAGTCGGCCGCCATCTGGGCAAGGCCGCGCATCTGGTGCGCGGTGAGAACGCAACCGGGCACGCGCAGCCGGAGCATGAACGAGTCCTGGGCCGGAGCGACGTAGAAGAGGCCATGAAACTTGAAGCGAAAGATGTCTTCGGCAACCGGTACGCGGTTTTCATTTGCATGCGCCAGGAGCTTGTCCCAGATATCGAGCGGATTCTCCGCATGCTTCCACCGCTCTTCCTTGCATAAATCAGAAACGGGCGTTCCGAAGCACGTTTCTTCGGACAATTCGGCTGCCTGATTGACAACTCCGGATGCAGGATCGCTGGCAATCAATCCGGAATCGGTAAGTCCCACGAAAGGCAAGCCGCCGCGTTGCCCTATGCCAGCAAAGAAACCTTGCAAATAGTGCTTCTGCTCCTCCGTGAAGTGAATCGTGTTTGTGAACAGCTCGGTCGCCATGCAGAAAGTCCTTGTATGAGTGCGCGTCGCGAAAGGGGTACCCGATGGGGCGTGTTCGATAGCGCGGGGCGTTGCAAAGGAGCGCGTAAGCCAAATCAAACGCCGTAAATTCGACGGCGGATTCAAAGCTCTTCGCGGAGCATGAAGATTTGTAAGGAGTTTCCTGCCATGGCACGGCGCGGTGCCTGACGGGCTGGTCGCAAAATTCGCTCCAGTTGAAGCGATAGTACTTTGGATCCAGGATCACCGCAACATGGAATTGTCATTCAATTAAAATTTTGTGCATGCATCTAAGAGATGTTTATCGCATGCATAAACAAAATGAATTACGCAGATCGGTCCGTTGATTCATGCCAAGATAAAGAATGACAGCCGCCGACAATCGGATGCAGTTGAACGCAGCCTGACCCACGCGCAGGTTGGTCATCCTTTTTCTAAACTGTTTTAGTGACTTTCGGGCGGCGTCAGGGGAGGGGCGATGGCACACGCGAGTTTTAATGGGTTGCGAGTCCTGTCGCTTGAGTCCCGTCGTGCGACTGAGGTTGCCAAGTTAATTCGGACCTACGATGGGGAACCGTTGGTCGTCTCGGCGATGCGCGAAGTCCCGGCTTCATCTAACAAACAGGTCTTCGAATTTGCAGACAATCTGATGCACGAGTCCTTCGACCTCGTCATCTTTCTCACTGGCATGGGTGTGCGGACACTGTTGAACGTCGTCGAAACGAAATACGATCGTGAAGCGTTTCTTACCGCTCTGCGATCGGTAAAGATAGCGTGTCGCGGCCCGAAGCCATCGGGTGTCTTGAAAGAGCTGAAGGTGCCAGTTAGCGTTATTGCTCCAGAGCCCTGTACCTGGCGCGAGATGCTGTCATCTCTTGACACTGAATTTGGTGAATCATTAGGTCAATTTCGCATTGCCGTGCAGGAATACGGTGCCTCGAACCCCGAGTTGCTCTCTGCGCTCACAGAAAGAAGCAGGCAGGTCACCAAGGTCCCTGTGTATCAGTGGGCGTTGCCAGATGATCTGCAACCGCTTCGGGAATGCGTACTTGGGATAGCCAATGGCAGCCTCGATGTTGTGCTGTTCATGACGGCCGTCCAGGTAATCCATCTCTTCCAGGTGGCAGAGCAGATGAATTATGTCGAAGAATTGCGGCGCGGACTTCAATCCATAGCCGTTCTCTCGATTGGGCCCACCACGACCGAAGAATTGCGTCACTACGGCATCATTCCGGATTTCGAACCATCGCGCCCCAAGATGGGGTTTCTGGTGAATGAGGCGGCGCAGTATGCAGGCCGTTTGCTCGACGAAAAACGCAGCGGAAAAGCGTCGAGTGTGGTTTCACCCAAAGATGTGCCGGCGTCTGCAACAAGGCAAGTCCTTGAAGAGCAACCTGCGCCAGTAAGGCGAGTCTCGCCATCAACTTCAGCCATGGCGGGTTTCCGCGACGGCCTTGCAGCCTTCGATTTTCTTCATGAAATCAGTAGCCGCATCGCCTCTGCTGATTCATTTCACATCGTCCTGAACCGCATCGTCGATTTTGTCTCAGCTCTTATCCCTTGCGATTCGTGTTTTATCTATGTTCTGGAACAAGAGAAGCTGGTGTTACGCGCATCGAAGAACCCGCATGCGGATGTAGTTGATCAACTGGGCGTTCAGGTCGGACAGGGCATCGCGGGCTGGGTGGCACAACATCGCGAGCCGGTTGCTATTGCTTCCAATGCGGCGAATGACCCGCGCTTTCAGATGTTCCGCAACCTGCCCGAGGACCACTTTGAAGCAATTCTTTGCGTCCCGATTCTCTGTGCGAGCAAGGTAGTGGGCGTTATCACGTTACAACATCGCAGTCCTTACGATCACAGACAGCAAGAGGTCAGGCTGCTTTCGATGATTGGTTTCCTTGTCGGCGCAGAAATCGAGCGCGCGAGGCTTGAAGACGAGAACGTGGAACTTTCCGATCGGCTCGAAACGCGCATCGCTGTCGACCGGGCAAAGGGAATTCTGCAACTCGATCTTGCCATCAACGAGGGCGAAGCCTACCGCATGATGCAGCGTGAAAGCCGCCAAAGACGGAAGTCAATGCGGGAGATCGCCGAGGCGATTCTACTCAGCGACGAGCTAAGAAAAATGCGTGCTGCCCCTGAAGAGAAGCCTGCCAAAAATTAGACCGTGGCCTTGCAGTGGTTCTAGATAAACTGCAAAGGCAATATGGGGGCGACGAGGCGTGAGGCTCACGAGATGCACGACGCCAAAAGTCGACCATACATTCTCTAATCTTGTGAATGGTCGGATCTGAATCCGTTGCGAAAATCCGATCCCTCTGTCAGCGTGATCTTCTGCTCTTTTGTCTGACGTCCAAACGGCATGCGAATCCGTAGCACTCTCTCGCGGGCGCGCTCGTCTTCAAGGTTTCGCGTTCTGGCGTGTAGCAGATCGTTGAGGGCCACCATGCCGACGATCTTCCCATTGCCGATCGAGTCAAGAACCGGGAAGCGCGTGAAGCCCGAGTCAGCCATTCGATTCACTACTGCCCGGAGAGGCTCGTCCGCGAACGCCACTTGAGGTTTCTGAGTTGCGATTTCGGAAAGTCTGATCGTAGAAGCCTGGGCCTGCATTTGCTGATAGAGCTGGACCAACTGGTTTCGAGTAACCACACCGGTTAACTCGTTGCCTGAACCGAGCACAGGGAAGAGATGTTGGCCCTTTGGGCTTTTAGAGGAGTGGATGAGATGGTACGCGTCCTCCAACGTTCCATCGCACGGCAGAACAACGACATTCGTTCTCATGACCTCTCTCACAAACAGAATCTCGAGCGGATCGAGTGCATATTCACGGCTCAGGTGATAACCGCGACGCGAGATTTTCTCCGTCAGAATGGAGCGTTTGAGGGTTAGTACTGTGAATAAATGGGCGAGGAAGCATGCCACCAGAAGCGGCAGAAGCATGTTGAAGTCGTGAGTCAATTCCAGAGCAAAGACGATGCCGGTAAAAGGAGAGCGCATTGTGCCACCGAGAATTGCGCCCATGCTGACCAGAGGCCAGAATCCGAGACCAAAGTTCGGAAGGAAGATGCTTTCGACCCCGCCGAGAGCTGCGCCCATCATCAATAACGGCGCCAGAACCCCGCCAGAGGTGCCTGAACCGAGCGAAATCATCCAAATGGAAGACTTCACCAGAAGGACTCCAGCAAAGATCGTGAACGGAACGTTCCCTTGCAGAAGTGCCCTGATCGTGTCGTATCCTACACCGAGCGCCTGCGGAAAAAGTAGGCCTCCTAGTCCTACGAAGACTCCGCCGATGGCAGGCCACCACATCCAGTGGATTGGCAGCTTCTGAAACATATCTTCGGCGGCGTAGACTCCGAGAGTCAGCAACGCTGAAAGGGCCCCGGCGGCAAGGCCGGCGACGACGCAACCGCCAAGACCGTAGAGTCCAATGAATGCTGGATGCGAGGGAACTGGAAAAAGCGGGCCCAGCCCCAGCAGGTAGCGTCTGGCCACGCAGGCCGTGGCACTTGCAAGAGCCACAGGAATGGCACTGCGAGGTTTCCATTCAAACAGCAAAAGTTCGACGCCTATCAGCACCGAGGAAAGCGGTGCCGCGAATGTAGCCGACATACCTGCGCACGCACCCGCTACCAGCAAAGTGCGGCGCTCCGCACTCGTGAAGTGAAAAAACTGGCTAATCATCGATCCGAAGGCCCCGCCTGTCATGATGATGGGACCCTCAGCACCGAAAGGACCACCTGTGCCAATCGAGATCGCTGCAGACACTGGCTTAAGCACGGCCAGCCGCGGGTGGACACGGCTGCCGTTCATCAAAATGGACTCGATCGCTTCCGGGATACCATGCCCGCGGATACGCTCAGACCCATACCGCGCCATCAATCCGACAATGAATGATCCGACAACAGGCACTGCGATGGCGTAAACGCCGAGCTGGTTTCCCGCAGGCGAAGCGAACGAAGTGTCGAAGCGGTGGTAGTAGGAAAGATTTGTAAAAAAGCCGATAAGCTTCAGCAAAAACCATGCCACAAACGTGCTGATGACTCCTACAACAATTGCGATCAGCGAAATAGGAATGACTTTCACGGTGGTCGTGAAATCGCCGAGCTCTTTGAGGGAAGACTTGCGATGTTGCGCGCCGGAATGAGCGCTCATTCCGGCCTCCTGCGATCATCGGGGGAGTGACGCACGATTGCCCCGAGGGACTCGGAAAGAGCAGGACCTGAAACGCGCAATTCCTCCCAGTGCAGGATCGAAAGCCGATGCAGCAAAGCCTCGCCCTGCGGCGTGAGTTCTACAAGCACTTCGCGATGATCCTGATCTCCGTGCCGACGCCTCAAAGCACCCTGGTCAACGAGACGATCGACAAGTTCCACCGTACTGTGATGGCGAAGACAGAGTTGCTGGGAGAGTGCGGTAACCGTGGGGCGAGTGCCCTCGGACAGGCCCTTGATTGCCAGAAGAAGCTGGTGCTGCTGGGGTTCGATGCCCTTCGAACGGGCTGCTTCCTCACTAAAATGCAGGAATTGCCGGATACGGTGCCGGAACTCAGCAAGTTGGCGAAAGCCGGCTTCTGAAATATCCGGTCCGAGTCCTTCAGAGCGACGGTCATCCTCACCAGAAGCCATTGGAGAAGACCTGCCATATAAAGCGTATCACTATAGCTTTGTTGCGTCCTGCCACGAAGGCGCCCTCAACATGGAGCTTTGCGCAGCCAACCCTATGCCGGTTGTGCCGCCTTAATCGCTGCCTCCTTCCAGCTTTTTAGTTTCGGTCATCTGTAGTCGTCCTCTGTCTCCCTTGCTCTCGGCTTGTCCGCAAAATGTGGGCGTCGACCATTTATGAAGGGAAGCGCTCGCCAAACATGGGAAGGTCGCTGACGGACTCCGCCTGTGTGGCTTCGTCTTGCAACACATCCCAGTGCTCGGCCAGGAGACCGTCTTCGAATCGGACAATATCGGCCGCAATCCAGGCCGCGGGCTTTCCGATTCCTGAGAAACGGCCGTGGGCAATTACGTAATCGCCTTCTGCGACAATGAGTTGGTTTTCATAGCGCAACGTATCAGGCGTCGAACGGACTAGAGCAAACAGTCCTTCGCGCCCCGGCGCAATGTGCGCGCTGTGCTGGATGTACTTCGGCGACCAGAAGCGTTCTGCTGCCGCGTAGTCGCGTTTGTTGAAGAGAGTGTCGAAGGCTTCGAGAACGATCGCCTTGTTCTGTTCCGGTGTTGTCTTTGGCATATGCAGCTCCTGGGGTTTTCCTACGATGAGTGGTTGCTCCCGGCAGGGGAAATTGTGATGGCATGATCTAGGCCAGGAATCCTGATCTCCTTGCTTTTGCTTGTCTTAGTTTCCATTGCGATGCCGTCCTAATAGTGGGAACAGGCCCTAGTTAAAGCTTCGAGCCGTCATCCACCGGAATGCTGGCGCCTGTGATCCAGCGCGCCCCGTCGGACGCCATAAAAGCGACTACGTAGGCAACATCCTCGGGTTTGCCAACTCGCTTCAGCCCTGCATTCCTAAAGCGACCTCGCGGCCGGCGTCCGTCTTCGTAAAGTTCGACATATCTGTGTCAATTACGCCAGGAGCAACAGCATTTACTCGTATGCCGCTTGGTCCGAGGATGGCGGCCCAGTTCTTGACCAGAGTCTCAAGTGCTCCTTTGGTAGAGGCGTAAGCAAGAATGGAAGGATTATCAACGCCGGGCTTGCCAACGACCGTACGGGCTACAGCGGAGGAGATAGCAACAATGCTTGAGCCCTCACAAAGAATCGGCAACAGTTGCTGCACCAGAAAGAATGGGCCGCGGACGTTTATCGCAAAAAGGCTGTCAAAATTCTCCACCGTGTGGTCCGCGATGCGAGCCGACTTGCTGATCCCGGCGTTGAGCACCAGCACATCCAAGCGATTGCCGACGATGGAGCGCACCTGTTTCGCCAGCAGCGCAGCGCCCTCCGGAGTTCCGAGGTCAGCTGAGATTGCATCGGCGCGTCCGCCTTTCGTTTGGATCTCAGAGACCAGAGATCTCGCTTCCTGTGTTGAGCGGCCATAGTGAACCAGGACGTGCGCCCCAGCCTCAGCCAGCGCCAGAGCGGTTGCGCGGCCAATTCCTCTCGATGCGCCCGTAACAAGCGCCGTTTTATTCTGAAGTGTAGTCATCGTTTTCTCTCTCGCCCCCTTCACATCGCGCATAGATCGTTCTTTAGGCCCATAACTGGCAGGTGCGCTGATTAGGCGTTCATTCCGCCATCCACGGTCAGATTCGCGCCGGTGATGTAAGAGGATTCGGGACCGGCTACGAACGCCACCAGTGCAGCGACCTCGTCAACGTGTCCGTAGCGGTTGAGTGCTGTGGCGGCCTTCTGCGGCACTGCCCAATCACCCGAGGCTGGATTCAAATCAGTGTCGATCGGACCCGGCTGCACGTTGTTGACTGTGATGCCCCGGCTCCCGACCTCTCTCGACAATCCCTGAGTAAATATCTTCACAGCCCCCTTCGTGGCCGAGTAGGGCACAAGCCCTGGAGTCTGGACACGCTCTCCCACGGCGGAACCGATGTTGATGATGCGGCCGCCATCCTTCATGTGCTTCAGTGCAGCCTGCGTGGCGGCGAATACGCCGCCGAGGTTGATGTCAATCACCCGATCCATCTCCTCCAGCGTCGTCTCCTCAAATGTCTTCGGAATGGCTGTCCCGGCGTTGTTCACAAGCACATCCAGCCGGCCGAACGACGCGACGGTCTTTTCGACCGCTCCTTTGACGGCTTTGCCATCGGCGGCATCTGCCTGGATCGCAATGGCCTTTCCGCCGCTGAGTTCAATCGCTTTGACCACAGCGGAAGCTGCGGTTGCGTCTTTCGCGTACGTGATGGCCACGCTTGCTCCATCCGCGGCCAGACGCTTCGCAATCGCTGCGCCAATCCCCCGGGATCCCCCGGTTACGAGTGCTACCTTCTTCGCTAACTTAGACATGGTGTCTCCTTTTCTGCGAACAATTCGCTACCGAGCTGATTCATCTGACTGCGGCCTCGTTCGGACTTGTCAGATGGTTATGAACCGTTCAGTTCGATATGATGATGGAGGCGTACCGAAGTTGCAGAGATATTGAACTATTTGGTTCTTTATCGGACAATATATATATGGGGCGTCCGAAGACCTTTAGCCGGGAGGAAGTGCTGGAGAAGGCGATGCCTGTCTTCTGGAAGCATGGGTTCGCTGATGCGACCCTTCAGGAACTGGAACGAGCCACAGGCGTGAACAAGTCAGGGCTGTATACGGAATTCCGAGACAAGGAAGATCTTTTTGTGGCGTGCCTTCGGCACTATCTTGAGAGCCAGGGAAAGAGGGGATTTCTCACCAAGGAGCCTCTCGGCTGGAATAACGTCGAGACTTTTCTCAAGAATGGGCCTCTCAACAAGGGAGAACAGCAGGGATGTTTTTCCATCAACTCGATGCGAGAGTTGGCTATCCTTCCGGATGAGGCTTACGGGGCCGTGACAGAGAATCGGGCGCTATTGCAGCATCTTCTCGCCATGAATATCGAAGCCGAAAAAACCAAGATGGCCGCTTCCGCAATTGCGGAGATGGTGCTGTCCTTCTTCTCCGGATTATGCATTGAGCGCAACCTCAAATCCAGTAAGGCCTCGTCGACTCGCAAGATCGAAAACTTCATGACAGCCCTTCGCAGTCTCTAGTTCTGATCCGATCCGCTGCGGTTTTGCTCCCTGTAGGGATGAAGATGGCCATCAGGAGGTGAGGGTCGCGTGTAACTCCGGCGGTCCGCCCAATTCGTACCGGTAGGACTTCGGCTCGCTGCCGTCGATGTCCCTCACGCCGAGCTTCGCACCCAGTTCCGCGCCGATCAAGGCACGCCCCGATAGTTCCATTCTCAGATTGGACTCATAGAGTGCGGCGATCAACTTTCCAGTGAATTGCGGCGATTCCCGTTTCGTCTTTGGGCGCAATTCATCGGGTATGCTGGCAAGATAGGCGCGCGCACGTTCGGTATTGAGGCCGCCCATCCAGATTGAAACTGCCGCGATGTTGTGTGGTCGCAACTCCTTCGCAAAATCGGCTGCCATCTTGTCCGCGCCAGCCTTCTGCGCACCATAGGCGGGGCCGTGGTAATAGGCAACAGCACCATAATGGCCGGTGTGGACAATGAGGCCGCGGCCGTTAACGATCAAGAGAGGAACAGCATAGTAAGCGGACACGAAATGCGAACGCAAGCCGACGGTAATGAGATCGACCGCTTCCAGCGGCCTTTCCCAGAAGCCGCCGGGCATCGTTATGCTTTCGACCGCATTGGCGGCATTGTTGACCAGGATGTCGAGGCGGCCATGCTCCGCCTTCACGCGGGCGAATAGCGCAGCGACTGCTTCGTCATCGGTGTGATCGAGGGCGATGGCAACGCCCTTGCCCCCAGCCCGAGTGATCAGGTCAGCGGCTTCGGTTACTGTGCCACCATAGCGAGAGTCGCTGTCCGCAGTGCTGCGGCCCGTGACATATACGGTCGCCCCGGTCTCACCTAGCGCAATGGCTATACCCTTTCCCGCGCCTCGACTCGCTCCAGTGACTACTGCTATCACATCCATAAAACCTCTTAAATTTCGTTAGAGTAAGGGAGGCTTCTTCCTGCCACGGATCTGATTTACTACCCTGAGAAAAGACTAAATCTGTGGTGACGAATATGCAAGAACACACAAAAAAGTGTAATACTAACCTTTAAGTAACCATGAAAAAGACAAAACAAACATTAACGCAAACATGTTCTACCGTGGAACTGGAAGAAGCGCTCAAAGTGCTGGAAGGGCGATGGAAGATACTCATCCTCTTCCATCTCTTCAGCGCACCTGTGCTGCGGTTCTCGGAATTACGCCGCGCAGTGTCCGGGATATCCCAGAAGATGCTGATTCAGCAATTACGTGACTTGGAAAAAGATGGCGTGGTTCACCGCAAGGTATATCCGGAAGTGCCACCCAAAGTGGAATACATGTTGACGAAAGATGGGGCTGCCCTTCGTCCGGCGCTCAAGGCGCTTAAGTCCTGGGCAGCATCGCGAAAGAAAAATCCCGCTAGTTAGGCGGACTCTGTGATTCGGGTTCCGACGCCTTCTGAATCGCGTCAAGCAACTGGTGGCGTTTTTACGGCACATCGAAGTCTGGCTGACGGGCCTTCCTTCGCGAATGCGTTCAGTCCTTCTGCATCCCCGACCTGGAAATGTGCCCAAAAGCTCGTCACCGGAATTTGAACGGATGATCGAATCGGCGCCATTTGAAGCTAGATTGCCGCCGGTTTCTCCGCTTAAATCAATTCAACGCAGGCCTAACTCAAGGCAGCTTGTCGAAGAAGAGATAAATGGCGGCAATCCGGCCGTCACGGGTGATGATGAAATCCGTACCGGCGTATGCTGGGGCCTCGCCAGGGCGGCCCGATATCCATTGGATTCGCCCACCATTGCCCAATTCTTCGGGCCCGGCAATTGGCTGATATCGAAGGTCAGGGTGTTTGGCCCTGATCTCGCCCGCGATGCGATCGATCTCGTCGCGGCCACGGTAAACGTTCTTGCTGGGATCATAGAAAACGACATCTTCGGTGTAGATCTCGTCGATCGCTGCGCGCCGGCGGGCGGGGTCGTTTTCACCGAAAACGTCCTGAAGATTGCGTGTCAGCAAGGTGGATATGCTGTGGGACATGGTTTGTCTCCTCCCGGTCTGGAGTGCATTTTCAAAGGATCCCAATCCTAACATTGGATGTGCCGCAACGAGCGTAACCCCGGCGTTCGCGAGCGACTTTGCCTGGCTTGAGTTGGGGTCACGCTGACGGCGCGGACCTTGTGGCCTCGCTCGAGGAGGCTCCGCCCACGGCGCCGCCTTGTTTCCCCGTGGATCCCGTGACGACGACGGTGAGCTCTTGCGTCATGTTCTGGTTCCTTTCTCCTGCGGTCAGGCCCGTGGCTGCAAGCGCAAGCGCGCCTGGAACAACCCGGCAAAGGCCGGTCGCACGTCGACGAAGATCACCGCCCACAGTACAGCCACAAAGAGGGCCAGCGGAAGCCCGCTAGGGGCCATCAAAGCGTGGAAGAAAAGAATGTTGACGATCACCGGCGCCAGCACCGCCACCGCCAACGGCACGTAACGGTTGGCCAGCAGAAGCACCGCTGCGATGACCTGAAATGCGAAGATCACCCACAGATAGTGCGAGGCGTACAGGGCACCCATGAACTGTCCCGCGATGCCCCCCGGCGGGGGCAGGGGAATGAAGTTCAGGAAGCCGTTCAGGCCGAAAACAAGAAAGATCACGCCCGCCAGATATCGGGCGATTACGGAAGCGGTTCTCATAACCGGGTTCTCCTTTTTGGATCGGCGCCATTGCATGGCGTCAATTATATTGATGTCGATATAATTGATGATGTACTCTTCTGGGAGATTCAGGTTTTTTATGACCCGAGGCATACAAGAGACGGACCATGTCTGGCTGGTAATGATGAAGGCGATGCGCGCCCTGACAAGGTACGCAGCCGCCGGTATTGAAGAGACCGGACTCGGCCTCTCGGATTTCGGCGTGCTGGAAGCCCTGCTGCACAAAGGGCCTTTGCCCGTCAATACGATAGGCCCAATCGTCGACCTGACCCCAGGCTCGATCAGTGTCGCTGTCGATCGCCTCGTCGCGAAGGGCCTGGTCAGCCGGGTCGAGAGCGCCGAAGACCGACGCGTTCGAACCGTCGCCCTCACCCCACGCGGCAAGGATCTCATTGTTTCCGCCTTTCGAAAGCACTCCGGGCAGATGAAGAGAGTGTTCTCTGACTTAAGCCGGGAGGAACTTAGTGACCTCGAAGCTGCGCTAAAGAAAGTCGGCAAGCGTTCTGCGGCACTTATGGGGCACAGTTGAGCGGCCGCATTTAGTTGTCATTCTTCGGCATTAGTACATCGACCGGTGTAATTGATACTTTGAAGTCGGCTCTGCGCCAGCTTTCCGGAAGCACGCGGCGACAGCGTATCGTGGGATGCTGCCCCGATTCCCAATACCCAGCATGTGCTTCGAGCGTTGCCCGCGTTGCGCGAGTAATCGCCGCTGGCCAGCTCAGATAGCGCGAAGCGAGTGCGATCTCAGCTTCGTTAACCCTCATCTGAGATCTCACTCCCCAGCAACTCAGCTCCGTCAACATGGTTCATCCCAGACGCTTACCTACCCAATAGTTTTGCCCTTAACCTCCGCAGCGTGGAATCGGCCTCGAATGCTCGCTCGACCTGCACTGATTAAGCCACGGGTTAATCCAAGCCATAAGCCTCCATCGCCGATCGCCAAATTATCGATTGCTGTTCGGAGACTGAGAGGGGGACCATTGCGGAACGAACGGTATTGGCCCAGCTGCCATAAGTGGATGCCAGAGTTACGATGGGCCAGTCCGAGCCAAACATCAGGCGACGCGGGCCAAACGCTTCGAGCACCGTATCGATGTACGGGGCGATCATCTGCGGAGTCCATCGGTCCCACTGCGCTTCAGTGACTACGCCGGACAGTTTGCAGTAGACATTGGACCGGTGCGCGAGCTCCAGAAGATGGGTCCGCCACACGGCGATGGAGCCGTCGCGTATACGCGGCTTCCCAATGTGGTCCAGAATGAAGATCTGATTTGGATGACGATCGACAAAGGTGATCGTCTGGGGGAGATGGTCCTCAAAGATGAGGATGTCGTAAGTCAGTCCAAGTGCGCCGAGAGTGGCGACGCCTCGATTGAAGTCTTCTCGAAGGACGAAGTTCGGATCAGGTTCGTCATGGATGGGATGGCGTATGCCTTTGAGCTTGGGCAGCACTGCGAGTTGCTCCAGTTCGGCCTGGACGGAAGGGGCTGTCAGGGGCGCCCAGCCAACGACTCCCAATATCAGGTCATCGCTGGCCGCCACGGAGGTGAGCCACCGCGTTTCCTCTATGGTGCGCTCCACCTCAATGACGACAGTTCCCGTGATCCCGGACGGCACCGCTCGCTTCCTGGCTGACTTTGCCACCAAAGAAGAAGACGGCCGGTATCACATCTTCCCATCGATTTCTTCGGAGAACTGGGGTTGCACTGTCGATTTCAAGCTCAACAAAGATTGCATCCTCGACCTTGCATTGACTCGCTTCGTACTCGATGCGATGGTGACTGCTTCCACGATCCTTGGACAGGACGAAGAGGAGCGTCATCGATGGAAGGAGATTACTGATCACCTCGCGCCCTATCCACTGTCAACCGGGCCGCATGGAGAGGTTTGGCTTGACATCGTGAATGCGCCAGCCGAACACATCTACAACGTGCCAATCACGCTTGCCCCGGTCTTTCCAGGTGAACAAGTAGGGATCGGCAAAGGTGCAGACTTTCTTGCCATCGCAACCCGAACAGCTCAAACCATCCGTCTCGAAGGAGGCAACGATCTTGTCTCGCAGCCATTGATACGAGCCCGCCTGGGGATGCTGGATCTGACATGGTTCAAGGGACAAATCGAATACTGCATGCTTACAGACGGCGTGTCGAACGATCGCGTTCGTCAATCTGGCGGACGGTACAGCTTATCGACCGACTTTGACTTCATGATGCGCATGGGGCTGTGGTGCGAGAACTTCGCGGTTCCTCTCGTGCTCAATGAATGCATGTTGCAGAGCTATACCGGAATCATACGCCTGTTCCCAAATGTGACTAACCTCGGCCCCGCGCGCTTCGAGAACCTTCGCGCGGTAGGAGCTTTCCTCGTGAGCGCAATCTTTGACGGGAAGTCGGTTACGCGCTTCGAAGTGCTCAGTGAACGAGGCGCTCCCCTTCGGTTCGTTTCCCCATGGAAAGAAAAGCGTGTGCACGTAATTCGTACAAGCGATGGGCAACGTGTCCCCGCAACGGCAGACGTTGAGGCGTGGTCCGTTGCGACACAAGCCGGCGAACGGTACTCGATCAGTGCGGAGTAGGCTGCGAGCATCCGAACGCCTCTTATGATTGAGATGTAACCAGTGACTCCGACGTGACAGAAGGAGCAAGCTTTCCTCGTCTCAACGCTCGCTCCTTCATCATGACGAAGAAGACAGGCACCAGGATCAGGACATGAATGGTCGAGGTGATCATGCCTCCTACGATGGGCGCAGCAATCGGCTTCATTACATCTGAGCCGATGCCGGACTCCCATAGGATAGGCACAAGGCTGGCAAGGACCGCGCAGACGGTCATCAGCTTAGGCCGCAGACGCTGGACCGCACCTTCGATCACTGCGGCTTCTATGTCGGCATTCGTCAAAGCCTTTCCAGACTTTAGTTTGTGTTCGAGCGCTTCATGAAGATAGACAACCATCACCACGCCGGTTTCAACGGCGATGCCAAAAAGCGCGGTGTATCCCACTGCAACAGCAACGCTGAAGTTGTACTTGAGCAGCCATTGCAGTAGCAGTCCTCCACTCATCGCATAGATCGTGGGACAGATAAGGACAAGTGCTTCGGCAACCGAGTGAAAGACCAGGTAAAGCAAAATAAAAATCACAAAGAAGACAACCGGCAGGATCAATTGCAGCCGCTGCTTCGCTCGGAGTTCGAGTTCATACTCTCCCGACCATTGGAAGGTGTAATTCGCGGGAAGAGCGAGTTTGTTATGCAACAGCTTGTCAGCCCTGGCGACAAAGCCGCCGTAGTCTGTGTTCTTGAGATCGATGTAGATGTATCCAGTCAGTGCGCCGTCCTCGTCGCGGATCATTGCCGGACCATGTGAGAAGGAGACACGCGCCACCTGGCCGAGCGGGATTTGCGCGCCGGAGGGAGTGCCGATCAGGACGCTGCTCATCTGCTCGACGCTGTCACGAAAATCCCTTTGATATCGAACATTGATGGGATAGCGCTCCCGGCCCTCAATGTTCTCCGCGATGTTTTGTCCACCAATACCAGACTGTACGGCGGTCTGGACATCTGTGATCGTCAGGCCATAGCGCGCGGCTTCTTCGCGGTTGACATCTACGTTGACATAAAAGCCCTGCGCAACCTTCTCCGCAAAGACCGAACGCATCTCAGGAAGACCGGAAAGAACATTTTGAATCTGCGATGCGAGTTGCTGAATGCCATCTACACTTGGCCCCTGCACCTTCATGCCAAGAGGAGTCTTGATGCCGGTCAGTTCCATGTCCAGGCGATTCTCCACCGGCATCGTCCAGGTATTTGAGAGGCCGGGGAACTGAAGCTTTTCGTCCATCTGCTGAATGAGCTTGTCATACGTCATGCCCGCGGGCCATTGCTCACGAGGCTTGAGCATGAGTGTTGTGTCGTACATGTCGAGTGGAGCGTTGTCGGTGGCGCTGTCAGAGCGTCCAACCGTGCCGAAGACGCTTGCTACTTCCGGAAAGCTACGAAGGGTCCTGTCCTGCTGTTGCAGCAGAATTTTCGCCTGCTCAATCGAGATCCCCGGAAGCGCTGTGGGCATATACAAGGTTGAGCCTTCAAAGAGCGGCGGCATGAACTGGCTTCCCAGTTTTGTAGCCAATGGGAAAGTTGCGGCAAGAAAGATCAGGTTGACAGCAATGGTGAGCCAGCGATGCCGCAGGCAGAACTTGAGAATCGGCAGATAAATAGCCTTGGTGAAACGTGAGATGGGATTGGCTTCCTCCGGTCGCAGCTTTCCACGCATCAGCATCACCATGAGAACCGGCACAAGCGTGATGGCGAGGATTGACGACGAACCAACCGCCAGCGTTTTGGTCCAGGCCAATGGACGGAACATGCGTCCTTCCTGTGCTTCGAGAAGAAAGACCGGCAGGAACGAAACGACGATGATAAGCAATGAAAAGAAGAGTGCCGGGCCGACCTGTTTAGCAGCACTGATGAGAATCTGGTGTCGCTCAGCTTCCGATACTGGCTTAGTGTTGTGCTCTTGCCTCTCAGACAGATGGCGGTAGCCATTTTCAACCATCACGATCGAGGCATCGACAAGAACACCGATGGCCAGGGCAATGCCGCCGAGCGACATGATGTTCGACGTGACTCCAAGCCAATACATGGGGATGAAGGACACCAGAACAGCAATGGGTAACGCGAGGATTGCGATGAGTGCTGAACGGAAGTGGAAGAGGAAAACAATGATCACG
>Ga0207045_1023_pt1 | contig 32267 bp, 27 predicted proteins | sample Alteio_BWMinCont_69_FD_153299 | JGI IMG/M metagenome (GOLD analysis project Ga0207045, IMG submission 153299) | Enriched cells from forest soil in Barre Woods Harvard Forest LTER site, Petersham, Massachusetts, United States -... | ecosystem: Environmental > Terrestrial > Soil > Temperate forest >... | reverse complement strand
CATGGACATTGGTGTGCCATGAAGCAGTCATAGGCACGTGCAGATGATTGGCCAGGATCGCGCCGATGATGCCGACTTCGCTGGGTCCGGTGATGTGGATGAGGTCGGGGGAGAAGTCCTTGAGGACACGGGTGATCTCGGCGAGATGGCGAAAGAAGCCGGGATCGAAGCTGAGGTCCTTGTCTAGTCCGATGGAGAGCGGGCCGCGGGGAAGTTCAAGGGTGGTGAGCTGGTCTTCGACGAGCAGATGAGGCCGGCGATTGCCGGCGCGGACGCACAGAAAGGGCAGTCCACGGCGACGCGCGAAGGCTTCGAAATGGCGGCTGGTGTGCGCTACGCCATTGATTTCGTGGAAGGAGTCGGGGAAATAAGCGACTCGCGGAGCCTGCGCTTTCATAGTGGGCAGTCTAGTACACGAATTCGCCAACAAAGTTAGAAGCCAGGTCAGGGGGAAAATCGGGCCGGGGAGAAAGTGAAGAGGTTTTAGAAAGCCTCTTCACCTAAGGCGAAGCGCAGCTCGTGTGATTCGCTCCAGGCGAGCCGCAGGCTGCCGGAGACCGGAGCAGCGCCGAGCATCTTGACGAGATCGATCACCCAGCCGAGGTGGCGAGGAACATTGCCATCCGCCGGCCACAACTCGCACAGGGGACGGACGGTCCCGGTCGAGTCGGGATGAAAGGCGCGCTGGTCCCAGGTGCGGGAGCCCTGCGGGAAGTCAGGGTAGTTGCGGATCGCGTCGAGGGTTGACTGCAGGATGCGGTGCTTCCAGGGCTCGGCATACTGCGGCATGAAGAGGACGTGGCTGCGGCCCTCGTAGCGGACCTCGTGGACGAACTCGGTGAAGCTCGAAGCATTCGAAAGATTGACGTTGGCGTTGGGCTCCATGCCGTGGCGGTCGCCTCCAGAGATAAGGAGCATGTTCCAGGCCTTGGCCATCTGCTTGACTTCGCGATTCTCTTTCCAGTTGCGCAGTCCGTTGAGCTCGAGGGCGTGGATGAACTGGCCGTTGATGGCCATGAAGTCGCGGACCTGCTGGTGGTGCTTCTCCTTGCTGATGGAGTAAAGGTCCCACATGGGGTGGTTGAAGACGATCAGCACGTTGGGCAGGGCGTCGAGCGCGGCGAGGATCTCGGTGAGCTTGCTCTCGGAGGGATTTGCAGTGTATTCCTCGAAAACCTTCATCCAATCGGCGCCGGTGTCGCTGGGCAGGTTGTGGATGCCGAGGTGGAAGGACTGATCGCCGCCGAAGGGCGCGCTCCACTCGACGGAAACGGGTATGTGGCGCGCGGCGGAAACGGTACGCAAAAGCATCGGCGCACTGATGGTGTCGTGGTCAGTGAGCGACACGAGCGGCATGAGCCCGAGGCTCTTTTCGATCTGGCGGCTCTCGAGATCGAAGGCCAGGCGAGGAGTCAACGGAGGCGTCCAATAGCTCCTGGAGTAATCGATCTTGATCTTGTAGCGCTCGATGGCGCGCGTCTCGCAGATATGAATCAGCTTGCGGACCAGCTTGTAGTTGCTGCCGAAGTTGGCCAGGAAGTCGAGCGTTTCCTTCGATTGGTTGGTGTGGCTGTGCAAGGAGACGCCGGTCGAATACTCGCGCGCGGCGTTGGCATCCTTCCAGAGGTAGGAAATTCGACGTAGACCGGCCATGGAGTGTCCTCCTGGAAAATTGCTGATCTAGATGCTGAACTTAATAGTAAGTATCGGATTGCCCTATGAATGCGACATTACGGGTGTGAGAAAGGCAGTTCAATTGCTATGGGAATCTTTGGAGGCAACATTACCAAAGAGATACCGATGGTGGCTTCGTCGCGTCTTTTTTTGCGGCAAGCAACAGTGGAAAAACCCGGTTGCCGCTCATTAACTGCCGACGTGTGGCATAAATGTATGATTTTATGAAGGCAATCTAGGCTATGTATTTGATTTGACTGGCTTTGCGCGCAAGTGCCGGCTGCTTTTCGAGTTACTCGAACCGTCTGATTCCGAAGGGGATACGCGGAAGTGTCAGCATAACTTCGGGAAAACATAGCCTTTAACTGAGACGCAAGGGACGAGAAAAAGGTTACTGGCCGATCCCTTTTCTGCTTCCAGTTCTATTTTATAGACTTGGAACGGAAAAACTGCCAAATTTCTGGGCAGGGCTGAATTTGGATTACGAACTGCCAGAGAAGACTCGAGCGATTTGCCTAGGAATCGCAGCGGAGACCGCCGGGCGTCCCGCATTCTTTCCATAGCTTTTCCCAGTTCCAAATCCCGCTGGCGACGTTGTTCGGCAAGGGGAATCCGAGCTGATGCGCAAGCATACAGACCTGTCCGCGATGGTGGGCCTCGTGACAAATCATGTAACAGAGCATCTCGAGGCCAACCGGCCAAGGGGAGGCCCAGCCATCTCGTTGAAACTTCTCGATGCGGTCAACACCGTCGCCATTACCATTATTAAGTGCCTCGGTGAGCATCTCCGTGCAGCGAGCGGCGCTCCCGGCTAATTCCGCACGAGCCTGCTGGGGCGTGCAGTGCGCGCGGTTGAGTTGTTGGGGAACCTTGAGGTGCGGAGCGGTAAGCCGGACCCATTTGCATCGGACATTGTGCATGTGCGTGAAGATTGCTGCGATGGTGCGGACATTGCCGGGCGTTTTGGCTCTCCACGCCGCGGGGTCAAGATGTTCGATAAGAATCTGGTTCATCCGATCATTGGCGGCGAAGACCTGGACTGCGACCGGGCCGAGTTGAGTGTGAACCTTATTCACAGCTCCCTACTCTCTACTTCTTGACCCATGTTTGTCCGGTTTTACTTCGGCTTTTGAGCAGGCTGACTTTCGCTGGTCGGCGGCACAATTCCTTTGAGTCGCAAATAGGTCACCATGTTCCCATAGTGCTCATCCGTGTGTGCCGTATTCAGCGAGAACAAAGTGAGCTTCGCTATCTCGAAGTTGAAGAGTTTCACCATCTGGCTGCCCTTGGCATCGGTCATGCCGTCGAGCGCCTTGTTGCAGTATGCAACGGCGTCCTTTACCGCAGCCACAAGGTCGGCCTTCGAGGTCTTCGTTTTTTCGATGTCCTTCATCGGATTCGCTTCGCCCGCGGCTTGCGAGCAGAACATGTAAGAAGCGTCGGCCACATGGCCGACCAATTGGCCAAAACTGCGAACGTCCGGTGTTGGTTTGAAGGAGTAGTTTTCTTCCGGCATTTTCTGAGCCGCACCGATTACCGCATTGCTCACAAACCCGTAAATACCTTTTTCGCTTGCGGTAATGGGATTTGCTGGTGGAACGGCCGGCGCTTGCGATTTGTCCTGTCCGAGTAGAGCAATGGGAACAGCCGTCACTGCAGCAAATAAGAAACAAAGTCTTTTGTTCACACGACACCCCCGGTGGAATCATGTCATATCTCGAATGGAGGAGGTACCGGAAAAGTGCTCCGCTCATCGCTTTGCTGCCACAGCTTTTAATCTGTTCGGGTTGATCGCGTGCTCTTTTGAACTGTGCGCGTGGCCTTGACGCGAGACGGCGACACATAATGGAAGCGTATTAAGTAAATTTTCTCGCCTCTGCCATGCCTCGCAATCTTGAGCAGATCCAGGACCCCGAGAAATCCCGACTCACGCGCCAGCTCTGGAGTGATGTCGGGAAACCCGATCGTTTCGATCGAATCCACCTCGATCTCACCTTCCTCCATGCGATATCGGCCTCCCACCGTTACGTGCGGACGCATCCAGATGCGGACGGTACAGGTGATCTCTCCGCGGCGAACTCCCTCGCGAAGACGTTTGGCAAACATCATGTTTGAGAATTTACTCCTACGCGCCTCCGTCAGGCACTTGAAAGCCGGTCTCATCTATGCCTCAACGGCTGCGGCAGAGAGCATGAGGGTTCGAGGTGATGAACATCGGCCCGAATATTTCTGACGTAATTTTCCCATCGTGTTGCATCTTTGCAGATGGAGGTGGCAGTGGGAGCGGGGGTATTGGTGGTATGCAGATCGCGATCAGGCCCAACTTGTCAGGTCTTAGCATTCAGCTGACGGCCTGGCCTCTTCTTCCTGCTCACCCCGGACGTACCCCGTGCGACCGAACCCGGCACAAGCCTCGCGCGGATCCCAACAGTCAGCGCCCTTGTTCAGATTCACAATAGACATTTGTTCGTACGGCAGACGTTTCCTCCCCGCGAATCGGTTTCACAATGGAGATATTCATGAACATCCGCGGGTCGAGGCATCGTCGGTTGCACAATACCTTGCCGGTCATCATTGTCCTGCTTTTTTGCATTGTCTCTGGGTGTCGCAAACCCACTGCCCCGGCACCCGTAACTGTAACCTTTCTGGATGCGGAGTGGTTGTATCCGGACGAATTGCCCAGAGCAGAGCGCGAATTTCGGGAGTTCACCAGGAAAACTGGAATTCTCATCGCGCAGCCGCCGATTCCCGAAACCCTGTTTTCTTCGCTTGACCCTACGCCCCAACTGAAGCTCCTGCATAGGGTGTTACAGGAGGGAGGTCCCGGTCCGGATGTCTTGAATATTGATGTTATCTGGCCGGGAATTCTCGCAGACGATCTGATTGATTTGCGGCCATATTTTGCCACCGAACTTTCATCACAGGACCCCCAGTTGATCTCCAGCTACACAGTGCATGGAAAGATTGTGGCTGTGCCCTATCACACGCACGTCGGCGTTCTCGCGTATCGAACCGATCTGCTCCGGGAGTACGGGTACAGCCATCCTCCGAAGACCTGGGATGAATTGGAAAGCATGGCCGCCCGGATTCAGGCGGGCGAACGGGCCAAGGGCAGAAAGGACTTTTGGGGTTACGTCTGGCAAGGTTCGGCCACCGAGGGTTTGATGTGCAATGCCTTGGAATGGCAGGTCGCCGAAGGAGGAGGCCGCATCATCGAAGATGATGAAACGATTAGCGTGAACAATCCCGCCACGATCCGGGCCTGGCGGCGAGCCGCCAGCTGGATTGGCAGAATATCGCCGCCTGCTGTTTTGGCCTACCGGGAAACGGATTCGTTGAATGTTTGGAACTCAGGCAACGCTGCTTTTGTGCGCAGTTGGGTGTGGGGTTACCGTTTGAATCATCCCAACGAATCGCCTGTACGGGAGAAGACCGGTTATACGAGTATGCCCGGTGGCAGCGGAGGGCGAGTGGGTACCCTGGGAGGCTACGGTTTGGCTGTTTCCCGATCTTCGGCTCATCCTCGGGAAGCAGTCGCCCTCATCCGTTTTCTTATTGCAGAGGAGCAGCGTTCAAAAGCGGAGCTGTCACGCCCCAAGCCGGCCGCCGGGCCTCAACTCTACGACCTACCACAGATATTTGAGGCCTACGCCCCCTCGCTGAGTCAACCAAGTAGTCGGCTGGTTAGCAGGCCTTCGAACGTCAGCGGTCATGTCTATGAAGACGTGACCCGGGCTTACATCGAGGCAGTGCATTCGGTGTTGACCGGCGAACAGAGTGCGCCCATGGCTGCGGCTGCACTGGAAAAACAACTGGTCGCGATAACCGGCTTCAAGCCCGGCCCGCCCAAGACGTAGAAGTAGATCACTCCTAAAGTTGATAACAGGCTCTAGCATTATGTTTCGTCGGACAAGCGTTATCCGGGGGGAAAAGAATTGCTGATGAGGGAAAGCTCCTGAGAAATGAGGCTTGAATGAAATCATCAGATTATTTCAATATTGGTCCTCGGCTGACGCTCGCTTTCGCCTTGTTAATCGCTCTGATTCTAGCTGGAAACGCTCTCGTCATCTGGCAGTTTCATATGGCTCGCATCCAAAGCGATCGCCTCACCGTTGCGAATCAAGAACTAATTGCGGTTCTGCAGCTTCAAGTAGGCCTTCTCTCATTCCACCAACGGCTGGATGACCTTGTACGGGCCGGCGATGCGCACCATCTGACCGCTGAAGCCGGGCCATTGCGCCGAGCCTTTGAGGAACAGGCTCAACAAACAAGGACGGCTGTCGCCAACCGAACCCAAGCAGGCTCGGCTTTCCTGCCAACACTGGAAACGATCGAAGTCGCTTTGCCGGCACAACTCAAGGCCATTAACGACTTAGCGAAATCGGGCGACTGGGGAACTGTGCAACGGCGGCTGAACAACGAACTGAAACCGATCGAAACTCAGACTTCAGTATTGGTCGGCAGCATTCAACAACAAGCCAACAGCGAACTTACACAGGCTGGCTTGAAAATGGGAAGCATGCAGCGGCGGATTTTTTTTATCGTGCCGATGACGGCAATCTCTACATTTTGCATTGCTGCCTTCTTTGGCTGGGCCATAACGCGACGCATCGTTGAACTTCGTCTGGAAGAACGTGTTAGCGAGCGCACCCGTATCGCGCGGGAACTGCACGATAGTCTGCTGCAGAGTTTGCATGGATTAATGTTTGAGTATCAGGCGGCCCGCAACCTTTTTGAGAAGCGACCGGAAGAAGCATTGCAAGCCCTGGACGAAGCAATCCTCGCGACAGAGCAAGCCATTGCGGAGGGCCGCGATGCCATCCACGACCTGCGCCCGGAATCAGCGACTCAACACGACCTTGCCGAGTTGCTGACTGCTGCCGGGCAGGAATCGACCGGCGCTCAGGCCGCGAACGGACGTTATCCCAGTTTTCGCGTTATTGTCGAAGGTAAGCCACGAAGGCTTTCCGCGATGCGCCAGGATGAGATCTACCGGATTGGCCGCGAGGTGATCCGAAATGCCTTCCACCACGCTCTTGCCAGCCGTATCGAAGTAGAAATCCGATACGATGAGGATCAACTGCGATTACGCATCCGAGATGATGGGAAGGGTATTGACCCCAAGGTTCTTGCAGTCAGCAGTCGTCCCGGACATTGGGGCTTGCCGGGGATCAGGGAACGGGCGCGGCGAATCGGGTCGCGATTAGAGTTCTGGAGCGAAGCGGGAGCCGGCACAGAAGTTGAGTTAAAGGTTCCGGCGGCTATAGCGTATGAAAAGCCGCGCGATGGCCATCGATTCCGGCTGTTCCACACGAGAGGAAGCAATGGCAAGTGTTCCTAGTATGATTCGTATCCTCGCCGTGGATGACCACCCGCTTCTCCGCAAGGGTATTGCAGCTCTGCTCAATGCAGAACCGGACATGAAGTTGGTTGCGGAGGCGTCGAATGGAGAGGAAGCCGTCGAGAGTTTCCGATTGTACCGCCCCGATGTCACCTTGATGGATCTGCAGTTGCCCGGGGTCAACGGGATTGAAGCGACTAACCGCATCCTGAGTGAATTTCCTGATGCCCGCATCATTGTCCTTACGACCTACAGCGGCGATGCTCAAGTGTTGCGTGCCCTTCGAGCCGGCGCGCGGGCTTACATATTAAAAGGACATGTGCATCGGGAGCTTTTAGAAACTATCCACACAGTATTTGCCGGACGAAAGAGAATACCGCCGGACATCGCTACTGAACTCGCTGAGCATACGACAGAGGACGAGTTGAGCTCCCGCGAGATTGAGGTCCTGCGGCTGATCGCTGCCGGGAATTCCAACAAGCAGATCGGGGATCAACTCTTTATTGGGGAAGCGACTGTCAAGGGCCACGTTACGAATATTCTCTCCAAGCTGAGCGCCAATGATCGAGCGCATGCTGTCACAATCGGACTAAAGCGCGGCATCATCGCGCTCTGACCCCCCCCCAAAAGTCGTGCTGCAGTCCCCGACCATCGAAGGTTTCCATGTCGCTCAAGTTACTGTAGCCTCCTCTCCGCAAGGGGGCATTCTTGCAACGACTGTTTACTACGTTCGCCGACAGCTGGCCAGGCTTCGGGCTTCTGGTGCAGCGATTGGTCACAGGTATCGCTCTGATTCACGAGAGAGTGCTGTTCAAAGACGCGTCCACGACTGCAAGCATAGCCGCACAAGCGATTGGAGCAGTGCTGGCACTCTTGATCATGATCGGATTGTGGACTCCGGTAGCGGGAGCGCTGATTGCAGCCCTCGAGGTGTGGAGCGTTCTTATATATCCAGGCGATCCGGGGACGGCAATCCTGTTAGCTACATTCGGGGCCACGCAGGCGATGATCGGGCCTGGCGCGTTTTCGATCGATGCACGGCTGTTCGGCAGGAAGCATATAGGCAGTTGAAAGTCTGGCCGGCTCGGAGCTGTTCCTCCCCAAAGTCTTACCTTCAGACTATGCGAAATAGCAGGTCAGAATCACGTCCTTCGTCGGTTGTCTGTGCGTCCGGATTATTGCAAGGTGACTCTAGCAGGTTCACGTTGCTTCTGTTCCGGAAGCGTGGAACGGGATGACGAGTGAAGAATTGTCCAGAGGACATCGGGCGCGAATCGCAAGCGTGTTGAGGCGGCAGACATGGGTTCTCCTGTGACCGTATATACCGAGAGAAAGACCATAAATGAGAGCGTGGGGAACGGCCCCGCTCCTGAATCGGTCGTGGACGGTCCGCTGGGGAAGGTTGAGACAAACACCGACCCAGTGATTGCCAAGGGAGAACTCGTCACTCCAGTCCGTAGACCTAAAGACCAAGAGGCCAGACAGAAGCCGTACCTGGTGGAGAAGATTCGCGCCGAGCGCTTCGATGCGATCGTCGGAGAGAGTCCCGCCTTAGAGACGGCGTTGCACCTGGTATCCATCGTGGCGCCTACGGATTCCAGCGTGATGATCCTCGGCGAGACCGGTACTGGTAAGGAACTCATTGCGCGCGCAATTCACGACTTGAGCACCCGGCGCGACCGTGCCTTCGTCAAGTTGAACTGCGCCGCGATCCCCCTTGGGCTCCTTGAGAGCGAATTGTTCGGCCACGAAAAAGGAGCGTTCACTGGTGCAATCGCCCAGAAGATGGGGCGATTTGAGCTCGCGAACAAGGGCACGCTTTTCCTTGACGAAGTCGGCGACATCCCCCTGGAACTTCAAGCAAAATTGTTGCGCGTCCTCCAAGAGCGGGAGTTCGAGAGGCTCGGAAGCAACTACACGCACAAGGTTGACGTCCGCGTGATCGCGGCAACCCACCGTGATTTGGGTTCCATGGTGAAGCAGGCGACATTTCGCGAGGACCTGTATTACCGGTTGAAAGTATTCCCTATCAGTGTTCCGCCTCTGCGGCAGCGTACGGAGGACATTCCGACGCTGGCCTGGCATTTCACCGCACTCTACGCACGACGGATGAACAAACGGATCGACGAAATCCCTCGAGAGACGATCGATGCGCTGGTGCGATACCGCTGGCCAGGAAACGTTCGGGAGTTACAGCACTTTATCGAGCGAGCGGTGATCCTTTCTCCGCACACAGTGTTACGCGCCCCAATTTCTGAACTGGAGCGGTTCAGCGGCCATGAAGGATCAAACGTTCCCTTGTCCTGTCTTGAAGAGGTGGAACGAGATCATATCCTCAGTGCGCTCGGGGCCAGCAATTGGGTGGTGGGCGGTCTAAATGGCGCTGCGGCGCTACTTGGAATACAGAGGACAACGCTGGTCTACAAAATGCGGAAGCTTCGCATAAGCCGTCCCGCGGCACTCTGACGAATTACAGGTCACTCGTTGTCGATGTCGACAGTTGCTGCCAGCCGCGTTGGCGCGACCAACTGATAGCTATTGGATATCGGCCTCTTCGACTGTGACGGTCATGGGAATGACCAAATCCACCTTGGTCATTTTGAACAATTCAATGACACGTGGGCCCGCTCCGGCAGCAATCATTCGAATGCCTTTACTCCGGCAGTGGACATAATGACTGACTATCCTGCCCAGACCGGTGGAATCCATGTAGGGAACATCGGTCAGATCAAGAATGTTAAGGGCCGGTAGCTCTTCATTCGGCGTCGATTGGAAATTCAGCACGTTTTTGCAACGTAGCAGGTGCGAAGGTGCTGAACATATCGCGCGCCGTGAAGGGTCCACATAGACGGAAAATCACAGTGCCAGGAGCCTTGCCTTCTTTGCGTTCGATAGTGAAAGGGGTAGATTTCCAGATCTGTGCCTGAACCATCATTGACTCGCTATCTCGCCGCCTGGACCCAGCTGGACTACCGGCAATTTTGGAAGCTTGGAGCATTTTACATATTCGGGCCGAGGCAGCTATTTGGTGAACTCCTCTCTGGCTATCGTCAGAAGCGACTTTGCCGCGGGATTGGATGGACTTGTCCTCGTCCACAGATCGATCGATGACCATCCTTTGGAGCGCAGTGGTCGAAAGATGACTCCAGGAATATTCAGCTTGTTAACGCATGCCGGAACGATCGAAATTCCCATGCCTGCGGCCACGAGGCTGACGATTGTTACCCATTGGGGAGCTTCGAGAATAATCTCCGGAGTAAAACCATCGGCCTGGCAGACCTCCATCGTGCGATGAAAGGCGAGCCGGGCGATGCGCGGCGAAAACAGCACAAATTGCTCCTCGCGAAGCTCCCGGGGCCAGAGCGGGCCTCGCTCCCTTGCCCGGGGGTGGGACTGCGGAAAGACGGCATAGAACGGTTCGCGCAGGAGGGGGGTCTTGCGCAGTCCCTGAGCCGGAGCGCCGTCGCGGATGAAGCCGACGTCAAGCGTGCCATCGAGGAGCAGGGGCATCTGCTCCGGGGCATACATCTCTCGCAATTGCACAATGACCCGGGGATGTTTTCGCCTGAAGCGTTCGAGCGCCAGGGGCAGGCGGCTAAACATTGCGGACCCGCTGAATCCAATCGAGAGCGACCCTTCTTCACCACGTCCGATTTGCTGGGCGGTGCTTACCACCTCGTCAAAGTTGGCCTGCAGCGCCTCGGCTCGCTTTGCGAGATACGCCCCAACCGGCGTCAACGTCACTCCGCGCGTGGTCCGTTCGAAGAGAGGATATCCCAACGCTTCCTCAGTCTTCTTTATCTGAAGGCTCAGGTTAGGTTGCGCCACGCCGAGCTTCTCGGCAGCCCTGCCGAAGTGCAGCGTATCCGCCACCGCCAGGAAAGAACGCATCTGCCGGAGATCGATCTCTTTTCTCATATGCAAAACAATATCAGTAGACATTATTTGTGTATTGGACAATATGAGCGTGTTTTCCTAGCCTTGAGATATGGAAAGTATTCTGGAAGCCGAGACCCGCGAGTCACATCTGGCAAATCTACGAACCGTGGACGCGGCAATGATGCCGTTTGGACATACGCTTGGATTTCGAGTAGAGCGGGTAATGGACGGAGAAGCCGTTGTGGTGATGGAGTGCCGTCGAGATATGCATAATATCTTCGGCTACATGCATGGGGGCGCCATCTTTTCGATAGCAGATACAGCGATCGGATTGGCCCATGTCGCTTCGCTCGACACCCAACAAACCGGAACCACGGTCGAATCGAAGATCAACTTCCTTCGTCCTGCGCTGGATGGCAAGCTGCGCGCCCACGCACGCTGCGTGAAGCAGGGGCGTAATCTCAGCTTGTTCGAATGCGATGTGCTGGATGAGGAGAACAGGCTCATCGCCAGGATCAGCGCAACCATGATGGCTCTTGAGGGTGAGCGCAGCGAAGGGCGGAGGCGGCTGTATGCTGTGCCCGAGCGCGCAGAGGCAGATCTTGCTCGCCAGGAGGGCGCCTGATGCGCATTCTCTTTTGCGGAGACACTTTTCCGGATCAGCCGGAGTATCTGCGGCGAAGGCTGCCTGCAGAGGCTCACGACCAACTCATCGTCTGCCCCGATGACGATATCTCTCCCATGCTGGACGGCGTGGATGTGGTGATTCCGCGAATGGGCCGTGTCGGGCGGGGTGAGATGGAAGGCGGGAGTTTTCGCCTGGTGCAGCAGTGGGGCGCAGGCCTCGAAGGCGTCGACCTTGCGGCTGCACGGGAAAAGGGAATTGCTGTTGCCAATGTTCCCGCCACTGGCGGCAATGCCGAGTCAGTCGCCGAGCATGCGCTCCTGCTCATCCTGGCTTTGCTGCGCGACCTGCCCAAGGCGCAGTCGAATGTACGCGCCGGTATTCTCGGAGCCCCGATTGGCAAGGTCCTGGCCGGCCGCACCGTATGCCTCTACGGTCTGGGCGCGATTGCCTTACCGCTGGCAAAGCGGCTGCAGGCTTTGGGCGTGCGCCTCATTGGGGTCACGCGCGATGCATTCTCGGCGAAGGTCGAGGCTTTTAACCTCGATCGCTGTTTCTCCATCAAGGATCGCGATCGCGCATTCGCCGAGACCGATATCCTCATCCTCTGCGTTCGCTACTTCGAGGAGATGCGTGGCACGATCGGCGCTCATGCGTTGGGCAGCCTTCGACCGGGAGCTTATCTGATCAATATCGCTCGCGGGGGGCTTCTGGATAAGGATGCTCTTTATGACGCACTGATGCGCGGCCATCTTAGCGGTGCTGGCCTGGATGTCTTCTCTAGCGAACCTGTGCCGCGAGAAGAACCTCTGCTTGCATTGCCCAATGTCATCGTTACGCCGCACATCGGAGGAGTAACGGATGAGTCGTTTCGCGATATCGCGGATGCCGTTGCCGCCAATATCGAACGCCTGCGCCGCGGGCAAACTCCGCTACACCGGGTCGCCTGAGATCGCAAAAATATCAGGAGATGGCGAGCAGGCTGCTGCGAAGACGATCGGCATCGCCGTCTTTTAGCAAAGATTCGATGTCACGGTGGGTCTGCTCCCAGACCGGCACTGCTGAGGCGAGAAGACTTTCTCCCGCGGAGGTGAGTTTCAGCCGTCGGCCGCGCCGGTCGGAAGGGTCTCTGGAGATTGTGACCAGGCCGCGCCGCTCGAGCGGCTTGAGTGCGGCGGTGAGCGTAGTGCGATCCATGGCGAGCAGGGATGCGACGGATGCCATGCCCGCCGGTTCGGGGCGGTTGAGCGACATCAAGAGCGAAAACTGTCCATTGGTCAGGCCATGAGGGCGTAGCGCCTCATCGAAACGGCGAGCCAGGGCGCGCGCCGCCCGCTGCACGTGGAGACAGAGACAGCAGTCGCGGATGTGCAGAGTGGTTTCGAAAGGTACTGAAGTGACTCTTGACATCGGCCTTAATATGTTGATATCAACATAAGTCATGCAATTGCGTCAAGGGGTTGTTTCCTCTTGACAAAACCTGCTTGGTAAGCACAAGCTAACGTTAGTTATGGCTTACTAAATGCGCCTGACGATTCATCCAGACAGAGGGAGTCGGATCAGTTGCGGATAGACAGAAAGATTGCCGGATCTGGTTAGAGGAATCTGCCCAATCTGTCCCAAAGGGAGAGACCGTTATGTCGTTCCTTCGTGATTTGAAGATCGCCGTGCGATCGCTATGGCACGTGCGCGCGCTGTGGATCACCGTTGCCCTGACGCTGGCATTAGGGATCGGCGCCAATGCGGCCATTTTCAGCGTAGTGCGCGCCGTGCTGCTGCGTCCGCTGGTGAACCGCGACGAGGACCGTTTGATCTATCTGCGGCAGAGCGCGATGGGGATCGGCGAGGAGAATGCGACCTTCTCTGTTCCGGAGATCGATGACCTGGGCAAAGGGCTGAAGACGATTACGGAGCTGGGGACGTTTTCGGCGATCGACTTCACGATTGTGGGATTGGGCACGCCGCGCGAGATTCCGGCGGGTGTGGTGGATGGCCATTACTTCGAGGTGATGGGGTTGCGTCCGGTGCTGGGACGGCTGCTGACTCCCGCGGACGATGGGCCCAATGCAGCGGGCGCGATTGTGTTGACCTATCGGTTCTGGAGCACTTCGCTGCACTCGGACGCGAGCGTGCTTGGAAAGACGGTGCGGCTGGAGAGCTACGGCGGGCCGCGCATGGCGACGATTATAGGGGTGCTGGAGCCGTCGGTGCCGTATCCGGTAGCAACGGAGATTATCGCGAATGTGATGACCAGCCCGCACCACCTGTCGGCCACCATGGTGACCGGTCGCGAGCATCGCATGACGGAGGTCTTTGCGCGGCTGGCGCCGGGAGCGACGCTCGAGGCGGCGCGGTCGGAACTGCGTACGCGCTACGCGGCGATCATGGCTGCGCATCCGGAGGTGTACAAGCCGGCGGATCATTTCAAGATCGATGTGACGCGCATGCATGACCAGATCAATTCGCGTGCCAATACGGTTTTGTGGGTGCTGTTTGCAGCCGCTGGGCTGCTGTTTGTGATTGCGTGCTCGAATGTAGCCAACCTGGTGCTGGCGCGGACGGTTCGTCGTGAACCGGAGCTGGCGGTACGCTCGGCGCTGGGAGCGGGAACGGCGGCGTTGCGGCGTTCCCTGCTGGCGGAAAGTTTAGTGCTGTGCGGAAGCGGCGTGCTGGCAGCGCTGCTTCTGGCATGGCCGATGGTGGCCGTGCTGGGGCGGTATGCCGCGCGCTTCTCGGTGCGCGCCGATGGACTGACGTTGGACTTCAACCTGGTGTGGTTCGGAATTGCGCTGGCGCTGACGGCGGCGGTGTTTCTGGCGATGATTCCGCGGCTGCCGTCAGGAAATGCGCCGCTGGGCACGGGGCTGATCAGCGGCGGAACGCGGGTGACGGGCGGCAGCAGCCGGCGGCTGCGCGTTTTCGCAGTGATGCAGATTACGGCCTCGTTCCTATTGCTGACGGGAGCGGCGGTGCTGATGCGGACCCTATATACCCTGGAGCAGACGCGGCCACCCTTTGACACGTCGCGCGTGCTGGCTGTGAATTTACCCGTGATGTCGTATGGGCGGACACCGGAGCAGGTGCAGAACTTTTATCACGAAGTGCAGCGTAGAGTAGGCGCGCTGCCGGGAGTGGGCCACGTGTCGACGGGCTTCAGCGTTCCGTGGCGCGACAACCAGGGGCTGGATATCAGCTTCACGTTTGCGGCGCAGGGAGCGGCGCGCAAGAACGGGCTGGACGACTGGCGGGCGAAATTCCGTTCGGTATCGCCGGGTTATTTTGAAACGCTGGGGCTGCCGCTGGTGGAGGGACGCGACTTTAGAGACACGGACAAGAACGGCACGGAACGCGTGGTGATCGTGAGCCAGAGCCTGGCGCAGACGCTCTATCCCGGTCAGGATGCACTGAACCACGAGCTGCGATGGACGGACGGAGTGATGAAGTTTATCGGCATCGGCCTGGAGCCGCGCCGGATTGTGGGCGTGGTGCCGGATGTGGATGACGAGAACATCATTCCGTCGCCGGCGATGATGGTGTACCAGCCGACCGATCAGGAGGGATGGCAGGGGCGGCTATTTGTGCGTACGGATCACGATCCATACGCGCTGGCTCCGGCCATTACAAGAACGATTCATGAGATTTCTGCGGAGCAGCCGGTGGAGCGCGCGAGCACACTGCAGGATATTCGCGCAGAAGTGCTGACACCGGACAAGCTGAATGCGGTGGTCTTCGGGGGATTCGCGGCGGTGGCGTTGCTGATCTCGGTGGTGGGCGTGGCCGGAGTGCTGGCGTTTTCGGTGAGCGGACGCACGCGCGAGTTCGGCATCAAGATGGCGCTGGGTGCGCAGCCGAGGAACATCCTGACCGATGTGCTGCTGCAGGGGTTGACGATTGCCGCGATCGGCGTGGGCGCGGGGATTATCTGCGGCATTGCTTTCGCGCGCGGCATCGGCAGATATGTAGCGGAGGTGCATCTGCCGGGAGTGCTGTCCTTTGCTGGTGCGGCCTTGGTCATTCTGGCCGCAGCAGTGATCGCGTCGGCTGTGCCGGCGGCCCGCGCGGCACGAGTGAACGCGGTGGAAGCACTGCGGTCGGAATAGGATGCGAAGTCATGATCGAAGCAGGCCGAGTTTTACGGGAAGATGCAGAGATTCATGGAAGTTCGCGATGACGATCTGAGGAAGTTTGAAGCCGAAGGCGCCGCACCGTTGCCGGTCGCGGGAGATCAAGGCTTCATCGAAAATGACGGCGCCCGGATCTGGTATGCCAGCTACGGGTCTGGCTCGCCCGTGATCCTGCTGCATGGTGGGCTGGGGCACAGTGGTAATTGGGGCTATCAGGTTCCGGCACTGATCACGAATGGTTATCGCGCGGTTGTGATCGACAGCCGTGGCCACGGCCGCAGCACACGCGACGCCCGGCCGTACAGCTATGAGCTAATGGCGTCGGACGTTCTAGCAGTGATGGACGCGTTGCATCTTGAAAAAGCCGGGCTGGTGGGCTGGAGCGATGGCGCGTGCACTGCTTTGATCCTCGCGATGCGAGTGCCTGCTCGCGTTGCCGGCGTGTTTTTCTTTGCGTGCAACATGGACCCGAGCGGCACTAAGGAGTTCGAACCCGGACCGATCGTGGAGCGGTGTTTCAGCAGGCATACGAAGGACTACGCTCAGCTATCAGCGACGCCTGACAACTTCAAGGCGTTCGTCGAGACGGTCAGCCTGATGCAGAAGACACAACCTAATGCTTCGGCGCGCGATCTGGCTGAGATCGTCGTGCCGGTGGTGATCGTTCAAGGTGAGCACGATGAGTTCATCAAGCGTGACCATGCTGAATATCTGGCTCGCACCATTCCGAATGCGGAATTGGTCATTCTGAACGAAGTGAGTCATTTTGCGCCGCTGCAGAGGCCTGAGCAATTCAACGCAGCCATGCTGGCATTTGCCGGCAAGGCAGTGCGCTGAGGTTGGATCGCCGTGGGACGCCGAGCATCGCTGCTCGGAATGCTCTAGCGGGATGGTTTGCGCGCGAGGCGGGTAACAAATCGTATGAGGTCGCCGCGGTAATAGAGCCGCTCATAATCGACTGGTTTAAGACCGGCGGTGTAAGAAGTCCGTTCGATGCGGAATATCGGGCTGCCTGCAGTCACGCCCAGCGCCGCCGATACGCTCGCGTCGGCAGCCACTGCTTCCAGTTTGTAATCGGCCTCAATCAGGGGAATGTTGTATTTCTTTTCGAGCAGCGAAAAGATTGGCTCCAGCTTCAGGTTATTCGTGACGATCTTCTTGCCGATTTCGAGGGGAAGGTAGGTCTCATCGAGAGACATCGGCACACCGTCGGCCAGTCGGACCCGGAGAATCCTGACGACCCGGGTTCCCGTGGTCAGGGCGAGGTGGGTGGCCACAGATTTGTCAGCTGCCACAATTTTTTTGTCTACGAGTCGCGCGGTCGGTTTGCGCCCGAGGGCTTGCATGTCCTCGACAAAGCCAGTCAGCTCGGTGAGCTCCTGACTGATTTTAGGCGCGGCCACGAAGGTGCCTTTTCCGCGGCGAATCTCGACAAGTCCACGGCCAACCAGATCTTGAATTGCCCTGCGAACGGTGATCCGGCTTACCTCGAAACGTGCGATCAATTCGTCTTCTGTCGGAAGCTGGTCTCCGGCAGCGAGAGATCCACTATTGATCTCGTCAGCCAGGACAGATTCGATCTTTGCGTAGAGGGGAATGCCTGGGGTCGACGTCATATCGACATGATAGCGATCTGATTGGAGCTTTGATCAATGTGAAATCAACCGTAGTCTGCCCAAATGGTCGATTTACGATTGATTTGTTTTTTGTAAGGGCAGGGGTCAAGGGTCCGGGAGGGCCGTTTTACTGCAACTGTTGACAACCATCAACTGACCTTCTTGCGAACACTCTCAAGAATCTCGTCTGATAGACGCGGATCACGCACGGCGCGAGCCAGTACAACACCGCCGAGCAGCGCGGCTGCCTGAAAGATAGCTTCCTTCCGGTCGCCGCCGACCGCGGTGAGAATGTTCTCGAATCCTTGCTCGAAGGCTGCTTTGAGTTCGGGAGTGGAGCGGGCTACCTCCTGTGCAAGCGCGGCCATAGTGCAGCCATCGCCTGGATTGTCCCGATGCGAAGAGCTCAGGTACCGGTCAGCGTACGGTCGCCTGCCCCTCTTTGTCGCCTTATGGCGCCGGACGCGACCTGCAGAAAGCTCTTGTCCGTAGGCAACCGCAGCCTCCTGCAGTTCTTGCTTCGAGCCGAAGTGCGCATAGAACGCGCCATGCGTGAGGCCGGCGGCCTTCATTACCTCGCCCACGGTTACGTTCTCGAATCCCCGTTCGCGGAAGAGGCGGGAAGCCTCTTGGACAATTCGTTCATGTTTCGCGGCGGTCTCTTCGGCGGGGTAGCGCATTTTCTGCACCCTCTAACTATGATGACCATCATATCATATGAATGACAGTCATCATAGATGGTGAAGATGATGAGATGCTGCAAGGAAGCCGCTCTGGGCGATACGATTGTGGCGCCTTCCCTAGGAGCGGGTTTTAGCGATTTCCGGGGAGAAGGCAGCATCGTCCTCGGTTTCCGCGTGTCCAGCTTCGGGAGTGAGATGGTTGCGGGTGAGGCCGTCGCGGAGCAGCGTGAATGCTTCGTCGGGAGTATTGGCGAACTCGAAGAGTTCGACATCACGCGGCGAGATTGCTCCTTTGTCGACGAGCGTATCGAGGTTGAAAACCTGGTCCCAATAGGATTTGCCGTAGAGGACAATGGTCATCTTCTTGGCGAGCTTGTGGGTTTGCGAAAGAGTGAGAGCCTCGAAAAGCTCGTCGAGGGTGCCGAAGCCTCCGGGAAAGACCACCAGCGCCTTGGCGAGATACGCGAACCAGTACTTGCGCATGAAGAAGTAGTGGAATTCGAAGTTGAGCGATGGGGTGATGTAGGGGTTCGGCGTCTGCTCAAAGGGCAGGCGGATGTTCAGGCCGATGGATTTGCCGCCGGCTTCGTATGCGCCGCGGTTCGCGGCTTCCATGATGCCGGGCCCTCCACCGGATGTGACGACAAAACGGTGGCGGCGAGACTTGAGAGTACGCGACCACTCGGTGAGCATGAAGGCGAGACGGCGCGCGTCCTCATAATACTGGGCCATTTCGACAGCGGCATGGGCGCGGCGGCGACTTAGCTCGCTGGCCGTACCCTGCTCGATATCGGGCTTACGGGCAGGCTGTTCTTCAAGCGGGGCGGGCGCGACAGAACCGGTGTTTTCGAGCAGCTCCAGCTCCTGGCTGGCTTCGTCGAGGGCGCGGAAGCGGGCGGATCCAAAAAAGACTACGGTGTCGCGGATGCGCTCGCGGCGGAAGCGGGCCAGTGGCTCGGAGTACTCCGCGAGGATGCGCATGATGCGGCCCTCGGGGCTGTTGAGGAAGGCGCCGTTTTCATAGGCAAGGGGGGCGCGATCAAGCGGTTTGGGGTCTTTGCGCGGCATGGGATCAGCCTTCTTTGTAATGGATGGCGTCGTCGATGGCTATCCATATATTGAGCAGGCCCAGGCCTGAAACCACCCCGCGCGCTACGCCGTTCAAGACAAACGGTGCCAGATGCGGGAAGAGCACGAGCAGGTGGTTTTCATCCCAGAAGTGCATCCAGGGAAGGACCAAGACGATGAGGCCGAGATAGAGGCGAACGAGAACGCGCACCAGAAGATCCAGGCGCTGGAGCCATCTCGGCGTGTGCCGCGGAGTTCTGGGGCCGGCCGGCGTGCTCACGGAAATGGGAGGAGGCGGGTTGACGGGCGCCTGAGGCGAAAACAGCTTCGGCTGGTACGGCATGCAATGGAGTAATTCTAAACTCTCCGCCATTCCACTGAGAGCAGGAGGAGGCCGGCGGTTGCGATATCACCCAAGCGCCGCCGCTCAGAAGGCAAAAAACGAGGAGAACCGCTGCATATACCGAAGTGCACGCAACGGTTCTCCCGACGAGGTTTAGAAGAGCAGCTTAAGCGCGAACTGGATCTCTCGCGGCGTGTAGAACTGGCTGGTTGAGCTTATCGATCCGAATCCATTTGTGTTCAGAGCGGCATTGGGAACGGCGAAGCTGGGCGTGTTGGTGAGGTTGAAGATCTCGGTGCGAAATTCCAGATGGAACTGTTCGTGAATGGGGAACTCCTTGAATGCCGAGAAATCGAAGTGGCGAAGATGCGGACCATGCAAAGGATTGCGGGGCGCATCTCCAGCGGTGCCGAAGGACTGAGGCACGAAGGCCGCGGTATTGAAGAATTGAGTGATGTTGGGATTGGAAACGGTGGGATTGCCGACCAGGTTGGGCCGGTCGTTGGTCACCCCGGTATTGATCTGCGGTGAGTTGTTCTGGACGGTGAAGGGAAGTCCTGTCTGCCAGATCATGATGCCGTTGGTCTGCCAGCCTCCAATGACTGCCTTCTCGACACCGTGCGTGCTTTTGCCGAAGGGGAGTTCGTAGTTGGCGCTGGCCGTAAAGCGTTGCCGGATATCCGCATCGCTGTTGCCGTAGTCGTAGGTAGAAACCTGATTCGGCAGCAAGCCGTAACCAGCCTGATTGTCCTGGTTCAAGTCGGCGGCGTTGTCGAGCTGGTGCGCGAGGGTGTAGTTGGCGTTGAAGGTGAGTCCATTGTTGTAACGGCGCTGGAGAACAGCTTCGAGTGCGTTGTAGTAGGAAACGCCAGTGCTGAAGACATCGGTGATCGAAGAGATGCCAGGCAAGGTCGCGTTGAAGGGTCGCGCGGCCTGCAACGCGGCTGTATTCACTACGTAGTTGATGGCCGACTGCGGCGCCGGCACATCGATGTTGGGAATGAACTGCGCGAGATGCCGGCCAATGTTACCCACATAGGTCAGGCTGGCGACGTTGGCGCCGATCTGCTTCTCGAGCGTGAGACTGGTCTGGTAAATGTAGGCGTTGCGGAAATTCAACGCCATGGCCGTTCCGATGCTGCCTTGCGGATTGGTGACGCTGGAGAGCGTGGGGATGGGCAGGCCCTGCGAGATGTTGTAGTTGAAGTTGGGGCCGAAGGTGGTCACGAAGGGCTGGTTCTGGCGGTCGCCCGAAGTGCCGTAGTTATCGGGGAAGAAACTCATGCCGAAACCGCCGCGCAGTACAAATTGATGCGGGAGCGAAGCGGCAAATCCGAAACGCGGCGCGAAGTTGCTGTAGTCGTTGGGAACGCCAGCGGTGTCAGAAACACCATTGACGCCGGCGACGATCAGGGTGCCGGTCACCGGGTCGAAGTTCGAGAGACGGTTGTGAGCCTCGGTGAATTGCGTGAAGACGTCGTAACGTACGCCCAGGTTCAGAGTGAGCCAGGGCAGCGCATGCCAGTCATCCTGAAAGAAGACGCTTGGCTCCCAAGTGCGGTAAGAGATGGGAAAGAGCTGGTTACCGCGTTGTACCTGGTCGGAGATGCCTTCCAACATGCCTACCAGACTGCAGGTGTTGCAACTCACATTCGAATCGGGGCCATAGAACTGCGTCTGCGCAAACTGTCCGGTGAAGGTGAACTGACCGACAGGGAGCGAGCTTTGGATATTGGTGGCTTGCCTGCGGATGAGAGCAGCGCCCATCTTGATGCTCTGGTTTCCCTTGTTCCAGGTGAGCGCGCCGTTGTACTGGAAGGTGTTATCGATGTCCTGCAGGGGGATGTATTCACCATCGCCAACGCTGGCATAGCCCGACGGCAGGAAGGGTGACAGGGCCGAGGACTGCGCGTTGTAGTTGACGCCGGTCAGGCCGAAGGCCGCCGAGGCATTGCTGCCGAAGTTGAGCGGGAAGGATGCGTTGTTGATGCGCGTATAGCCGGTTTTAAGCTCGAGCAGCACGGCGGGCGTGAAGATGTGCACGTAATTCAGTTGTATGTTCTGCTGCTGTTCGGCGGACACTCCATCTTCGCTGTAAACCGAACCGCCGGGTGCGATGCCGTCGACGAGGGGCAAGGGACCGGGCGTGTTGGTGTCAGTGCGGTTGATGGTGTAGCGGGCAAAAAAGAGGTTGTTCGGATTGAAATGATGATCGACGCGAACATCGGCGACATGGGCGAACTGCGTCCGGTTAGGCGCAGAGAAAAAGTTGTTCGCAGTTCCCGGGCGGTTAGGCGCGGGGAACAGCTGGAAATACTTCAATCCGATGGCGTTGATTTGCGCCGGATTGAGAACCGGGCCACCCTGGTCGGAAAAGTTGCCCGGGTTCTGCTCTTCGAAGAGCGTGGGCACGGTTACCAGCGAAGTGGAACCCTGCACGATACGCAAGCCTTCGTAATCGGCAAAGAAGAAGGTCTTGTCGCGAATGATGGGGCCGCCGAAGCTGCCACCGAATTGATTCTGGCGGAATTCGGGTTTGCTGCTGGCGAAGAAATCGCTGGCGTCGAGCGCGTCGTTGCGTAGGAATTCATAGGCGGAGCCGTGAAACTGATTTGTTCCGGACTTGGTGAGGATGTTGATGACTCCGGCAGCGGTGCGGCCTACCTCGGCGGTGTAGAGATTGGTGTCGACGCGGAACTCGGCGATGGCATCGATGGAGGGGCGTACACCAATGACACCGACGATGCGCTCGTTATTGTCCATGCCGTCGAGCTGCTCGACGTTCACCAGCGTGTTCTGGCCATTGACTGAAACGGCGGAGGTGAGGCGGCGGTCATCAGGACGAGTGCCACCGGCGATGGAGTTTGCCGTGCCGGCGTTGGCTCCAGGTGTGAGCTGCACGAGGTCGATGAAGTTGCGGCCATTCGTGGGGAGATTCTGCACGGCCTGCTCGGTCACGGTTGTGCCGACGGTCGAGTTGTCAGTTTGAAGAGCCGGTGGGGCTGCGCTGACCTGTACCTCTTGGGTCTCCTGTCCTATTTCCATTTTCGCATCGACGCGGCGTCGGTCTCCCACGTTAAGGGTTACGCTTCCGAGTGAAAAGGACTTGAAGCCGGGGGCATCAACCTTGAGGGAATAGGAGCCGATGGGGAGCAGGGCGAAAGTGAAATCGCCGCTGGAATTGGTGGTAGACGAGCGAACTTCGTGGGTGCCCAGATTCACGATGGTGACGTGGGCGCTGGGAACGACGGCTCCAGAGGGATCGGAGACGGTTCCGACCAGGTCGGCAGTCGATACCTGCGCCCGGGCGTTGAGGCCGGCCAGGAGCACGACGGCGATAACCCCAACGAGTAAGTAGCGGATTCGTGATAACGTTATCATAATAGTTATAAAATTGACCCTTCGGGTTGAACTTGCGCTAAGCAAATTTCTCTTCTACCCCACGTGCGCGGGTAAGGTCGAATCGAGTAACAGGCCTCTTACAAAGCGAAAGACAAACGATTTTCCGCCCAGTTCAACTGTTTACTCTCTACTTAATACAGCTGTCAAATTAAGTACTTAAGAGTAACTGATAATTAAAGTTATGGGATCGATACCGCAGCGGCGCGCGCGGATGATATTCCTAGCTCCGGCGGTTAGACAGGACGAAGCCGGCGGCAGTTACAAGGCCGAAAGGTTATTTATTGTTTCTGTGTCGCTGCGGGAGGAGACGAAGGGCAGCTTGACCGCGGCTTGCAGCCATTCCATCGGGATGAGGAGGAATGGCTGCTGCCGGTTGCGATGGCTTTCAGGCGAAAGCGAGATCAGGCGGTTACGTGGGCGTTGCGCCGGGGGCGGCGATTGGCCTGCAGGACTTTCTTGCGCAGCCGAAGAGACTTGGGAGTTACCTCGACGAGCTCATCCTCGGCGATGAATTCAATGGCCTGCTCGAGATTGAGCGCCCGCGGGGGCGTAAGGCGGATGGCCTCGTCTGCCGACGACGCGCGCATGTTGGTGAGCTTCTTTTCCCGGACCACGTTGACGTCAAGATCGTTGTCGCGCGAATGCTCGCCGATGACCATGCCTTCGTAGACTTCGACTCCGGGTGGCACGAAAAGAATGCCGCGGTCCTGCAGACCTTCGAGAGCATAGGCGGTCGTGCTGCCGGATCGATCGGCAATGAGTGCGCCGGTGGGGCGTTGCGGAATCTCGCCCTGGTAAGGCGTGTACCCGTCGAAGAGCGAGTTCATGACGATGGTGCCGCGGGTTTCGGTGAGCAGCTCGCTGCGCAGTCCGATCAGTCCACGGGAGGGCACGCGGAATTCGAGGCGGACGCGCCCATGGCCATGCATCTTGACCATCTCGCCCTTGCGCGGCCCAAGACGCTCGATCACCGTACCGACGAAGTTGTCAGGAATGTCGATGGTGAGGTGCTCGACGGGCTCCATGAGCTTGCCGTCAATGGTGCGGGTGACGATTTCGGGGCGGCCGACCATGAGCTCGAAGTCTTCGCGGCGCATCATTTCAATGAGGATGGCAAGCTGGAGCTCGCCACGTCCCAGCACCTTGAAGCTGTCAGGGCTGCCGGTCTCTTCGACACGGATGGAAACGTTGGTGAGCAGTTCCTTGTCGAGTCGCTCGCGCAGGTTGCGCGAGGTGACGTACTTGCCTTCGCGTCCGGCCATGGGCGAATTGTTGACGGAGAATTGCATGGCGATGGTCGGCTCATCAATAACAATCGGAGGCATAGGCGAGGGAGTTTCGATCGAGGTGATCGTTTCGCCGATGGTGATGCCGGTGACGCCGGCGACGGCGACGATGTCGCCCAGTTCGGTGACTTCGATATCGGTGCGCTTGAGGCCAGCAAAGCTGAAGAGCTTGGTGATGCGTGTCTTCTCGAGCGAGCCATCGTTCTTGGCGATGTAAACTTCATCTCCCGTCCGGAGGGTTCCGTTGAAGACGCGAGCAATGCCCAAGCGGCCAAGGTAGTCGGAGTAGTCGAGGTTGGTGACCTGGACCTGCAGGGGCGCGGCGGGATCGCCCTGGGCCACGGGGATGGTCTCGATGATTTGCTCGAAGAGCGGCTGAAGGTCGGTGCCGGTGACGGCGAGGTCTTTTGTAGCGAGCCCAAGCTTGCCGTTGGTGTAGAGGATGGGGAATTCAAGCTGGCTCTCGTTGGCATCGAGATCGATGAAGAGATCGTAGACCTCGTTGAGCACTTCCTGCGGGCGGGCGTCGGGCCGGTCGATTTTGTTGATGGTGAGGATGACGGGCAGTCCGGCTTCGAGGGCTTTCGAAAGCACGTAACGAGTCTGGGGCAACGGACCCTCGGAGGCGTCGACGAGGAGCATAACGCCGTCAACCATCTTGAGCGCGCGCTCAACTTCGCCGCCGAAGTCGGCGTGGCCGGGAGTGTCGACGATGTTGATTTTTGTATCGTGGTAGAAGATGGCGGTGTTCTTGGCGAGGATGGTGATGCCGCGCTCACGCTCAAGCTCGTTTGAATCCATCACGCGTTCGGCGACGGCCTCGTTGGCGCGGAAGGTTCCGGCCTGCCGGAGCATGGCGTCAACGAGCGTGGTCTTGCCGTGGTCGACGTGGGCGATGATGGCGATATTGCGAATATTGCTCACAGGGAAATACCTATCTCTTTCTGTTGATAACTCGAGCTATGGGCCGGAAGGGCGCTTCGCACGAGCGGTTGTAATTCAGCGGCGGTTGCCGGGAGGCCGATCGAAGCGGGCCTCTACAGCGGCAAACTACCGGGATCGCTCTTCGTCGATGGCCGCAAAAATAGTGCCGATGCCGATGTGAATGCCGGTGCCGGCGACCGCGAAGTCGACGGTTTCGATCCAGCTTTCCGCAGAGCAGTCGAAGCCCTTGCGCGTGGCCGGATCAACCGTGCCATGCACGTGGTCCGGCCGGTAGCTCGTATGGAGATACTCGCTCACGGAGATCGGATGATGGGTCGCGGTTGCCATAGGTCGATCGCACCGAGCGCAAAAAGCGCCCAGTTCACATTCTCTCTAATAGTTTAGCAGTGAACCGCTTCGCTACTCGTATTTGAGCGATTCGACGGGGTCCATCTGCGCGGCGCGATTGGCGGGCAGCGTTCCGAAGATGATGCCGATGGCAGTGGATGTGACCAGCGCGATGATGACGGACCAGGGCGAAATCGGAAGGTTGTAGGAGGTGAAGATGCGGACCGAAAGCGGCAGTGCGAGGCCGAGAACCGCTCCGACGATTCCGCCGCTGAGCGAGATGAAGACTGCTTCGATCAGGAACTGCAGCTTGATCTCGCGCGCCGTGGCGCCCAGCGCCTTGCGGATGCCGATTTCGCGGATGCGCGAGCGGACCGTAGCCAACATGATGTTCATGATGCCGACGCCGCCGACAGCGAGCGTGACCGCCGAAACCAGCAGCAGGATGACGGTGAGGGCGTTGGCGATGAGCGAAGCTGTGGTCAGCAGAGCGGTGAGTGTCGAAGTTTTATAGACGGAACTGGCAAGATGGCGGCTGTGGACGACGGCAACGATCTCCTTTGACGCCTCTTCCACATCGTTCTGATCGCGAATGGAGAAGAATATCTGTTTGACGTTGTCGGTACCGGTGAAATAGCGAGCGACGGAGTAAGGCACGAGGATAGTCTCATCGGAAATTTCGGACTGGCCGAAGGTATCCACGCTCTCCTTGAAAGTGCCGATGATGGTGAAGGGAAGGCCGCTGATCTGAAATGTCTGATTGATGGCCGCATCAGGCGTACCGAACATTTCGCGCGCGAAGGTTTCGGTCACTACAGCGGCGGGAGTGTGAGTGGTCTCGTCCTCTTCGTCGAAGAAGCGGCCCGAAAGCACGATTAAATTACGGACCTGCTTATATTGCGGGTTGACACCGAGCACCAGGACATCTTTTGCGACACCGCCGGGGAAGGTAACGCGATCGTGCATCTCAAGCATCGGGGAAGATTGAGCCACTCCGGTGACCTGCTCCTCGACGGCGCGTTCGTCGTCATGAGTGAGAAAGTCGTTGCGGTATTCGTTGATTGCGCCGGCGCCGCCGCCCTCATACTCGAGCACCACCATGTTGGTGCCGATCTTTTGGAGTTCGCTGAGGATGTATTGTTTGCCGGTCAGCCCGATGGTGACCACGAGGATGATGGAGGCCGATCCGATGACCATGCCCAGCGCGGTGAGGGCGAAACGGACTTTGCTGGCTTTGAAGCTGTCGATGGCCAAACGGACGACTTCGCTGAGCAGCATCGTGCGCTTGGCGCTGGCGAGAGTGCGCTCGAACGAACGCTTGCTGCGCGTGCGGATGCGTGCACGGGTACTGGGCGGAGGCGGTGGCTGAGTTGTAACCATAGTCGGCCCGGAAAACTCCGTTGCTTAATTGATCCTACTCGCGTTGAGGAGGGTTCAGAAATGGGGAGGAAAGAATGGGTTCGGAGGTGTCTGAGGTGGTGCCGCCGGCCGGTCGTGAGCTCTCGGCAAACCATTGATATTTATCAGGTTGAGGGATGGATGAGCGGCTGAAATAGGCGGTTTTGAAATCTAAAACGAAGTTTTCCCCTGAGCCGGACGTGGAGACCGCTGAGCTCTCTATTTAGGGAGTGGAACGTTCGATGACGCGGTCTCCTGGCAACCCAACGTTCCACAGTCAAATTAAAAGCAGGTTGTATTTGCAGCTGGCATTCAAAAACGGTCGTCGCCCACGCGCGGCGCGACTACGATTCGATCAAGGTTAGGGGCAAAACCAGTGGGATTGCCGATGCTGATGGTATTGGCTCCAGCGTGCAGTTGCACCGGTAAAACGATGGGCACGGGATCGTCAAAACTGCTGCCGTTCAGGTCGAGTTCTTGAGGAGTTCCGGAATTAACAGTGAAGAAGTAAGAACGCGGCCCGCTGGTGGAGTAATCGATCTCCAGCTGGTAGGTTCCGTCGGAGGGAACGGTTACGTTCGAGAAAGTGACCGCATTGCCGGGCCCGCCACCGATGTTGCCGGCATGAGAAAGCCCTGAGGAGTAATTGCTAAAACCCCCGGTTACTGTACCGCTGAGTGTAGCCGCCTCTGCTTCATATGATGTAGCTGCAGGCGCAGGGAAATCTCCATTGCCGCTGATCACGATGCGATCGAGATCAGGCGGATAGCTGGTCGGGTTGCCTAATTGAATGGTATTGAAACCCGCCTCCAGGCGGACGGGAACCGTGGTGCTTGCTGGTATGAGAAAGCTGCCTCCGCTGCAGTTAAGCGTTTGGAAGGAGCCACCATTCACGCTGTAGAGATACGAGCGAAGGCCTATTGTCATGGAATCAACTTCCATGAGATAGACTCCCGCTTTCTTGACATAGACATTGTTGAAAGTAACATTGTTATTCGGTCCAAGCCCTAAATCGCCTACCTTTTCGCCACCCGAACACAAAGGGCAGTTAGCAATGGCTGCACCTCCTCCCAGAACGGCCGATTCAGCTTCATAGCTGGTGGACGGCGTTGGCAATACGTGTCCCAAGGCAGTGACCTTGAGCAGCTGAGAAGCGTGTCCCTTGAGAACGGTCGAGAAGCCGAGCGGATGGGGGCCAAGCTCGCGATGTGTCCAGAGATCGCGGACCTGCAAGGCACCGGCAAAGCCGGCGATGTTCCAGGGGAGCTGCACATTTGTAACCGTGGCGTTCATGTTGAAGAGCGCGACATAGTAAGTGCCATTGCCCTGATTCGAAACCCAGACCTCCAAATCACCATCCAGAACTTGCTTCGCAGGTTTTCCCGGCTGATTCACGGCGAGTACTTCATCGTTGGTGGTCAGTTGCTTGCCGAATGCATCGAGTTTTGTAAGGTCGCCGCCGAGATACATGGGAGCATTCGCCATAGCCCACAGCGTCACCGCAGATTGTTTCTCGTCATTCGAGAGCCCATCGAGCGTGCCATCACCGATGTCGAGCGAATCCATGTCGTTCCATCCCAGCGAAGGGCTGGCGGCATTCTCCCATCCGGGCAGATCGCGAAAGCGCTCGTAAATCCGGGGCCAGTCGGTAAGCGTGGCGCAGTTGCCTTCGCACTCGACATCCTGGTCGATACGCCGGGCGTTGGAAAACGCCTGCCACGTACTCAGGTAATCCTGATCGAGCGCCCAGGAAACTGTGAGCCAGATGGGACGGCCGCTGAGGGCGATCGCCTTCGACCAGGCGGCAACATCTGCACGATTGTCGATGGCAGTGCCGTAACTGTCAGAGCCAGGCGTGACACCATCGAGCTTGATGAAATCGACGCCCCAGGAGGCGAAGAGAGCAACGACGGAGTTCATGTACTCCTGGGCTCCCGGCTTGGTGAAGTCGATCTTGTAGTGAAAGGGCGATGTTCCGGGACCACCGAAGGCATTGCCTGCCGTGAACGGCACGGCCAGGATGTCCTGGATGTGATAGGGCGTTCCGAGAATTGGCGAATTGGCGACGACTGCGGGCTGTTCGACGCCGGGGATCCAGTAGATGCCGGCTTTCTGCCCGTTATGGTGAATATGGTCGATCAGAGCTTTGATGTCGGGAAAGGTTGTAGCGTTCGGGATGGGCCTACCGTTGGCATCGAAGCTGCCCTGCCATCCCGAGTCGATGTTGATGTATTTGAAACCGTGCTGCTGCAGGCCCGATGAGGCAAGTGCGTCGGATTGGGCCGCGATATTTGCCTGGGTGAGAAACGCGGAATTGATGGTCTGCTCGCTGAACGTGCTCCAACCCAGATAAGGCCTCTGCCCCACCCCATTCACCTGCGCCGATGCGATGAGGGAGGAAAGCAGCAGGCTGCTGCCCAGGACAAAGAGGGATGAAGTACGAGGGTAGGTGAGTCGCTTGAGAAAACGACCGATGCTTTGATCGTCATGATGACTTGGCATTCGAGCCTCCTAGTTGGTTGGGGAAGTGGGCTTTGCATCGAGGATCCGATGAGAAAAATAAGCGCTCAGAGAGCACAACGAAAATAGGCGGCTCTTACTTTCGATGTCAAACCTGTAACTATTAAAATTTAATCAAGCTGCAGACGCGCAGGGCTATATCGGTGAATACACTTCAGATGCCTTAGTGCGGGCATGATCCCATAATTAAAGGCTGATGGCCGATTATTGCAGTCCGATTAAACTTAGACCCTGGAGGCGCACAGGTTACAAGCGTTCTAGAAAAATTCTTTCCGCATGACTTCAGTTGGACTTGGTTCGGAGCGCCGTCAGAATCCAGTGCACCGCATTTCAAGCGCTTATTTGGTTGACTGTTGTCATTTATTTCGAGTACGCTCTGGCTGACGAGAGTAAGCGGGAATTATGTCGGCATCGAGGAAGAAGGCTGGCGGGGATGAACCCCTGGTCAAAAATGTTCTGGCAAAACGTCTCCGCGAAGAGATCGTCACAGGACGGATTGCTCCGGGTGCGCGCATTGTAGAGGCCACCTGGGGCAGGAAATTCAATGTGGCGCAAGCCTCGATTCGAGAGGCCATCAATATTCTGGCGCTGGAGGGCTTCGTCACGAAGGCTTCGGGCCGCAGCGCTCGCGTGGTGTCTCTGAGCGAACAGGATGTGCTGCACCTCTTCGAAATGCGGGCAGCCCTGGAAGGCCTTGCAGCACGCCTTGCCGTTACCAACAATGCAGATATCGGCAGACTGGAGCAAGCCCTCGAACAATTGCGCAGTGCCACGCGAGCGGGCCGTGCCAAGGAAGTACTCGATGCCGACCGCCAATTCCATCTGGAGCTGTGCGAGCTTTCGGGCAATCCTTACTTGCAGCAGCATGCACGGCGGGTACTGCTGCCCTTCTTTGCCTTTGCCAGCATGCGAGTTATAACCACGGGACAGAACACGTCTCCCTGGGATCGTGATCTGGATGCGCACCAGCGCGTCGTGGATCTGATTCGTGAGGGTGAGGGCGATGTAGCAGAACAGTACGTACGTCGCTTGATGAAACGCTTTGGGGCGACGGCTTACGAGAATTGGCAAAAGACGCCCGAACAAGGCAGGCGCCGCACTCCGAAGAAGTGATTTCGAGATCAATCGTTCGGGTGAGGAAAAACAGATCACCGCTGCCGAGACGAATCTCCGGCTACGAGGTAAAAATGGCTTTGTGTTCCATCGATCGAATCGAAGTATTCGATCTCAGATATCCGTTGCCGTCTGGCGCGGGCAGTGACGCAGTGCATACAGATCCTGAATACTGCCTCGCAGTAACTTGGCTCGAATCGAGCTCCGGCTGTACGGGAACGGGCTTTGCACTCACGCTTGGTGAGGGAAATCGCCTTGTCTGCGAGGCCATTGAAATGCTCGTCAGGCCATTGCAGGGAAGACCAGTCGAGGACCTGATGGCAGAGTTTGGCAGCGTGGCTCGCGAAAGGGCGAACGATCCAATGCTGCGTTGGCTGGGGCCTCACAAAGGGGTGGTGCATCTGGCGCTCGCCTCCATCACAAACGCGTGTTTTGATCTTTGGGCCAGAAGCCGCGGAGTGCCGCTCTGGAAGCTATTACTTGACCTATCGCCGGAACAGGTGGTGCGGCTGCTCGATCTGAGCTATCTCGAAGGAGCGTTGGAAGAGCGCGAAGCGGTGGAATTACTGCGGGTTCAAGCGAGGACGCGCGGTGAGCGTGAGGCCATTCTGCAGCACGGTTATCGGGGATATGACACTTCCGTGGGCTGGATGGCTTATGACGATGCCAAGGTACGCGAGCTCACGGAACGCGCCCTTAGCATGGGCTTCACAGCCTTGAAGCTAAAGGTCGGTTCCTGGGACCGCTCGCGCGACCTGCGACGTGCTGCCATGCTGCGCGAGTGCGTCGGCGATCAGGGCGTCTTGATGTTTGACGCGAATCAGCAATGGACTATGCCAGCTGCCCGGGAGATGTGCCGTGAACTCGCCACGCTGAACCCTCTGTGGATTGAGGAGCCGACTCATCCGGACGACCTGATGGCGCACGTTGCTCTCTCGCGCGAGATCGCCCCCATAAAGGTTGCCATCGGTGAGCACATTCCCAATCGAGTCGTCTTCAAGAATTTTATTGATGCCGGAGCGATGCATTTTGTGCAGGCGGACTGCACACGGCTCGCCGGCGTGAGTGAGTTTCTGGCTGTAAGTCTGCTCGCAAAGAAGGCCGGACTGCCGGTTGTGCCACACGTAGGAGACATGGGGCAAATCCATCAACATCTCGTGCTTTTCAATCACATTGCGATGGGGCACGAGGCGCTTTTCTTGGAACATATTCCGCACCTGCGGTCGCATTTTTCATTTCCCGCCGAGGTAGAAGCTGGCCGATACCGTACTCCGCAGGAGCCGGGCGCCTCGACGGAGCTGAAAGAACTGGCACGCCGGGGATGATCGGCGCAACAGGAACGCAATGACACTGCTGGTGGCTGGTCTCAGCGCGCTCGCGGGGTGCGACGTGTCTGTTGTTCCTAGCGAGCTATTGGGAGCGAGCCAGTGATCAGGCCTGCTTTTCAGGCCGTATTTTTTATCTCCAATTAAGCGCTTAAATTGGATGTGGTTATACATCTAATCGATCTGGCCGCGGATGCAGATCATCCCACAAAAGAGCTAAAGGAATGGGCCCTTCCTGTTGCCGGATAAGCGGTGACAGCAGCACCCGGTCGCTATTTTATCCCTGAGCATGAAGTTCTGCGCTAAGTTCGTGTCGCGCTCACCGCCGTAGCCGCTGCCGTCTAGAATCGGTCCCAGCGGCAGTGCATTCAAGATCACCTCATGCATATAGCTATAGCGCGCATATGCCTGATCCTTTGCGGTGATGTTCCAGTCCAGTCGTTGATCCCACTGGTAGGTATCGTCTTGCCGGGCCACATTCTCGATCAAATTGCTAAAGGTTTTGCCGCCATTTGCATTTGGCAGCGGATACATCTTGAGAATGTTCTGCGCTACAGGATCAATTTGTGACGAGCAAAATGTGTTATTCACACCATTG
>Ga0207045_1021_pt1 | contig 32718 bp, 24 predicted proteins | sample Alteio_BWMinCont_69_FD_153299 | JGI IMG/M metagenome (GOLD analysis project Ga0207045, IMG submission 153299) | Enriched cells from forest soil in Barre Woods Harvard Forest LTER site, Petersham, Massachusetts, United States -... | ecosystem: Environmental > Terrestrial > Soil > Temperate forest >... | reverse complement strand
CAAATGCTGATCGACCTGCAGCTGGCTTCGCAGATTCCGCTTCTCCAACCATAGAGCGGCCGTCCAACGTCGCAATCCCAGGGGCTATACGCCCAATGGAGCCCCTTCCACCACCCGCGTGGCGCAATCCGCGCCATTCCGAAGAAATAACAATTGCAAACGCGTTCGCAATATCTTTAATAAAATTCGCTAAACTGACAAAAGATGGAAAACACCCAAGGCTACCAGTCCCCCGCCGGCAGAACCCGGCATTTTTTCGCGATCCCCGCAGACCATCTCGGCATGTGGACTTCAGCCCTGTGCGTCGTCCACTGCATGGTGACTCCGATACTCCTCTCCGTCTCGGCGGTGTCAGCGCATTTTCTACCTTCCGAAGAGCGAACCCATCGCTCCCTCGCCGTCATCATCGCCACCCTGGGATCCATCGCACTCGTCAAGGGTTATCGCAATCATCGTCATCTGCGCGTCCTCTTTCTCATGCTCACCGGACTCGCCTTTATCTTCGCCGCCGCCTATTGGGGAGACCGACTTCCCTCCCATCGCGCCGAGGTTTTGGTCACATTCATTGGCAGCGGCTTCATGATCGCTGCTCACCGTATTAACCACACCTTCTGCTGCAACTGCCGGTCATGCGTTCACGAGCCCCATCTTCACGATGCTCAAATCGAAACAAAATGCTCCGATTCAACCTGCCCTTGCGAATAAGATCCAGCAGCTGACCGGCAGCCGAACCACCACCGAGTCGGTGAACGGCCCTTTCTTCAAGTAGACTGGTGCCTTCCTTGAGGTGCTCGTTTTGAATCGTTCCTGGCTCCTGGGCTATGTTCTGGCTGGACTCTGTTTCGCCGCTGGTGCACAGACCAGCGCACCAATCGTCGACGTTCCGGCCCTCGCCCCCACCCCGCCGCTGGGCTGGAATAGCTGGGACTCCTACGGCCTCTCGATCACTGAAGCCGAGTTCAAATCCAACGTCGAATGGTTTCATCAGCACCTTGAGCCCTACGGTTGGCAATACGTCGTCGTCGACGAAGGCTGGTATCTCGCGCATCCCGAGAATGCCGAAACCAAAGGGGCCGATCAGGGCTACACTCTGTCGCCTGATGGACGCTACCTGCCCGCCGTGAACCGTTTCCCTTCAAGCGCCAACGATCAGGGCTTCAAAACTCTCGCCGATTATGCGCATTCGCTCGGGCTCAAATTCGGCATCCACATCATTCGGGGAATCCCTAAAGAAGCCGTCGACAAAAACCTTCCCATCGCCGATTCGCCTTATCACGCCGCCGACGCCGCCGATCGCTCCGATCTCTGCCGCTGGAACTCCGACAATTACGGTCTCAAGAACAACGCTGCCGGCCAGGCCTACTACAACTCCATCGCGAGACTCTACGCCGGCTGGGGCATCGACTTCGTCAAAGTCGATTGCATCTCGAAGCCCTATCAAGCCGACGAGATTCACATGATGAGCGCGGCTCTCAAAAAAACCGGCCGCCCCATCGTGCTCAGCCTTTCTCCCGGACCCACTCCTCTTGAAGACGCGGATGACGTCGTCCGCCACGCCCAGCTATGGCGAATCTCCGACGATATGTGGGATGTCTGGTCAAAGAAACCCGGAGCCGGCGACTTCCCGCAAAGCTTGACCAATCAATTTGCGCTGCTCGCCAGGTGGCGTCCCTACGCCGCGCCCGGACACTGGCCCGATGCCGACATGCTCCCCATCGGCTATCTCGGCCCACGCCCCGGCTGGGGCAGCCCCCGCCAGTCACGCTTCACACCGGACGAAGCCCGCACTCTGCTCACCCTGTGGTCGATCGCGCGCTCGCCTCTCATCCTCGGCGCCAACCTCACGCGCATCGACGCCCAGACGGAATCCCTGCTCACCAATCGCGAAGTCCTCGCCGTCGACCAGCACTCGACGGATAATCATCCCGTCATCGAGACCGATGACACCGTGATCTGGACCGCTCGTCTGGAGTCAGCACACGCCGCATCGGCGCACATCGTGGCCGCCTTCAATCTCAGCGATCAGCCGCAAAAGATCACCTACACCTGGAACAAGCTGGGACTCGACAAGCAGACCTATCGTCTCCGCGATCTCTGGCAACAGAAGAACGCAGGGTCGGAGCCATCTCTCGAAGTGAATCTGCCGCCGCACGGATGCGCCCTCTACTCCTTGCAATAAGCATCTCCGGATCGCAGGGAGTCGCACTGGAACCACACTGGGAATCGAATAATATTGGGGATAAATCTTCGATCATTCGAGCTACAATCAACGCATAATATGCCCGAAGAGAAACAGATTCGGGCACTGTTGGCCGTTCGCAATGAAAAAGCCATCAGTGCTCTGCGCGGGTATTTCCGCGCACGCGGCGATCTTGTGGACATGGTTCCCGGCAGCAATCTGTTGCGGGCAATTCGCACCCGCGAGCCCGATATCGTCCTGCTCCAGATCGAATCCGACTGCAAACAACTGGCTGCGGTGCGGCAGGCGTTTTCGTGGATTCCGGTCGTTGTCCTGGCCCTCCCGTCTCCCGATCTGGCCTTCGAGATAGCCCGGCATGGAGCGGCTCAGTTTCTCTCCGTCCCCCTGACGGAAGAGAGCCTTTCCGCACGCATGTCCGCCGTTCTGAAGTCGCTCGATTGTGGCGGACAGAGCGCACGGACTCCGGCCACGGTCGCAGCGGCTCAGACGTCGCTGTCCGATCTCCCCGGCCTCTTCAGCTCCTCGGCGCGCATGATCGAAATTCGCGACACCATCGAGAAGGTGGCGAATACCAGCGCGACCGTGCTCATCCGCGGCGAAAGCGGAGTCGGCAAGGAGCTCGCCGCCCGCATGATCTTTTCCCGCTCGACACGCGCCGAAAAACCCTTCGTCAAGGTCAATTGCGCCGCCATCCCCCACGATCTGCTGGAGAGCGAACTCTTTGGCTATGAAGCGGGAGCCTTCACCGGCGCTCAGCGCTCGAAACCTGGCAAATTTGAACTGGCCGACGGCGGCACACTCTTTCTCGACGAGATCGGCGAAATGCACCCCGCCTTGCAGGCGAAGCTGCTGCACGTGCTTCAGGACGGAGAATTTGCCCGTCTCGGCGCCAAGCACGACACCGCCGTCGATGTACGCGTGCTCTGCGCTACGAACAAGCTGCTCGAACAGCGGGTCGCCGAAGGGCTCTTCCGCGAGGATCTCCTCTACCGCATCAATGTCGTCACCGTGCACATTCCTCCGCTACGCGAGCGCCGGAACGAAATTGCCCTGCTGGTGCAACACTTCATCGAGCGCTACACCCACCTCTATAGCCGCAAAGTCGCGCCCTTCAGCGATGACCTGATGCAGGCCCTCCTTAGCTATCCGTGGCCGGGAAATATCCGCGAGCTTGAAAATCTCTGCAAACGTTATGTGATCGTAGGCGACGCCACGCAGATCGTGCGCGAATTATCGCTGCACAGCGTCGAGCGGCACGCCACCGTAGCCGAAACCGAGACCCCTCAGAAAACCACCATCGAATTTCCGCTCAAACGGGAACCCTCTCTGCTGGAAATCGGACGCCACGCCGCCTGGCAGGCCGAGCGCCAGGCCATCCAGGACATGCTCATCGAGACCCGCTGGAACCGGCGTGAAGCAGCGCGGAGACTGCGCGTGAGCTACAAGGCTCTTCTAAATAAAATCAAACAGATCGAGATAGACGATTCGGGACAAAATGGGCATCTCCATGCTCAATAGTGGTATTTAAATTCCACTGTTTCCGAATTGTTTTTCCTAACCCGGGAAACCTATCCGGCAAAAATTTCTAATTGCCGGATAAAAAAATATTAAAAATCAGTCATTTGATATCAATCTGGTTTGCAGAAACCAAATGGAAGACAGGAGTTCGGCGCAGAGGCAACTCTGGACCCTGAATTGCACATCTGTTAGCAACATTAGAGGCAACTTCAGGCTGTTAACTCACCTTAGTTGTTAATCTCACGCGTCTCGAGTTCTGCGTTTGCAGGCTCTTCTCTTCCCATCAGTCCCTTTGGTACCCCCTCCCTAATGCCTCTTGAGCGGGCCCGCTGGAAAGCGGGCCCAATCGCTCCCTGGCAGCTCCCCGATCGATTACCCTGTAATCCCTTATTCGGCAATCCCCTAAAATGAAATCGCATGCCGAACATTCCCGCCAAAAGTGGAACTGCGGAATCCGCTGCTATCTCCGCCATCGACAATCTTCTCGCTGACGTCGGCTTAGAGCACGGCCGCCGCCGGCTCTTGTCCGCCGGGTGGGAGCGGCAACCGAAGCACCCCCGTGAGCTTCCGCCACGCACCAAGCGCCCCGGCAAAGTAGCAAAGACCAGGCTGGACGTGGTTCAGGTTCCAGAAATGGCGAAGAGCGACTGGCTCCTGCACGGTTTCAGCACGCGGACCGGCGGCACGAGTCGCGTCTACCGGCCCGATCAGCGTGCTGGAGAGCTGAATCTCGGCTTCTCCGCCTCCGACCCGCAATCTGTCGTCGAGGCGAATCGCGCACGTTTTCTGGACCGGGTAACGGGTAACGCGCAGTTTCCTCTGGTCACCCTGCGGCAGATTCATTCTCAGGTCATCCGCCTCGTCGGCCCGGGCGACGCGACGCCGTCTGCTCTTCACCGAGCCGACGGCATGATGACCGGAGAACCCGGCCTGTTGTTAGGAATTCAGACAGCCGACTGCATCCCGGTGCTGGTCGCCGATACCAAGAATCGCGCCGTCGCCGCCTTTCACGCCGGCTGGCGTGGCACGCTCAAGCGCATTGTCGAGGCAGGAGTGGGGCGCATGCGACTGGAGTTCGGCAGCCGTCCGGAAAATCTCATTGCCGCCATCGGTCCGGGCATCGGCCAGTGCTGCTACGCGGTGGGCGATGAAGTTCGCAGCGAGTTCGAATCGCAATTCAGCTACGCGGCCGATCTCTTTTGCGAGGTCTACGACTCCGACCCCATCCGGGAGAAATATCCGCTCCTGTTTCTCACCGCGCGCGCCCCTGGGCACAGCAATACCGGGCCGAGCCTGCACCTCGACCTGGTCGAGGCGAGCCGCCGCCAGCTGCTCGACGCCGGCCTCCGCCCGACAGCTATATCCGTCGTGGACGAGTGCACCAGTTGCTCGAATGACCGCTATTTTTCCTATCGCGCCGAAAGCGGATTCACCGGCCGCATGCTCTCGGTCATCGGCATCCGCTCCTAGCAATCGCGAGTTCGTGGCAATCGACGCTTCACCGCCTCGCGCTTGCGCGAGCGGCCTGGCGGATGAGTGTCCTCAGCCGTTGCCGACTGAGGATGGCCCGCCGTCAGAGTGGGAAGCAGCTTCCTTGGGGTTAACCAGGTCGCGAAGTTCCTTGCTCGGCTTGAAATAGGGAACGCGTTTCGCGGGAACATCCACCTTGGCGCCGGTCTTGGGATTACGCCCGATACGGGGTTTACGCTGCCGAATTCGGAAGCTGCCGAACCCACGAATCTCGATCTTGTCACCGGCCTTAAGTGCCCCGATCACCGCGTCGAAAATTGTATCTACAATCACTTCGCCGTCACGCCGCGTCAGGTCTCCGAGCTGAGTGACTTCCTCAACCAGTTCTGCTTTTGTCATGGTGAGTTGCGCTCCAAATTAAGGGTAACCCTTTTCAACGATAGTAGATGCGGGAAGTTTACACCCGGAGAGACAGAAAAATAACCAGATAGATGGGATTTTAGAGCAACATTTGGCTAGGCGAAAAAAATACCTCGGCCGGGGGACGAATCTCCCCCCGAAGAAGATTGCCAACTTTGACTTTTTTGAGATGATGTTCCCTGCAGGGAATCAGTTATGATTAGCTTGCCCCCAGAACAGGTTGGATGCCGTGAGCGCGCGATACAGCATCATCATACCCGCCTATAACGAGAGTGCTCGAATTGGCGGAACACTTGCAGCAGTTGTTCGCTGTGTTGAGGATCGTAACTGGGACGCCGAGGTTCTCGTCGTAAATGACGGGTCTCGCGACGATACGACCGCCATCGTAGATGCCTTTTCCGCTCAACACCCCATAGTGCGGCAGATCCACAACGATCGGAATCGCGGCAAGGGCTACAGCGTCCGCAACGGAATGCTGCAGGCTGGCGGCAGCATCGTCATGTTTACCGATGCCGATCTTTCTTCGCCCATGGAAGAAGCCGAGCTCCTTTTCAATGCTATCCGCGACGGCGCCGATGTGGCCATCGGTTCGCGCTGGCTCGACCGGGGACGGCAGACGGTTCATCAACCTCTTTACCGGCAGTTCTTTGGGCGCTGCTTCAACGCTGTAACCCGCATGATCATGCGTCTGCCCTTCGCCGATACTCAATGCGGCTTCAAGGCCTTTACACGCTCGGCGGCGCAGACCGTATTCCAGTTACAACGCATTGACCGCTGGGGGTTTGACCCGGAAATCCTGTTTATCGCGCTCAAGCGCGGTTACAAAATTCGCGAGGTCGCCGTCACCTGGGGGCACGATGAACGCTCGCGAATCAGTTACCTGCGCGATGGCATTCAGATGCTCGAAGAGCTGGTCTATGTCCGGTGGAATGCACTGATCGGCGTCTACAATCGGCGGGTAGAGGGATTTATCCCCCAAATGCCCTCCGGGAAAAGCTAATTCCAAAGAAAAAGCGCCCTGCCGAGGGCGCTCTTTCAAAAATCATGTCACGGCGTCAGGATGCCAGGGCTCCGTCGGCCAGCTTGACCGCGTGGCGGACGCGCAAAGTCGATTTAGGCACAATCTTGATTCCGTCGCCTGTTTGCTCCAGCTGCATCGTCTTCGAGCAGATGCCGCACAGCCAGAAATGTTCCAGTAGATGAGCGCGCTTGGCATCGCCCGGGGCCGAAGTTCTTGTTACGTCAAAGACAAAGATCCGCCCCTCGCGTAAATAATGGAGCGGCTTTGCACACGAGGGATTCGCGCAACTATTCACCATGGTATCTCCGAACCATGCGCGGCCGGTCTCAGGCCACGCGGTGCTAATAGCTTGCTGTTGACAACTTACGGGGAGGTTACTCCCGCATCCGCGCTTGCTTCTTCAAAAGCACGTCAGGTAATTCGATGCGAATCGCCCCTAGCGGTTTGTCCAGGAGGTTGGGGCGAGACTGGATTCTAGCGCTTTGGACTAATCTCAGTCCACAGGAATCAACATGTTTTTCCAATAAAAAATAAATGGGTTTTCTTGTTTTTCTATTGGAATCGCATGCTTCGAGCTTATGGCCATGTTATTTACTCGGTTCCTATCCGAATATCTAAGCCTCTTGCTATAAGACGCTGCGCCCGCCGTTCCTGCTCCCTGTGCGAAAATAAAAAGTTCTGCCTTCAAGTTCATGCCTATCCTGCGCTCTGCCTTCATTGCCCTGTCTCGAAATCAGCCCCTCCGGAAGTTCTCGGAACGGTCCACCGTCGGTCGCCGCATGTCTTCCCGGTTTGTCGCCGGCATGGAGATCGAGGATGTTCTCCACGCCGCCGCGGCCATCCAGAATCAGGGCATTGCATCCACGCTCGACAGCCTGGGCGAAAACGTCAGCACTCCGGAGGAGGCACGGCATTCGGCCGAGATTTACCACCGTCTGCTGGACGCCATCCAGGCGCGCCGCCTCAACGCCAACGTCAGCGTCAAGCTCACGCAGATGGGCATGGACCTCGATCCTCAGCTCGCGCATGAGATCGTCTCCGGCCTCGTCGATCACGCCGTCGCCGCCGGCACCTTCGTTCGCGTCGACATGGAGGGCAGCCCCTACACTCAGGCCACCATCGACATGGTGCGCTCGCTTCACGCCATTGCCGCCAATCGTGAACACGTCGGCATCGTCATCCAGGCCTACCTGCGCCGCAGCGAACGCGACATTGCCACCCTTCTTGCCGATCACACCCGCATCCGTCTCTGCAAAGGCGCTTATCAGGAGCCAGCAGATATCGCCTTCCCGCAAAAGTCCGACGTCGACACCAATTTCGTCCGCCTGGCGCGCGTGCTCCTCACCAGCGGCGTCTATCATGGCATTGCGACCCACGATGAGGCCATGATTCGCGCCACGAAGCAGTGCGTGCGCGAGTGCCAGGTTGACCCGAAAACCTTCGAATTCCAGATGCTCTATGGCGTGCGCCGCGATCTGCAACGCGCCCTAGTCGCCGAAGGCTTCAATGTCCGCGTCTACATCCCCTTCGGAGCGGAGTGGTATCCCTACTTCATGCGCCGCCTCGCCGAGCGCCCTGCGAATGTGATCTTCATCGCCAAGAACATGCTGAAGCAGTAACTGAATCGCAATCTCATCCCTCGCCGCAAATTAGCCTTGGCGGATAATCGGGAGCGATGGCGAGCGGCCCTCAGCTCGGCAGACTAAGTCCGCACAACCACTCTGCCGGCGAAGGAGCGAAATGAGCACACGCACAGTTACAAATTTCCTGTTGTTGGTCAATGCGGCGATCCTCCTGTTCTGGGCTGCCCGGACCCTGATCGTCCCCCGCCCTGTTGAGGGCCCAATACCAGCAAGGCTACCCCTTCTATGTCGAGCCTGGAACCCTCATGCTCCGGCCCCCGACGGCAGCCGTCAGGTTTATGGAAGGATGATGATCGACATGCGCACCGGTAAGATCTGGGGCTTTCCGACCAACACGCAAGATCCCTACCCCGTCAATCCGGTAGACACCAAACCGCAGACCTCCCATCCCTTTTACCTGGGTAAGTTCGCACTCGACGACGCGGGCCGATAGCCCCAGAGCCTCGATCCACCATTTTGTTTCTCCCCTTGACATCCGACAAGAAGCTCTGCCATCCTTCTGTCGAACGTCAAGGGGAAAGATGCCGCCACCCACCGATCTTTTGCAGGGCACGCTCGACCTGCTCATTCTGAAAACCATCGCCCTTGAGCCCATGCACGGCTGGGGAATCGCCCAGCGCATCCAGCAGGTCTCGAAGAACGTGCTGCAAATCGGACAGGGTTCGTTATATCCAGCGCTGCACCGGCTTGAATACAAGGGCTGGATTCAGGCCGACTGGGGTGCGTCTGAAAATAACCGGCGTGCGCGCTTCTACTCGCTCACCCGCGCCGGCAAAAGGCAGCTCGAAGCTGAGCTTGAAAACTGGGACCGGCTCTCCAGCGCCATTGCGCTCGTGCTGGAGCGGGTTTAGCGGAGAAAATCGCCATGATTACCGAGCTGCTCACCCGCCTGCGCTTCTTCCTCCGCGGCAAAGCTCGCGCCGAAATCGACGAGGAGCTTCAATTCCATCTCGAACGCCAGACTCAGGCCAATATCGCCGCCGGAATGCCGCCGGCAGAGGCACGCCGTCAAGCCGCCATCGCCTTCGGAGGCCTTCAGCGCGCACGCGAGGAGTGCCGCGAGCAGCGGCCGGTATGGCGCATCGAATCTCTCCTGCGCGACTTTCGCTACGGCCTGCGCGGACTGCTGCGTAATCTCGGCTTCACGGCGGTTGCCGTCCTCACGCTGGCGCTGGCCATTGGCGCCAACACTGCCATCTTCACCCTCCTCGATCAGGCGCTGCTGCGTGCGCTTCCGGTGAAAGACCCAGGCCAGCTCGTTCTGCTCAGTTTCGCCGGCGACTATTCCGGGCATGTGCACGACGAAGGTGGAGACGCCCCCGGCCGCAATCACTATTTCTCCTACTCAACTTATCGCGACCTGCGTGACAAGAGCGCCGCGCTGCAAGGTCTCATCGCCGTCTCGACGGCCTCGGCCGGAGTTACCTGGAACAATCGCGCCGAAGCACTCAAGTTAGAGGAGGTCAGCGGCAATTACTTTCAGGTCATGGGCGTCGAGGCCGCAGCGGGCCGCCTCTTTCTTCCCAGCGACGAAACCGCGGAGAACGCCAACCCGGTTGCAGTTCTCAACTTCGATTATTGGAAGACCCACCTCGGCGAAGCTCCCGTCGTCGGCAAGACGCTGCTCATCAATGGCTATCCCTTCACCATCGCCGGAGTCACCGCACCCGGCTTTCACAGCATGGTCTGGGGGCGCCTGCCGGATATCTACGTGCCCATCACCATGCAGAAGATCATCGAGCCCGATTGGAGCTATATAAGCGACCATCGCTCCTACTGGCTGAACCTCATGGGCCGCCTCCAACCCGGCGAGACACCGCAACAAGCCGCCGCCGCGCTCGACCCCATCTTCCGCTCCTTGCGCGCCGAGGATTTTCTTCTCCTGCGTGACCAGTCCGCGAAAGCTCGGGTGGAATTCGTCGACCAGGCGCATCTCAATCTCGATCCCGCCGCCAAAGGCTTTTCCCCCATGCGTGATGGCATGCGCACGCCGCTTATCATCATCATGGCGATGGTGCTGCTGGTCATCGCTATGGCCGTGGTCAACGTGGCCAGCCTTCTGCTGGTGCGCGCCGCCACCCGCGTCCGCGAATTCTCCATGCGCTATGCTCTCGGAGCGAGCAATCGTCAGATTCTCCGCCAGCTGCTCGCCGAAGGGCTGCTGCTCGGCCTTAGCGGAGCGGCCATCGGGCTGATCCTGGCCCCGCAGGCTCTCCGGCTATTGATCCGCTGGATGTCGGGACGCGCACCCGACTCCGTCTTCTCCGCGACACCCGACTGGCGGGTGCTGGTCTTCACCGTCGCCGTAACTCTCGTAGCCAGCCTCTTGTTCAGCCTCGCGCCCGCCATTCAACTCTGGAACCCACGCCTCGCCGAAGCTCTGAAGCAACAGGTGGGAACGGGCACCGGCGCATCGCTCAAATTTCGGCGCACCTGCGTTGCCCTGCAGATCGGCTTCAGCCTGCTGCTCATCGTCGCCGCCGGGCTCTTTGTCCGGACAATTCAGAATCTCCGCAACGTCAACGCCGGCTTCGCCACCGATCACCTGCTCACTTTCGATCTGGCTCCTGAACTTGCCGGCTATCCGCCCAGCCAGATCGCTCCCATCGAGCAGCGCGCACTGGACGCCCTGGCCGCCATCCCCGGCGTTCGCGCCGTCGGCGCCACCAATGATCGCGATCTCATCAATGAGGGCATCGACGGCGATGTCGTCGTGGCCGGATACACACCCGGGCCGGACGAAAACTTCGACGTCGAGCTCCCCTGGGTCAGCGACGGATATCTCCAGACCCTGGGCATTCCCCTGCTCGCCGGCCGTTACTTCTCCGCCGCCGACAGCGCGACCGCGCAGAAGGTCGCCATCGTCAACGAAATCTTCGCTCGCCACTTCTTTGGCAGCGCACAGAAGGCACTCGGCCATCATGTGAGCCGTCCCGCTCGCCCCGCTACCGACTCAGTGATTGTCGGCGTCGTCCGCGACGTGAAGCACGCCTCCGTCCGCGACCCCGCGAATGCCACCGCCTACCGACCCTTTGTGCAGGGAGAAAGGCCCACGGAGCTGGCCTTCTATGTGCGAACCTGGCAGCCACCCGATACCGCCGCCGATGCCATTCGCGCGACCATCGCGAATATCGACTCGAAACTAATCGTCAACAACCTCAGCACCCTGACCGATCAGATCAACAACTCCATCTCGAATGAGCGCACCATCGCCCTGTTAGCCACCGCCTTCGGCGTTCTCGCCACCGTGCTTGCCGGCATCGGACTCTACGGCATCCTCGCTTACTCAACAGCGCAGCGCACCCGTGAGATCGGCATCCGCATGGCTCTCGGCGCACAGCGATATGCCGTCGTGCGGCTCATTGTTCTTGAAGTGATGACGCTTGCGGGCGGGGCCATCGCCGTCACCATCCCGTTGGCCATGCTGGCCACGCGAGCTGTGCGCAGCCAGCTCTACGCTGTTTCTACGGTGGATATCCGAATCTATGCGGCAGCAGTCCTGATCATCGCGCTGGTTGCCGCACTCGCCGGGCTCATTCCCGCTCGCCGCGCCGCCTCGGTTGATCCTGCACGCGCCCTGCGCACTGACTGACCTGACCCCAGGCATCGGATTCCCCCGGTGCGCCGGCGTGTCATTTCATATGGCGGGAAGACCGTATCAAGCTATCGGGCCATCTTGATATCATGGCGACACTTTCCAGAAAGCGGCCGCCCATGTCTTCTACTACGCACACCGTCTCTTCTGTCCCGTCCGTCACGCCTAGCTCGTCTGTAACCACTGACCAGCACAAAATGTCATCACGTCTCATCTCGCTCGATGTCATGCGCGGCATCACCATCGCCTTCATGATCCTGGTCAACAACAGCGGCGAGCACGCCTACTGGCCCTTCAGGCATGCCGACTGGAACGGCTGGACGCCGACCGATCTCGTCTTCCCGACTTTTCTCTTTCTGATGGGCACCTCGCTTGTCTTCTCCTTTGAGTCGCGCCTCAGCCGTGGCGTCTCCAAAGGCAAGCTGCTCGCCCACACCGTGAAGCGGTTCTTCATCCTCTTTCTGCTCGGCCTGGTGGTCAACGGATTTCCGCACTTTCCACTACACACGCTGCGCATCTACGGAGTGCTGCAACGCATCGCCATCTGCTTCCTGATCGGCAGCGTCCTCTATCTCTGGGATCGCCGCCCCGCAAGCAAGATCGCGCTCCTGGTCGTAGCGCTCCTCGGCTACTGGATCCTCATGCGCTGGGTGCCGGTCCCTGGTTTTGGTCTCCCCGGACGCGATATTCCTCTCCTCGATAAGAACGCTAACCTGGTTGCTTATCTCGACCGCCATATCTTCCCCGGACGCCTGTACGAAGGCGTCCGCGACCCCGAGGGACTGCTCAGCACCATACCTGCACTGGGCACTATGCTCATGGGCATGCTCACCGGAATCTGGCTGCGAACCCAGCGCAGCCTCAGCCAGAAATTCGCGTGGATGCTGGGCGCAGGCGTGCTCTCCACCCTGCTGGGCGAGCTCTGGAACCCATGGTTCCCGATCAACAAGAAGCTCTGGACAAGCTCCTACGTGCTCTTTGCCGCGGGCTGCTCGCTGGTCGGTCTGGCCCTCTGCTACTGGGCGGTGGAGATCAAGGGCTGGAAGAAGGGATGGACCTTCTTCTGGCTGGTCTTCGGCACGAATGCAATCAGCGCCTACGTCTTCTCCGAACTGCTTTCCTCTGCGCTCGAGAACACGAACGTCGCGCCGCGCATGAATCTCGATCACTTCCTCTATCTGAAGATTTTCGATCCGATCCATCCACCCGGAGTAGGCTCGTTGATCTACTCCATCTGCTTCGTGCTGGTCTGCTGGGTGCCGGTGCTCGTGCTCTACCGGAAGAAAATCTTCATCAAGGTATAAACGACTACTGACTCGCGCTGCCGTGCAGCAGCTTCTCATAGCGCTGCCGGTACTCCGCCTTGTACGCGTCTACGGTGTGCTGATAACTCATCTCCGGCGTTCCCGCGATGCGCGTCCAGCGGATTCGCACTTCGCGTGTGTCCGCCGGCGCGGCGATCGCACCGTCGGAGACCGTGACCGCTTTGCCGTCGACGGTTACACCGCTGGCGTTCATGAACCACGGCAAATGGATCACCACGCCCTTCGGTGCGTCGCGCCACGTCGAGTGAAGATGCAGGACCGCCGTCGCCTCGTCCGGCTGCTCGAGTTCATAACTTACTGCCCCGAACTCGGTCGGGACATCGCCCACCGCTACTTTCTTTCCCGTACCAATCCACTCCGGCGACAGCACTGACATTAGATGAAGCTGGTCGCCGTCCTCGCGCACCAGCATGTTGCGCAGCAGCGTGCGATATTCCGCGGCAAACCATCCATGCGGCGAGAGATTCCCCATGAAGTCGCGATCGCCCCACGGCCGAATGGCAAACTCGAAGCCGGCCTGCGTCGAGCTGGTGTGCATCAACAGCGCGTAGAGCTCGCGGACCGCTTCTTCCTGATCGCCGCGAATCACCTCAGTCAATGTGTTCTTGATCGTCAGGTAATGATGCAGCCAGCGGCCATCGCCATAAGTCATGATGCCTTCCTGGTATTTGCCCTGCGTCGTCTTGAGCGTCGCCGTAATGCGCGGATCGCTCGGCTCGAGCACGTGCTCGGGGTAGGTGCCCAGCAGATTGCCCCAATCCTGGCCGCCCTTCTGCCCATCGAGCGCCGGCGGAATGTAACCGCCGGTCGTCGCCGTAACCTCGTCGAGTTTTTTTAGGAACGTAGCCCGGTAGTCGTCATACTCGTGCTGAAAATCGGCTGCGGCGTCTGTCTTTCCCAGTGCCTTGGCCATGACGATGGCATTCTGCAATCCGTCGAGCGCAAGAAAGTTATAGCCGGTGAGATGTCCCGGCACGTACTCGTTATCGCGAACATTGGAGACCGGCATCAGGTGCATCGGATCGGCTTGCCGCGCCTGCTTCAGCCATGCCACCGCCTTTTCCATCGAAGGAAAGACCTTCTCCGCGAAGGCCCGGTCATGGGTCATGCGATAGTGCTGTCCATAAGCCCAGAGTGTCTCGCCCCATCCGTCATACTGCTCCTGCTGCGAAAGAAAATTCCCATCCGGAGTCTGCCAGCGCGCGAAGAAATCGAGCACCTGGCGCGCAATCTTCGGATAGCCAGTCACGTCATAGGAGTGAACAATGTCTGAGGAGTCGCGCAGGTAGAAGGAGTGGTAGTGCAGCTTGTTGACCGTCTGAATGTAGTTGCCGTCGATCTTGTCGCGTGCAATCAGGTCATAGATCAGATTCGCGTGAAAGGTATCGACTACCTTTTCCTCCGGCAGCGAAATTTTCATGCCGTAATTTACGATCGCATCCCATGATGACGCACCCTGCTCCCGGTACTTGTCGAAGTCCGCGACCCGTACGTCTTCAAGCTGCGGCCCCGGACCAACCGGAATCACCGGGATCTTGAAGGTCAGTGAAGTTTCCTGTCCCGGTCCCAGCAATTTGCTATAGCGCACAATTCCGGTCGGCGTGGTTTTGAATACCTTCAGGCTGCGCGGGGTGAGATTTGGCGGATCGTTATAGCGCTCCTTGAGCGTGAAGGATTTTTCTTCCGCCCCATCCGGAAAGAGATACATCACCTTGCCGCCGCGCAAAAACGTATTGCCTTCGAAGCGGTATTCCCAGCCAGGGTCGAACTCCACGCCCGGCTGCCGGTAATCGCCCAGCCGCTTCCCTTCTACCGGACGGATAAAGCGGTCATCGCCCGTGCCCGTCGCGGTGCTCGACGGAGCCTGATAGCGCATTCCCGCCGCAAACCAGGCGCGCGTCGGCTGCTGATTTTCATTACGCATCGTCACGCGGATGAAATCGACCAGCGTGCCCTCGGGAGTGCCATCCATGGTCGCGGCGAACATCGTGAACTGATACGCAATGCCGTCCTGGTGCCAGGTGAAATGAACGATCGGCAGGTGGCCCTTCTCCAGCGTCTTCACGCGCTGGTTCACCGGCGTATTGTCCGGACCGGTGAAGAACATCAGCTCGCCGAATCCGGTATAGAGATAGCCCTCCGGAGTCACTTCCGTTGCCTCCGGCGCATCCATCACTCCAATCTCATCGGTGGGCCGGCTGAAATAGGAAAAGGGCTCATCGGGATGGTCGATTGAGGGCGAAATCATGGGGGCCGGGACCGTCGAGGATGGCTCCATTTGCCCCTGAGCGCAAGGCGACAGGCACCCGCCTGCCACAACCAGCGCAGAAAAGAACACGACATAATTTCGCCAGCGATTCATGAGGCGAAAATCTATCACACATCCAGACGACATACTCTACCTCTAGCTGAGCCTGCGCTCGGGGAATTTTTGATACTGCTGGCACCGTTTGACTCTCGACGCCAGGCCTGACCAAACGTAGACTAAAGTTTCACACCAGGACAATGGAAGCCAACGAAGCTCAGGAACTTCAGGAACAGAACGAGAACGCCGCGCACGAGTCCAGCCTGCGGCCGGTAAGCTTCACCATGAGCCTGCTGGCGGTGCTGGTCGCCGTCACCACGGTGCTCGGGCATCGCACCCACACCGAGGCCGTGCTCGAGCAGGCGCGCGCCAGCGATCAGTGGAATCTCTATCAGGCGAAGAAGATCCGCCAGTACAACACCGCCCTCACCGCCGATCTGCTCACCGCCCTGACCATCCGCGATCAGGCCGCCGCAAATAAAGTCATCGACGGCTACAAATCGCACGTGGACAAGTGGAACGAAGATCTCGCCGAAGGGGAGAAACAGGCCCGCGAACTCGAAGCCGAGGTCCGCAAGTCCGAGCGCCACGCCAACCGCTTCGATCTCGGCGAGGCGCTGCTTGAAATCGGATTGGTCATCACCTCCATTACCCTGCTCACGCGGCAGCGAGGCTATTGGTATCTCGGCATGGCCTTCGGAGGAGTGGGCGTGGCCATCGCCGCCTGGGCCTTTCTCATCCGCTGAGCTGAAGTCAACCGCCCTGCGCGTCAACTCTGACCAGCAAAATCCTTGTGCTTCGCGTTCTCTGTGGTGAAAGTCTTCCTTTCCGCACTATCAGCTCGTTCATTTAATCTTGTCGGGAAAGGACCCTGCCGCTCATGAGACCGTTCCTACACCGAGTCATCTGCACCGGACTGCTTCTGCTGTTCTCGTTTGCCGCACTCCATGCGCAGCAGATCACTCCCGTTATTGCGGTCGATCACGGTCCAAACGCTCTGCTGCAGCAGCAGAAGCACTACGTGGTGCTGGTTTCGCTCGACGGATTTCGCTACGACTATCCCAAAAAATACGGAGCGACACATCTGCTCGCCCTCGGCGCGAAAGGCGCAAGCGCGCCCGACGGCATGATTCCTTCCTACCCATCGCTGACTTTTCCCAATCACTACACGCTGGTCACCGGACTCTATCCCGAGCATCACGGCATCGTTGCCAACAGCTTCTACGATCCCGATCGTAAACAGACCTACTCCCTGCGCGACACTAAGACTGTCACAGACGGCTCCTGGTACGGCGGCGTACCCCTGTGGTCGCTCGCCGAGCAGCAGGGTATGCGCAGCGCCTGCTTTTTCTGGCCCGGCTCCGAGGCCGAGATCGCCGGCCAACGCCCTGCCTACTATCTGCACTTCGACGACAAGATCGATGACCACAAGCGCATCGATCAGGTCATTGCGTGGCTCAAGCTGCCGCCCGATCAGCGGCCGCACTTCATCACTCTCTATTACTCGAACGTAGACCATGCCGGACACGAATTCGGACCCAACAGCCCGCAGGTAGCGCAAGCCGTCAAGCACGTCGACGAGCTCATCGGCACACTTCAAACAAATCTGAACGAGCTGCATCTGCCCATCGACCTCATCGTCGTCGCCGATCACGGCATGGAACGCGTTCAGGGCGATTGGATCGACCTCGACAAGTACGCTCCGCTCACTGGATTCGAGACTGCGGGCGCGCTCCTCTATGCCCCCAGCGAGGCGGAGACCAATCGCGCCTACCAGAAGCTCAAGGCTGCCGACGCCGGCTTCCGCGTCTATCGCCGCGTCAACGTTCCCGCCGACCTGCACTACAACAGCAATCCCCGCGAAGGTGACCCGGTGATCGTCCCCACCGGCCCGTATCTTATCCGCGCTCACGCACCGTCCCCGGGCGGCAGGCCCTATCCTCCGCCTCTGGGCGAGCACGGCTACAATCCCTACGAAATGCCCTCGATGCGCGCTATCTTTTTTGCCGCCGGTCCTGATATCCGTCCCTCAACCCAGGTCAAACCTTTCGAGAACATCAATCTCTTCCCGCTTATCGTGAAAATTCTCAACTTGCAGAGCCCCCCGGTAGACGGCAGCCTCAACGTGCTCTCCGGAATCCTGACCCCTGAAAACGTAACTGCGGAGGCGCAGCACTAGATGTCTTTTTTTCTTGGCCTTGATGCCGGAGGCACGAAGACCACGTGCGCTCTGGGAGACGACACACAAGTTTTAGCCCGCGCCGTCGGCGGCAGCATCAAGCCGCTGCGCGTCACCATCGAGCAGGCGCAGGAAAATCTCTCCGCTGTGCTCGCCGAAATCTCCAGCAAAACCGGCGGCGATCTCAGCAAAATCGCCGCATCCTGCGTTGGGACTGCCGGTGTGCGCCTGCCGCAAACCGATGGCTGGATGCGCCAGATCCTCGGCTGCTGCGCGGGCGGTGAGATCGTCATCTGCGGCGACGAAGAAATCGCCCTCGACGCCGCCTTTCCGGGAGAAGCAGGCGTGCTGGCCATCGCCGGAACCGGCTCGAACGTCATGGGCCGCACCAGTCAGGGTGAAATGCTCAACGTAGGCGGATGGGGTCCGGTCCTCGGCGATCAGGCCTCGGGCCACTGGATCGGCGTGCAGGCGCTGCGCGCCGCCGTCCGCGCTCGCGACTTCAATCAGCCGAGCATGCTCCTCGATCGCCTCCTCGACTTCTGGTCCACTCCCAGCCCTGAGGAACTCATCAACGTCGTGCACCGTCTGCCTCCGCCCGACTTTTCCCAGCTCGCCAAAATCGTCGCCGAATGCGCCGAGCAGGGCGATGCTGTCGCGTTCGATGTTCTTGTACTGGGCGGCCGGCTTCTCGGCGAAGATGCTGTCGAAGCTTTCCACCGCGTTCGCCAGCTTGATCCCGATGGCCCGCTTCCCGGCTTCGCTTTCACCGGCAGCGTTGTCGACAAAATTGTCCCCGTCCAGCGAAGCTTCACCGATACCATCCGCCGCAACCTCCCTGCGGCCCTGATCCTGCCAGAAGCCGTCGACCCTCTCGAGGGAGCGCTATGGCGCGCCCGCAAGGCGGTTTCGCAGTAGATAAGAAGCTGTCTGACTACTTCTAGCTTCCCTGATTGAATGTCTCCAGCCACACGCTCCAGGCCTTGGGAGTCATGCCGAAGGTTCGTCGAAAAGTCTCCACAAAGGCGCTTGCTTGGCGATAGCCGACCGAGAAGGCGACCTCCTTGACGGAACGGCCCGAAACCAGCAGTTCCACTGCTTTCGTCAGTCGAACCTGGCGCCGCCACGACTCGAAGTCAATGCCAATGTCTTTGCGGAATATCCTCTGAATCGTCCTGACGCTCACTCCCGCATCGCGGCATAAGGCGGTTAGAGACCTGGCCTGATCTGGTGCTGACAGAACTGCCTGAGCGACTGCCAATGCTCGCTCATCTCTCGGGAGCTCTACAAAGGTCGGAACCGGAGATGCGGTTTCCAGATGCAGAATAACCAGGTCGCGAAGCGCTCGCTCATGGTGCTGCCTTACCCGGAGCTTCCCGATGCGTACGGTTTCGAGGACGAGCGCACGCAACAAGGCGTCACATGAAGCACCGCACTGCGCAGAGGCAGAGCACGGACCAATCCCGGCCGAAAATATAGGGTCCGCATCGAAACCGCACCCGGCATATGGATGCGGTGATAGGTTTCTGCGGGAATCCAGAGCGCAAAGCGTGGAGGAATTAACCACATGCTTTGGCCGGAAAACACCTCCCTCACGCCGCGGATCGCATAGATCAGCTGATCTGACCCATGCGCGTGCTCCGGGACATGAAACCCCGCGGCGTATTCATAGGCCAGCGTTGCGACGGAAACGCCTCGCTTTGGATCGAACTCTCTGAGAATCCGGTTGTGTCGCAATAGCGATATATTATGGCGCAATACCATTCTTGCGCCATCCCGAAAATGCGCTCATGATGACGCCATGGCTAAGCAACTCGGACTCAGCAGCTACAACATCATCGGATTTGTAACCATCGTCGACGTAAACCGAGCGAAGAGCTTCTATCAGGACGTACTTGGCTTGCGACTGATGTATGAAGAGCCTCCATTCGCCCTGGTTTTCGATGCAAATGGCATCATGCTTCGTCTGGGGATGGGCAAAGAGCTTCCGCCGGCATCTGGCACGGTGTTGGGTTGGCAAGTTCCCGATATTGTCTCTGTCGTCGAAAACCTGGGAAAGACCGGAGTCCGTTTCGAACGCTATGAGTTCTTGAAACAGGATGATTCTGGAATTTGGACCGCGCCCACGGGAGCCAGAGTCGCCTGGTTCAAAGACCCGGATGGCAATATTTTGAGTGTCTCGGAACATCCAGAAGGAAAGTGAACGTCCTCACTCTTCGCGCATGAGCTTGGATGGATCGACGGCAAGCGCCCGCCGCGCCGGAATGGCAGACGCCGCAATGCCGAGCAGTGCCATCGTCAGCACCGCGCCGCCCACTACCACCGGATCCCGCGGATTCGCCTGATACACGATGTGCCCCAGCAGGCCGCTCGCCAGAATTCCTGCCAGCAGACCGAGTGCTGATCCTACTCCAAGCAGCACCATTGGCCGCCCTACTGCCGCGCTCATCACCTGCGTCCGGCGTGCACCCAATGCCACGCGGATGCCCAGCTCCTTCATCCGCTTGCTAACGCTGTATGCTGCCATGCCGAAGATGCCGGTGACTGCGAGCATTGCCGCCAGCAGACCCATGACTCCCAGAGCCACTGTTGCCGCACGTGCCGGGAAGAGCTCGCCGTCCAGCGTATCGGACCAGCTCTCGACCGTGATCGGCACATCCGGCTCGATGCCGCGCAGTGTGCGTTCGAGTGCCGCCGCTATCTCGTTCGGCGCGCGCGGCGAACGCACCACGAGAACCATTTCACTATCGTCGCTTTGCGATAGCGGCAGATACACCACCGGCTGCGGCGATTCCTGCATGTCGTGATACTTGCCGTCCTCGGCGATGCCCACCACTTCGGTCAGGTGGCCAGACACGATGAAGCGCTGTCCAATCGGCGACGTTTGCACCCACATTTTTTGGGCGAAGGTCTGGTTCACGATGGCGACATTTGGCGTGTTGGCGGTGTCGTGCCAGGAAACATCCCGGCCGCTGAGCAATCGAGTGCCGGCAGCCTCCAGGTATCCCGGCGACATCGTGAACACATAGGGCGCCAGCGCGGCATTGTTCAGCTTGAACTCAGTCGTCCCCGGACGAAAGACCGAAACCCCATGCATCCCGCCCGTCATGGGCGTGCGGCTCACCGTGCCCGCGGCGGTTACTCCGGGAGCGCCCCGCGCCGCGTCGATGATCGCCTTCTTCTTATCGAGCAGCGCGTCGCCCGCCAGTCCCGACTGGCCCAGGCTTGTGTCGACCAGCATCGCGCCTTGTGGCTGAAAGCCCAGCGGAGCATGCAGCACGCGCACCATGCCGCGTACCGCCACCAGCGACGCCGTAACCAGCAGCGTGCAGATCGCAATTTGCGCGCCCAGCAACAGGTCACGCAGCGCAAACTTACGCAGCCGCATGGCAGCGGCCCCGCCGCCCTTCATCATTTGCAACGGATTGCTTTGCCACGCCTGCCGTGCCGGAACCATTCCAAAGAGCAGCGCACTTCCTAGAGTCAGGACCAGCCCTGCCAGGTACACACGCGCATCCACACTGATTGCCAGATGGCCATAGGGCGAATACCACCGGCTGAGCACGCCCAGCAGCAGGTACGCAGTGCCGAGCCCGGCGGCTCCGCCCATCAGCGATACCATCAGCGCCTCGGTCAGCAGTTGCCGCGCCAGCCGACGCCGGCTCGATCCCAGGGCCACACGCAGCGCCAGTTCCCGGCTGCGGTCGGCCGTGCGCGCCGCAAACAGGCTTGCCAGGTTCGCGCACGCCGCCGCCAGCACCAGCAGCGCCAGCACGGTTACGCTCCAGAGGAATCCACGAATGACATCTCCCTCGTCCCCGATGAGTCCTGGATGAATCAGCCGCAGTGGCTGTCCGTCATCGGTCTCCGGATATTCCTTCGCCAGCTGGGCTGAAATCGCATTCAGATTCTCCGTCGCCTGCTCAGGCGTCACGCCCGGCTTAAGCCGTCCGATCACCGTGACAGTGATGAATGTCCGGCTACGTAGATAGTCCAGACCCTCCACCTGGCCCTCGTTGGCCATCGGAATCCAGTAGTCCGGCCACGCAAATCGCTCAGTGCCGTGAAACTGCGGCTGCGCCACGCCTACGACCGTGAAGGGATGCCTGTTGAGCTCGACGGTCGTGCCGACAACACCCGGATCGGCATGAAAGGCTCTTCGCCACAGGGTATCGCTCAACACCAGATACGGCGCGGAATCCGGGCCATGCTCTTCGACCGCGTGGAAGAATCGTCCTATCGCCGGCCGCACCCCGAGCAGGTCGAAATAATTGCCGGTGACCTCGTCGCCGTTGACACTCATCACCGCGTTACGCCAGCTCAGCCCCCCGCCGGAATATCCATAAATCCCGGCCATACCGCTGAAGGTGGTGTTTCGCCGACGAAAATCCTCAAACGCGGGATACGACGTAGTCAGCAACCGTCCCTTCATCCACTGCTTGTGGCGAAGCTGATAAAGGTTCTGCGGCTCGCTCACATCCAGCGGATGCAACAGGATCGCATTCAGCACTCCGAAGACGACGACGTTTGCGCCGATGCCCAGCATCAGCGTGACCAGAGCCACGACCGTGAACGCCGGAGATTTCCGAAGCACGCGAAGCGCGTAACGAACATCCAGCAGCAGCGTCTCCAGGAATGGCAGGCCCTCTTCGGCGTGGTAGCCTTCCCGAACTGCCTCCACCGCCCCGAATTTCAAGCGGGCTTGACGGTGGGCTTCCTCGGGCGTCATGCCGGCGCGAATGTTCTCTTCCGTCAGGCTCGCGAGATGCGACTCGATCTCTTCTCTGAGCCGGTTGTCTCCGCGGTCTTCGTGGCCCCGGCGCCAGGTCGAGAAGTTGAGAAGGCGTGTGAAGAAGCGACGCACGGCTCTCATATCACGCTTCGTCCCGGATGACGGTCATTTGGCTTACCAACAGGAGAATGCCACAGCCCTATTGGGAAAGCAACAGGTGTGTGCGCAGCGATCGCCCAGACCGCTAACAAAGCCCATGCCGCACCAGGAATCCGCCGCGGTTGGATGCAGCCTACAGCTCAGTTCCCGACGCGCCGCCCCCGCAGAATCGTCTCCACGACTTCGTTCTTCGCCGAGAGAACCGCAATGTCCGCCGAGCGTCCTGCCGCCAGCTCGCCCACTTTGGCTTCGAAGCCGGTCATGCGCGCCGGATTGCGGCTCACCAGCCGCACTACATCGCCAATCGCTGCGCCTGTGAACTCGGCGAAGTTGCGGACTCCGCGGTCCAGGGTTAACGTGCTCCCCGCCAGCGTGTCTTCGCCGACCACGCACTTGCCGTTCTTCACGCGCACGTCCAGGTCGCCGAGCTTGTAATTGCCGTCCGGCATGCCCGTCGCGCCCATCGCATCAGTAATCAAGATGGCGCGGTCGCGGCCCTTCGACTTCCAGTAAATGCGCACCGCCAGCGGATCGACGTGCAGCCCATCGCAGATCAACTCGGCGAAGAGATCGTCGTTGGCCAGCACCTCGCCCAGAAGTCCCGGATCGCGGTGATCGAAGGAGCGCATGGCGTTGTAGGTATGCGTCGCCGTAACGCCGCCGGCGCGTACGCCGCGCTTGGCCTGCGCCGTATCGGCGTTGCTGTGCCCCAGGCTGATGCGCACGCCCAGGCCGGTCGCATGCGCAATCACTTCCTCCGCGTTGGGAAGCTCAGGCGCAATCGTCATCAGGCGAATCTTTCCCTGTGCCGCCTGCCACATGCGGTCAAAGAGTTCGACCGTAGGAGTCAGGAGCAGGCGCTCCGTATGCGCCCCGCGCTTGTGCGGCGAAAGAAACGGGCCTTCGAGATGAATCCCCAGCGGCCGTGCTCCATCTCCATTGCGGCCGATATGCGTCGCAATGCCGTCAAGCGATTTCAGTGTCGCTTCCAGCGGCATCGTCACCGAGGTTGCCAGATACGAGCCGACTCCGTGCCGCGCCAGAAACTTTTCGATCACCGAAAATGCCTCCGGCGTCGCTTCCATCACATCGTGTCCGGCGCTGCCATGAATATGCACATCGAGGAATGCAGGCGCCAGCGTGCAGCCGGGAAAGCCCAGCCGCTCTGCCGGCGGCAGCTCCGCGTCTCGCTGCGATGCGACGCTGGTGATGACGCCGTCTTCGACGATAAGGACAGGATTCGCAATGGACTCTTCAGGAGTAATCAGCCTCTCGGCTGTAATGATGGTTTGCATACTTCGGTCTTCCGCTTCTCCTCACACTCGACCATCTCTGGCCGCCTTCAAGAATCTACACTGAAATTACGATGAACATTCCCCGCATCGGCTTTCATCTGTCCACCGCAGGCGGAGTCTTCCGAGCTGCCGAGCGCGCCCACCAGATCGGTGCAAATACCTTTCAGATTTTCTCATCCAGCCCGCGCATGTGGCGCGCCTCGCGTATCGCGATCAATGACAGCGAGCAAATGCGCACTCTTTGCCGCCAATATGACTGCATGCCGCTGGTCATCCACACCAGCTACCTCGTGAATCTCTGCAGCCAGTCCGATGAGGTCCGCAACAAGTCCGTCTCTGCCTTTCGCGGCGAGGTGGAGCGCGCATTGGCCCTCGGAGCGAAATATCTCGTCCTCCATCCCGGCTCCTGGCGCGGCCTCACCCGCGAGGAAGGCCTTCGCCTCGCCGCCGAATCCATCCAGACCGCGACCGATGGCTTGGACCTGGCGACAAACGACCTCCGTATCCTTATTGAAAACACTGCCGGAGCCGAGTTCTCCCTCGGCGGAAGCTTCGATCAGGTCGCCGAGCTTATCACTCGCCTTGAACGCGTCGTTCCCATTGGAGCCTGTCTCGACACCTGCCATTGCCACGTCGCCGGATACGATCTGGTCACGCCGGCAGGCTACGAAGAGACCCTCCGCCAGATCGACTCCACCATCGGCTTCGCCCAGGTCCGCGTCTGGCACACGAACGACGCCAAAGCTGCGCGCGGCTCGAAGCTCGACCGCCATGAGCAAATCGGCAAAGGCACCATCGGTCTTGAGCCCTTCCGCCGTCTGCTCAACGACGCGCGCTTCGCCCACCGCGCCTTCATCGCCGAAGTCCCAGTCGAGGAGCCCGGCGACGACGAGAAAAATGTGCAACTCCTGCGCAGCCTGGTCGCAAAACCGCTAAAGGCCGCCGTCAAAAAATAAGCTTCATTGCGCCGCCGCTACGTTGCTCGCTTTCGTGCTCGCATTCTTCCCCGCTGCTTTCGTCTTCAAACCGCAGGCCAGCGGCGGATTCGTCATCTGCTTCGCAAAGACACGATAGCTGACGGTTCCCGGCTGCAATGTCGACCAGTAACCAGTTCGCGCAAAGAGCGGCTTGTGCTGGACGATGACCTGGTTCGTCAGAATCTTCACCCCGCACTCCAAATTGTTCTTCGGCTGCAGAATCGTCTTGTTGGGATCCTTCGCCGGCAGAGTCTTGTCGGCCTCCCAGTCGAAGTCGCACCCGTAGCGCTTCTGATCCTCATAGGTCAGTTGCAGCAACCCTTCGCTGCGCACCATCCTTCCCGTCACGCTGTCGGTCACCGCAACCTCGGGCTCGGTGTGCCGCACCCGCGTCTTGGGATCGAGTCCCGCTTCCGCGCCCGCCAGCGCCTGAAAGAAATAGGCCCAGAATGCGCGCTTATCTACTTCGCTCATCCCGTAAAAGCGCGGGCAATAGCGGCGCACATCGCGCGGTACCTGGGATGACAGCATCTCCGGCGGCAGCGCTTTCTCAACAATCACATCCCAGTCCGGATTCCAGGTCTTTTCATCCCCCAGCTCCACTTTTTTCGTATCGATCGGGGTCGCCGGTGCGGGCTTGGTCGCTTGCGCGGGAGGCGCAGCAGCCGGCTTAGGCTCTTCATGTTTGGCGCAACCGAACGCAGGAGGAAGGAGCGCAACCGAGAAGGCCAAAACCAAATTGCCGATCGTTTTCCATCGGGCATTCGTCATGACCAAAACCTCTTATTTTTCACTTCGCCGTCTACAACTTGTTGACAGCAATTCCTTTACAACTGGTGCCTAGATGCCGCAGAGGGGATCTCACGTTGCCGGGGGAAGTGCATTCCGTGCATGAAATAAAGCCGCTTTCTCGAAATCACCGCGAGCCTACAGCCCAGGCTTCCCTGCCGCAGCACCTTTCATTCCGCCTTTGCCGAGCCACGTCACCGCTCCGAAAGCTCCCAGCCATGAGCCCGCCGCGGCAAAGACCACGTACACCGGATTTCCCGTATAGCTGATCACCGCAAAGGCCGACAGCAGATACCAAACGCTGCTCCAGTTCGCCGCAACCATCCTGCGCCGCGCGCTTACCGCTGCGGTGAAGAGCACGTAGACAGCATCGGTGGCGGCAGTCGAAGCCATCACCCCCAGCGCAATCATCGGATTCGGTGTATGCAGTGTCACAGGCGCTCCATTCGTAAATGCGTCGTCACGCAGCCATTTACAATCAAAGAGATTATGTCCCCAGGCAAAAACAACGTCGAGACCGCACCCGCGGCCAGCGCGGAGCCCACTACGTCCCCATCGGCGGAAGCCCGCTACAATCCCGCCGAGATCGAGCCCCGCTGGCAGCAGCGCTGGGCCGAGCAGCCGGATCTCTACGGCACCGAACCCGCCTCGAGCGGCAAGCCCAAGTACTACGTGCTGGAGATGCTTCCCTACCCCTCCGGCCAGCTGCACATGGGCCACGTGCGCAACTACGCCATCGGCGACGCCCTCGCGCGCTACATGTGGATGACCGGCCACAACGTGCTTCATCCTATGGGCTGGGACGCCTTCGGCCTGCCCGCCGAGAACGCGGCCATCAAGAACGACACGCCGCCGCGCGAATGGACCATCCAGAACATCGCCGCCATGAAGCGGCAGATGAATCGCCTCGGCCTCAGCTACGACTGGCGCAACGAAGTCACCACCTGCCTGCCCGAGTACTACCGCTGGAACCAATGGTTCTTCATCCGCATGTTCGAGCGCGGCCTCGCCTACCGCAAGAAGAGCAAGGTCAACTGGTGTCCCCTGTGCGCCACCGTGCTCGCCAACGAGCAAGTCATCAATGGCTACTGCTGGCGGCACGAAGACGAGCTCGTCGAACAGCGCGACCTTGAGCAGTGGTTTCTCCGCATCACCAATTACGCGCAGGAGCTCCTCGACGATCTCAGCAAGCTCGACGGCTGGCCGGAAAAAGTCCGCACCATGCAGCGCAATTGGATCGGCCGCAGCGAAGGCGCCGAGGTCGAGTTTGCCGTCGAAGACCCGTCCAGCGTTCCGGAGAATGGAAACCCCGGCCGCCACGCCGGAACCGCCATTCTTCCGGCTGGCGACGCCGTCAAGCCTTCCGGCCAGACGATAAAGATCTTCACCACGCGCATCGACACCATCTACGGCGCGACCAGCATCCAGCTCGCGCCTGAGCACCCGCTCGTGAAGGAATTCGCCGCGACGAACTCCACACTCGCCGACGAAGTCTCCGCGCTCCTGGATCAGCAGAAGAAAGCGCGTGAGGCCGGCGACGTCGGCGCCATCGAAAAGCATGGCGTCTTCACCGGCCACTACGCCATCAACCCCTTCAACGGCGAGCGCCTGCCCATCTGGGTCGCGAATTACATCCTGCTCGACTACGGCACCGGAGCCATCATGTCCGTGCCCGCGCACGACGACCGCGATTACGAATTCGCCAAGAAATACGGCCTCGAAATTCGCGTTGTTATTCTTCCGCGCCGCACGACAGAGCCAACAGACGGCCCGGATGAAGAGCCCGTGCTGCCCTACACCGCTGAAGACAGCCTGCTCATCAACTCCGGCGACTTCAATACCCTCGGCAACCATGAGGCTCAGGGAAAAATGGCCGCCTTCGCCGAGGAGCACGGATTTGGCAAAGCGACAGTTACATATCGCCTGAAGGATTGGGGCATCAGCCGCCAGCGTTACTGGGGCACCCCTATCCCTATGCTCTACTGCGAAAAAGACGGCATCATCCCCGTGCCCGACGAGCAGCTCCCCGTGCTGTTGCCGGAAAATGTCGAGATCACCCAGCAGGGCGGCTCTCCGCTTGCCCGCCTGCCCGAATTCGTCAACGCCGTCTGTCCCAAATGCGGAGGCCCCGCTCGCCGCGAGACCGACACCATGGACACCTTTGTCGATTCCTCCTGGTATTTCTACCGCTACACCAGCGCCCGGGACGACAAGGCTCCATTTGATACCGCGACTGTTTCTTATTGGTTCCCCATCGACCAGTACATCGGCGGCGTCGAGCACGCCATCCTGCACCTCATCTATTCGCGCTTCTGGACCAAGGTCATGCGCGACCTCGGACTCATCAAAAATGACGAGCCTGTCGACCGCCTCTTCACCCAGGGCATGGTCATCAGGAATGGCGCGAAGATGTCGAAGTCCAAAGGCAACGTCGTTTCGCCTGATGACATGATTGCGCGCTACGGAGCCGATGCGACCCGTACTTATTCGTTGTTCGCCGCTCCACCCGACCGCGATCTCGATTGGCAGGAGGACGGAGTTGCCGGTGTCAGCCGCTTCCTCGCCCGTGTCTACCGCTTCGTGACCCGATATGCGGACCGCGTGAAACCACATCTGCAGCCAGGTGGGCATTCCTACACGATGCCTCTTCCGTCCCCAGGGCCGGCGCTTCTCCGCAAGCTGCACCAGACCATCCGCAAAATTACCGAGGACTTCGGCGGACGCTGGCACTTCAACACCTCCATCGCCGCCATCATGGAACTTGTTAACGAGCTCACAGCCGCAGAACCAGCGATCAGCGAGGGCAAGGTCCCGGATGTCATCCTTGCCGACATCCTGCGCAATCTCGTCCTGCTTCTCGCACCCTTCGCTCCCTATCTTTCCTCTGAGCTCTGGGAGCAGATCGGCCTGCATGGCAACATCCTCCGCGCTCCCTGGCCAAAGTTCAACGAATCAATGGCCCGCGAAAAAGAGATCGAGATTCCCGTGCAGATCAACGGCAAGCTCCGCTCCGTCATCCGCGTCGCACCCGATGCCGATCAGGAGGCAATGCGTGACGCCGCGCTCGCCGACGAGAAGATCGAGGCAACCGTCGCCGACAAGCAGATCGTGAAGATCATCATCGTCCCCGGCAAGATGGTCAACATCGTGATCAAATAGCGCTGTGACAACCCGGTCCAATGACCCCGTGACGGTCGATTTGTGACAGTCCGCGGCACACAATCCTTTCTCCATGTGCTCGCCGAGTGCTGGCGACGGCCGTCCTTGGTTGCTCTTGAGCTCCTCTGGCGCTGGCTCTTCGGCATTCCGCTGCTCGCGTTGCTTGTCTACGAGGGCTTTCACATCTACGCCGTCACTGTCGCCGACCTCGCCGCCAGCGGCCTTGAGCAGTTCTCGCTCACTGACCCGATGCGCGCCGCCGTCATCGCCGCGGACGTCTACGCCATTCTCGCGCCACCCATTCTTCACCTCATCCTCTGGCTGGTGCCCCTCGCCATCGTCGTCTGGTCGATCGTCTCCGCCATCGGACGCAACGCCGTCCTGCGCCGCTACGACTCTTCGCTGCCTCGCCGGCCCCTCACGTTGTCGATTTTGCAGCTACTGCGCGCCATCTTTTTCGCCGGCAGCTTTATCTTCTGGTTCGCAGCCATCCACTGGGCCGCAAACTCCACGCTCTCGGGAGAAGAACCCAACCTCGTCGCCTACTGCACTCTGGTCATTTGTTTATCTTTGGGAATCTTCACGCTCTGGGCGCTGGTGAGCTGGGTCTTTTCCATCGCCCCGCTGCTGGTGCTGCTCGAAAATCGCGACTTGGGATCGAGTCTCCTGCGCAGCTTCCGCCTCGGTCCGCTCACCGGCAAATTGGTAGAGGTCAACCTGGTCATGGGAATCATCAAGCTCGCTCTCGTGATCCTGGCCATGGTCTTCTCGGCCATCCCTCTTCCCTTCGAGTCGGTGATGGAAGGCCCGCCGCTCTACGCCTGGTGGATCTTCGTCAGCGTGCTCTACCTCGTCGCGTCGGATTTTTTTCAGGTGGCGCGCCTCGTCGCCTTCGTCCAGTTTGATCTTGCGTCGAAGGCGCGTATGCCTGGACGGCCAGTCCTTCGGGTCAAGTAAAATAACTCGTGGACACTTCCTCGATCGTCATCCTCGACTTCGGCGCTCAGTACACGCAGCTCATCGCACGTCGCATCCGCGAACAGAACGTCTTCTCCGTCGTCCTTCCCTGCACCGCCTCTATCCACGAGATTCGCGCGCAAAATCCCATCGGCCTCATCCTCTCTGGAGGACCCTGCTCGGTCTACGACTCAGACGCGCCGCCCGCCGACCCCGCCATCCTCGGACTCGGCCTGCCGACGCTCGGCATCTGCTACGGCCTGCAATTCATCACGCATCACCTCGGTGGTAAAGTTCGCCCCGCCGACAAGCGCGAGTACGGACACGCCGAAGTCTCGGTCATCGACGCCGCCACGCCGCTCTTCGCCGATCTTCCCTCCCAGCTCACCGTCTGGATGTCGCACGGCGACGAAGCCATCGAGCTCCCGCCCGGATTCCACCTCACCGCCAAGACCTCGAATGCCGTCGCCGGCATCGCCAACCCCGAGCGCCGCATCTGGGCCGTGCAGTTTCATCCGGAAGTGCATCACACCAAGCAAGGCACCGCGCTCCTGCGCAACTTCCTCTTCAATATCTGCAAAGCCCAGCCCGACTGGACCCCCGAGCACTTCATCCAGTCCACCGTCGAGGCCATCCGCGAAAAAGTCGGCGATGGCCACGCCATCTGCGCGCTTTCCGGCGGAGTCGACTCCTCGGTCGCCGCCGTCCTCGTCCACCGGGCAATAGGCGAAAGGCTTACTTGCGTTTTTGTAGACAACGGCGTCCTGCGCAAGAACGAGTTCTTCAAGGTCCAGGAGAATCTCCGCAACAAGCTCGGACTCAACCTCGTCGCCGTCGACGCCAGCACGCGCTTCCTCGCCAAGCTCGCCGGCGTCACCGATCCCGAAACCAAGCGCAAGATCATCGGCAACGAATTCATCGCCGTCTTCGACGACGAAGCCCACCGTATCGCACAACAAACCGGAGGAGTCGAATGGCTCGTCCAGGGGACGCTCTACCCCGACGTCATCGAGTCCTCATCGGTTAAAGGCCCATCGCAGACCATCAAGAGCCATCACAACGTAGGCGGCCTGCCCGAGACCATGAAGCTCAAGCTCATCGAGCCCCTGCGCGATTTGTTCAAAGATGAAGTCCGCCGCATAGGCCGCGACCTGCGCATGCCCGACGACATCCTCCAGCGCCAGCCATTTCCCGGTCCCGGACTCGCCGTCCGCATCCTCGGCGAAATCACTCCCGAGCGCGTGGCTCTGCTTCAGGAAGCCGACGACATCGTCGTCACGGAAATCAAAAACGCCGGCCTTTACCAACAAATTTGGCAATCCTTCGCCGTCCTGCTCCCCGTCAAGAGCGTCGGAGTCATGGGCGATCAGCGCACCTACGCCTACACCTGCGCCGTCCGCGCCGTTCACTCCGAAGATGGAATGACCGCCGACTGGGTCCCTCTGCCCTACGAAGTCCTCAAAACGATTTCAAGCCGCATCGTGAACGAAATCCGCGGCATCAACCGCGTCGTCTACGACATCACCTCGAAGCCACCCGGCACCATCGAGTGGGAGTAGGACTGCGCGTCCAGCGACACGCGCCTTCGGCGCAACATCCTAATCTGATCACGGAGAGCGGAGCTTCCGCTCTTCTATCTGCTTTGGGCGGTCCCCAGCACGGTGAATCTCCTTATGGTCGGGATGCCCCTCTGATATCCTTCCTCTTCATCAAACATCGCCCCAATTCAATTCCGTAAGGATGTTCTGCATGCCGCGACTCCGCTCTCTGCCCGCTCTCCTCGCGCTTCTCGCCTGTACCAGCGCTCTTGCCCAGACCAACATCGGCGCAACGTACGCTCGGGATTCCAAGCAGCCCGTCGACCAGTCCTACACCGACCACATCAAGCAGTACACGACGCAGCCTTACTTCAACTCGCCGCTCACCGATTACCTGCCCGCATCGAAAACCGTCCCCACGCCCGCCAGCGTGCTCGGAGACGTCTCCGGCGCGCCCAACATGCTCCCCTACGCCGAGGATGTCTACAAATATTTCCGTCTGCTCGAGAAGAGCTCGCCGCGTGTGAAGGTCTTCACCATCGGCCATTCGGAAGAGGGCCGCGAGATGATCGCCGCCGCCATCGCCGATGAATCGTTGCTCGCCAAGATGCCGGAAAATGACGCCCGCCTGGCCAAGCTCGCCGACCCGCGCACCATCAATCTCGATGACGCGAAGGCCGCCGAACTCGTCAAGCAATCCTTCCCCGTCTACTACATCACCGGCACCATCCACTCGCCCGAGACAGGCGCTCCCACCGCGCTCATGGAGCTCGCCTACCGCCTCGCAGTCGACGACTCGCCGTATATCCAGTACATCCGCTCTCACATGGTCGTGCTCATCACGCCCGTCGTCGAGGTCGATGGCCGCGACCGCATGGTCGACATCTACAAGTGGCACCGCGCCCATCCCACCGAGCAATGGCCGCGCCTCGTCTACTGGGGACACTACGTCGCCCACGACAACAACCGCGATGCCATGGGCATGACCCTCGACCTCACGCGCAACGTCCTCAATACTTATCTAAAATTCCACGCGCAGGTTCTGCATGACCTGCACGAGTCCGTGCCCTTCCTCTACGACAACACCGTCGGAGACGGCCCTTACAACGCCTGGGTCGACCCGTTGCTCAACGGCGAATGGGCCATGCTCGGATGGAACAACGTGCAGCAGATGACGGCCTTCGGCATGCCCGGCGTCTTTACTCACGGCGACTTCGATACTTGGTCCCCCGGCTACCTCATGTTCCTCGCCGCCATGCACAACGGCATCAGCCGGCTTTATGAAACCTTCGGCAACGGCGGTGCCGATACCGAAAAGCGCATCCTCGATCCCGAGGAATACGCGCGCACCTGGTACAAGCCCAATCCTCCGCTGCCTGTTGTGCTCTGGTCACAGCGCAACAACAACAACTACGAAGAGACTGCGCTGCTCTCGA
>Ga0207045_1016_pt1 | contig 35031 bp, 29 predicted proteins | sample Alteio_BWMinCont_69_FD_153299 | JGI IMG/M metagenome (GOLD analysis project Ga0207045, IMG submission 153299) | Enriched cells from forest soil in Barre Woods Harvard Forest LTER site, Petersham, Massachusetts, United States -... | ecosystem: Environmental > Terrestrial > Soil > Temperate forest >... | reverse complement strand
TACGGAATCGCAGGTACGTTAGCCTGTCCATTTCCCTGGTTCGCATCCACCAGCTTCGACATTATCGTGCCCGCCGTAAAGTAGTCCGTCCCCGATTTCGGATCGGCCAGGTCCAGCGGCTCGGCCAGGTCCAATTGCTGCAGCAGATGTCTGCCGAATCTGCCGACGTAATCGGCCTCGAACAAAAACCCTCCCGGCAGTTGCCGCTGCACCGAAAAATCCACCGTTTCGGAATACGGCGTCTTCAGGCCATTATCGATACCCCACGTAATCGCCAGTCCGCATCCCGGAGTGTTCGGCGCCAGATACGGATACGTAATCGAAGCCGGCTGCGCGCAGGCATTCGGCGGAATCGCGTGGACACCCTCAAAGCGTGGGGAATTGTCGACGGTAAAGGTGCTCGCCGGGTTGGATACGGTAGTCGTTAGTCCAAATGATCCAAGTTGATCGAAGGAATTCACAATACCCTGGCCGAAGTGGTCGTAATAGATTCCGAACCCTCCCCGAATCGAAGTCTTGGCATCGGCCGCGTAAGCAAAGGCTAAGCGCGGCGCGAAGTTCGTATGCTGCGCATCCCAGTACGGCTTCAGTCCATGCGCCTGTCCTGAAGGAGCGAACAACAGATCGGGTTGATCCGTCACTCCTTGCAGCGCTCTCGACGCCCTGTTTAAGAACCATTGGTGAACATCGACCGTAGGCGCCAGTTGCTGTCCATTCACTTCGTAGGGAGTTTGCAAAATCGTGTGCCGTAATCCGAAGGTCAGCGTTAGCTTGGGCGTCGGATGCCACGCATCCTGCACATACCACTCAACCTCGTTGGCCTTGAAGCTTCGATTGAGGAAAGTGCCGTCCGGCAGCAGCGTGCCCGTCTTGCCATCCTGCGATACGTGATAGTTGTAACTCCCCAACGTCTCCGGAACCAGGCCGGCAATCAATCCGACCGCGATGTTATAAGAGTTGGCGAAGCCGCCATCCACTCCCGGCAGACCGAAGCCTCCCGGATCGAGGCTCTGCGGGCTGCCCGGAGTGCTCTGTCCTGCAATCGCTCCGCCGTTGAACAGCCAGTATTCATTCGTGTTTCCCTGGCCGAAGGAAATTTGATCGGAGTCGCGATTGTTGTGGACAATCCGCCAGTTCACACCCGCAGAGAGCGTGTGCGTCCCCATCGTTTTCGTAACAGTGTCGATGAAGTTATGCACCGGCACATTCGTGATGGTGCTGCGCGATTCAGGAGTCGCCTGGTCCATGAAGCGAAAGACCACATACGAACCTTGCCCCGTGCCTCGATTCGAATATCCCTGCCGCACATAGCCATAACGAAAATCGTTGATGAACGTCGGCGATATCGACCACGTATCTCCCGCCGCCAGCCCCTTGCTGTTGTCTTCATACGTATAACTAGGAGCCTGTCCCGGAAACTGCAACACATTCTGCTGCGTGTCCTTCTGCAGATTCCCGCGGATGAAAAGATGCTGCCGGTCGGTGGGCGTGTAATCCAGTTTCACGATCGATGTATTCAGCGATCCCGGAAAGGGCGATGAAAATGTGTACGAGCCCAGGTTCAATCCATCCCCTAACGCCGACCCATTGGCCCCGGGAAACGCGCTGAAGTAAGTCAGCACATTAGGATCGACTCCCGGCCCCCACGGACACGTACCATTCCCCGCGCAGTTCGGATCCATCGATGCAATCTGCACCGGATTCAGCGTCACCACGCTGCCATTGCTCAAATACTTAATCTGCCCCGCCTGAAACGAAGCCGTCGGAACCGTGCGCGTCACCTGCTTGTTCTCCGCCGTTCTCTGGCCCTCATAGTTCCCAAAGAAAAATATCTTGTTCTTCTTGATTGGACCGCCCAACGCACCGCCAAATGTATTGCGAATCAATTTCCCCGGAACATTTCCCTCGCCCTGCGATAACTGCGCTTCCTTATTGAACCAGTCATTCGCAACCGTGAAGGTATTGCGGTTGTACTCATACAAAGCGCCGTGAAATTGATTCGTCCCGCTCTTGGTGACCATGCTCACCTGGCCGCCAGACGACCGCCCTGCATCGGCATTCGAATTCGAAGTGGTAACGCGAAACTCTTCCACCGAATCGAGCGTTGACCGCAGTACGCCCGTGAATGCGTACCCTTGTTCCTGATCGTTGTCATCGAGTCCATCGAGCACTACGTTTGTCTGATCCGAGCGCGCTCCCGCAACCGATCCCGTGCGGCTATCGCTCTGCTTATCGGTGCCCTGCCCCAGATACAAAACGCCCGGCTGCAGGCTCAGCAGATCGGGCACATTGCGGCCTTCGCTCGGCAACGCGGCAATCGTTGCATTGTTCAGCGCATTGCCGATCGTCGCATCCTGGTCATTCAGCGTCTGCGCCTGCGCGCTCACATCCACGGTTGTGGTTGAAGCTTGAATCGTAAGCTCGAAATTCACCGTCGCCGGTTGATCAACCAGCAGCTCCACACGTTTCGTCTGCGCTCCAAAGCCCGGGCTCGATACCGAAATCACATACGTGCCCGGAGGCATCTGCTGGAAGTGATATTCGCCCGCTTGGTTCGCCGTCTGCGATCGCACCTGGCCGTTGGCGCTATTTCTCGCTTCAACCTTTGCGCCCGCCACCATTGCGCCGGAAGGATCGCTGATGGTTCCGCGCACCGAGGTGAGCGACGATTGTCCAAAAGCGCCGACGGAACCGATCACCAACGCCAGCGCTGCCACACGCCACAAAGAACCCATCTGCCGCCTCCGAATCGATCCCCATGAGAGTCGCGGTCTGTTCTCTCGCCGCCACACCGGCAAATCTTTTCTTTTGATCTGCCAGCGCTCTCTGGCCGCCAAGTTTGCCTCCTTTCCTTGCCGGCCAGGCATCGAAAGTCGTAAAGGCCACCTTTGTTGTGACGAATTGAATCCAGCAAGTGACAAATGAAGATCACGCACTCCGGTTCTCTGCCGGACAAGCTGATCTTTATCTCTCTGGGGTCTGTCCGCGCTCCAGTCGATATCTAAAAAACAGATTTGTGATGAGCCGTACTTTTTTGGGGACAGGAGACGAAGAGCGAACCAAGAGCGCCGCGCATGCAGGGGCGAGCCGCCATCCCGGCGCGCATTCGCATGGGTGACGATATCTGTAGATGCCAGTCCATAAGGACACTTCGAGGAGGCCGCCATGAACCTACGACCGCACGCGATAAGCGGTTTCATGCTGGCGGGAATCTTGCTTCCAGCCACTCACTCCGAGTTCATCTGCCACGCCCAGCCATCAGCCACGGACCTCTTCGCTGTCGACACTGCTGTCCCCGATTCCTCCACGCGCTCCCGTGCCGCCTCCGGTCATCTTCAGGAAGAGCTTCAGCTTGCCAACGACTACTACACCGGCAAGCGAGTCACCCGCGACCTGGTTCAGGCCGCGTACTGGTTCAAGAAAGCCGCTGAGCAGGGAGATCCCGGCGCTGAAGTCGAGATCGGCTACTTTTATCTCACCGGCACCGGAGTGAAAGCCGACGGCGAGCAGGCTGTGCGATGGTTCACACGCGCTTCAGCATCCGGTTCTCGCATGGGCAAGCTGAATCTCGCCGTTGTTTATCTGCGCGGCATCGGAGTCCCGCCCGACCCGCACCTCGGCGTCACTCTCTTGAATGAGCTAGCCAAAGAACAGGACCCACGCGGCGAAGACTATCTCGGTCTGATGTATATGCTCGGCATCGGAGTCGATAAAAATCCCGTCGCTGCCGAACACTGGTTCGAGTTAGCCGCCCAGCACCACAGCCCCGAAGGCAATTACTCCATGGGCACGCTCTACACAGGCGTTGCCGGACACACCCGCGACCTCGATCGCGCGTGTAAGTACTTTGAGCAATCGGTGAATGCCGGCTACGTGCCTTCGAAACATTCTCTCGGTCTTCTTCTCGTCAATCACCCTGAGCTCCCGCAAACTCCTGGCGAAGCTATCTCGCTTCTTCAATCTGCTGCCGCTGCAGGCTCGTGGCGCTCGTCCGCGGTTCTCGGCATTCTCTTCCGCGATGGCCAGGGAGTACCAAAAGATTCCTCCACTGCCTATACCTGGTTCACCATTGCCGCACAACAAGGCGGCAGTGAAGCGCAACCTGATGTAAGCGCTGATCTGGCTGCCCTTAAGTCCACTCTCGCCGCCGAAGAACAGAGCAAATCTGAACAGGCTGCGGCTCAATGGATGATCGCGCATCCTCGTCCCGCGGTTTTCGTTCGCGGCAGTCCCTCATTCGCGCCCATCGACGAGGTGTATGCTACCGAGCAGGCTCAGATCGAGCGAAGGGAGTAATCGTTCGCTGAAGGCTGCTGACAAAAAATCCAACGCTCAATATCCGCTCTTCATGCGGCCACCCGTCTTTCTGGCTACATGGCTGGCTCTGGGTGCGCTCTTTGCGCTTCAGGAGTATGTCTACGCGCGCTCGTGGAACTACCATCACGTCAGCTTCGGGCCGCTCCTTCTTGCCTGGGAAGGCCATTTCCTTGCATGGGGCATCATCTGCCAGCTCATCTGGTGGAAGCTGCGTGAGCGCATTCAACGCGCCACCATCAAGGACATATTCCTCTGGTTCGTCCCCCTCAGCATCATCGTAAGTGTCCTTGAAGAAGTAATTTGGGTCGCCTGCTTCCCCAATATCCCCATCGGTCAACATGGGTGGCACTACCTCAGCCGGCTGCGTTTCTTTCTTGATGAAGAGCTGGCCACCAATCTGGTCATCTTCTGGATCGTCTTTTTCCTCTTCCGCGGCATGGGTTATTACCAGCGGCTGTGCGAGCAGGAGTTCACCGCGCTTCGCCTTGAATCCGAACTGGTTAACGCCCAGTTGCGCGCTCTGCGGATGCAGCTCAATCCTCACTTCCTCTTCAACACCATGAACAGCATCTCCAGCCTCATGCGCTTCAATATCGAGACCGCCGACCAGATGCTGGAACAAATGAGCAGCATGTTGCGTATGACCTTGGATCGAGGCGAAGCCAAGCTCATTCCGCTCAGCGAGGAGATCGAGTTCATTCAGATGTACCTATCGATTCAGCAGATGCGCTTCGAGAGCAAGGCCCACACTTACGTGGCCATCGACCCGGAAGTGTTGGACGCATTGGTGCCGACCATGATTCTGCAGCCGCTGGTGGAAAATGCCTATGTTCATGGCGTTGCCCGGTCGAGGGGTGAGAAGTTCCTCGGCGTGGAAGCGCAGAACCAGCATGGCCAGTTGCGCATATGCGTTCGCAACTCAGGCCGCGGTCTGAGCGACGGCGCTTCTTCTGAACGCAACGGTCACGGAGTCGGCATCTCCAACGTCAAGACTCGCCTGGAATTGCATTACGGCGATCATCAGCGCTTCACCCTTCAGGAATTTCCCGACGGCGAGGTCCAGGCAATTTTGTTGCTGCCCCTTGGCTTCTCGCCCCGTCTAACCGGTAATAATTTGGCCAGCCACTCCTATGAAAATCAAAGTAGTCATAGCGGATGATGAAGTATTGGCCCGGCAGAAGCTGCGCCAGTTACTCCAGAGCGATCCGGAAGTCGAGATCGTAGGCGAGGGTGCAAACGCTCTCGAAACCATCGACCTGGTTCAGTTCACCAATCCCGACCTGATCCTGCTCGATATCCAGATGCCGGACATGGATGGCTTCGACATCATCTCGGCGCTCGCCGCAACCGAAACCATACGCCTTCCCCGCATCATCTTCACCACTGCTTATGACAAGTATGCGATCCGCGCCTTTGAGATCAGCGCCGTCGACTATCTGCTCAAGCCTTTTACTCGCGAGCGCTTGAAGCAGGCCTTCGAGCGCGCCCAGGAACAAATCATTGCCGCTCGCGACAATCGCCGAGACGGCAAGCGCACTTCCGATCCCGGCTCTTACGCCACTCGCCTGGTCTTCAAATCCAAAGGGCGCATCCTCTTTCTTCCCATGTCCGACATTCGCTGGATCGGCGCCGAAGAAAACTACGTGCGCATCTGCACCGATCGCGAGAGTCACTTATTGCGCGAAACTATGGCGCACTTCGAGACGCGTCTCGATCCCGCATCCTTTGTCCGGGTTCACCGTTCTGCGATCGTGAATCTGCAACATGCCAAAGAGATCCGAACCGACTCCCAGGAAGGCGAGTCTTTCGTGCTCATGCAGGACGGCCAGAAGGTCCCCATCAGCCGCGGATATCGTCTGCGCCTGTCGCAGTTATTGACTCGCTGAGGATAGTTGGTGCAACACCTGAGATAGAAGCGTCAGAACTCCGAAGTTTTCGATTGAATACGTCGAGAAAAACGGTAACATGATCCGGCCATGCAAGCTGCTCGTTGGGCAACAGCTCTAGCCGCTCTCGCAATGCTCAGCCATGCTTCAATCCAGGGACAGGCAACCGCGCCGGAAACGCCAATCCGACTATCCGCGTCAACACATCTCTGACACTCGTTGATGTAATTGCCGAGAACACAAAGACAGCTCTTCGTACCCGGGCCTTGCTCTCTGATCTCAAGCGCGAAGACTTTCGCATCTTTGACAATCGTCGCGAGATGCCGATCGAAAGCTTTGATATCGGAGCGCAATTCACTACGCGTCCTATCGCTCTTTGGCTGATAGTGCAATGCAATCGGAATGAGCCGCCCGGTCATCACTCCATGTTTATTCGCGGCCGGACACAGTTTCTAAAGCCTGCACTGGCGCACCTGGGCAAAAACGACATCGTCGGAGTCGCACATTGGTGTGACGATGGAAATGCGCTGCTCGATCTTCAGCCCGGACACGACCCCGACGCGGCACTCAGCGCGGTCGAGCGGGTGCTTGATCAGAAACCGCTAACGAACCCTGTCAATCGCCCCGGCGAGTTGGCCATGCAGCGCATGATACAGCTGGTGCTTAAGAACACGCATGAAGCTACTCCCGCGCGTCTTCCCATTTTTCTATTTCTTTACGGTGACCACTGCGCCACCTATGCGGAAGAAGCCAACAGCATTTCTCGGGACTTGCTGGAAACCTCTGGCCTCGTTTACGGCATCAACGATGGTTCGTCGCCTTTTAATCCGGGCGCAATGACCCCACTGCCAGTCAACGGAGACGTAGCAGGAAAGGGGAAAATCTTCTACCTTGTGCACTACTACAGCCGTGAAACCGGAGGGGAAGTTTACTCCACCGTCGATCCGCGTCTGTTTTCGAACGCACTCGATTACATCCTTACTCAGCTCCATCTCCGCTACACCATCGGATTCAAGCCCATGAATCTGGACGGCAAACGCCACGAGTTAAAAGTGGAGTTGACTCCCGAAGCGCAAAAGAGATATCCCGCCGCCGAGCTAAGGTATCGCCCTGAATACATTCCTGCAGCCAGTCCGTAGCACCCCTCTCGATTCTTATAACCGGCAGATCAGCAGGACGGCCAGAAGGTCCCCATCAGCTGCGGATATCGCCTGCGCCTGTCGCAGTTATTGACTCGTTGAAGCATGGCTCGCTTCGTTCAAGGCGCTGTCGAAATCGGAGAATTGAAAGCAAGAAGCCACTCCTGGTGGCCGTCAACCTTGAAATCGCGTGAGCCGCGAAGGCCAAACTGTATAAGAGAAGCCAGGATATTGCGGCGGGGAGTTGCAAATAGGTTTTCATTACGCCGCTTCAGCTTCCCACGTTGGTGCGAATGGTCCAAAGTTGATTCTCTCTCTTGTGCCACTGATACATCTGAATTCTGGTGCCAGCGGGCCAAGGACCGCCGCCTTGCATGGTGAGGCAGTAGTTCGAATCGCGTGCGGGTGAAAGCCCCTCGCCTAGCTGCCATATCCAGCTAGAACTCCATACGAAAGACGTGAGAATTGGAAACTCGACGCCCGCTTCCGCGCTAAGCGCAAGCGGAGAACTCGGAAAACCTTTCACAGTCGTGGCCAAGGCGAAGCCGGCTCCGCCGGGCCCGTCGGGGTATTCGATCAATTGCCAGAGTTGGTTCCGATTGGTCGTGTCGCTCTCAGCGGTGTAACACGTCAGGTCGTCGTTAGATACCTCAATGACCAGGCCGTTGGCGCCAGACACTATTTGACAAAGTGGGAAATTACCGATCATGCAAGCTTCTCCCTCGGCAGCAATCGCTGCGACGTATTCGTTATCACGCAGAGAGGGAATTTCGAAAGACGAATGTTAGACGAGCTCTAAGTTGCGTTGAAATCCGCAGGAGGATTAAGCCACATGGATTGCCGAATGTCTAGTTAAAATTTGAGACAACGAGGTTAGTGGTCAATTTCGTCGCGCTCATGTTTCATTTACCTCATATCTCCAGTCGAGCCCGTTCCTAATTTGTCTTTTCGTAACAGCTTTCGTCTGCCTAGCTCCTGAAAAATATTGTTTTGAGCAGCTTTTCAATTAACCCTCCCTCGCTCACTCGTTCATAACCCAACAGTAACTCCCCGAGTTGGTCTATGCTAATCAAGCGACAAAAACTCGCCACATCGAGAATGTTATGTTGTGCATGACGGGCTCCAACCCTTATGCTTATCGGGGAGGAGTCCACTTACACGACATAATTTGTAACTCAACATCAAATATTTTTATGTAGCGCTCAACATAAGCGCCAAATTGAGATATCGCCCTGGATACATTCCTGCGGCCAGCCGGTAGCACCCCTCTCGATGCCTACAACCGGCAGATCAGCAGCTCGCGTTCGTACACCATCTCCGGCGGGAGATGGTCGTGTAAATCGATGAAGAGTCTCGCGTGAATCATCGTCTCCTGTTTCCAGGCATTGCGATTGACCTCTTCGAGCGCCTCGAACTCCGAGCGTGAAAACTCCAATCCTCCCCAATCGATATCGTCGTAGCGAGGCACCCAGCCGATCGGCGTTTCCTTGCCTAGCGTGCGCCCGTGCACGCGCTCCACGATCCAGCGCAGCACGCGCATGTTGTGGCGAAATCCTGGCCACAAAAACTTTCCGTCTGCACTCTTCCGGAACCAGTTCACGTGAAAGATTCGCGGCGTGATGCTCAGGCTCCGCTGCATCTTGATCCAGTGCCGGAAGTAGTCTCCCATGTGATACCCGCAGAAGGGCAGCATCGCCATCGGGTCCGACCTCACCTCGCCGACATTGCCTACCGCCGCCGCCGTCGTCTCCGAGCTCATCGTCGCGCCCGCATACACGCCTGAAGTCCAGTTGAAGGCCTGATAAACCAGCGGCAGCGCATTGGCGCGCCGCCCGCCAAAAATAATCGCGCTGATCGGCACACCGTCCGGATCCTCCCACTTAGGATCGATCGTCGGGCACTGCGATGCCGGAGCCGTGAACCGCGCATTCGGATGCGCCGCCTTCACTCCTGTTTCCTTCGCTATCTCCGGAGTCCACTTCCTCCCCTGCCAGTCGATACACTCCGCCGGAGGCTCGTCCGTCATCCCCTCCCACCACACTCCCCCATCGAGCGTCAGCGCAACGTTAGTAAAGATAGTGTTCCGCGCGAGTGTTGCCATCGCATTGGGATTCGTCTTCACCGACGTGCCCGGAGCAACACCAAAAAATCCCGCCTCTGGATTGATCGCGCGCAGTTGTCCCGTCGCATCGGGCTTGATCCACGCAATGTCGTCGCCCACCGTCCAGACCTTCCAGCCCTCCATCTCCTTCGGCGGAATCAGCATCGCGAAGTTCGTCTTGCCGCACGCGCTGGGAAATGCAGCCGCCACGTAGGTTTTTTCGCCCTTGGGATCTTCCACGCCCATAATCAGCATGTGCTCCGCCATCCATCCCTCGTCGCGAGCAATCGTCGACGCGATGCGCAGAGCAAAGCACTTCTTTCCCAGGAGCGCATTGCCGCCGTACCCCGAGCCATACGACCAGATCTCGCGCGTCTCGGGAAAATGCACGATGTACTTCTCCGAATTGCAGGGCCACGGCACATCCGCCTCACCCTCCTTCAGCGGCCGCCCAACCGAATGCATGCACGGAACAACGCGCTTCACTTCGTCGTCGATGAGCTGAAAGACCGGCATGCCGATGCGCGCCATGATCCGCATATTCACGACGACATACGCGGAATCCGTCAGCTGCACTCCGATCTGCGACATCGGCGAACCAACCGGCCCCATGCTGAACGGCAACACATACATCGTGCGGCCTTCCATGCAGCCGTCAAAAATCGTCTTCAGCCGGCGGCGCATCTCGTACGGATCGGCCCAGTTATTATTCGGTCCCGCCGCATCTTTTGAGAACGAGCAGATGAAGGTTCGCTCTTCCACGCGCGCCACATCGCTCGCATCCGAGCGCGCGTAATAGCAATTCGGCCACAGCTCTTCATTCAGCTTGATCAGCGTGCCACCATCCATCAGGCGCTCGAGCAGAAACTCATTCTCCTGCTCCGAGCCATTCACCCAATGGATCGCCGCCGGCCGCGTCAGCTTCGCCATCTTCTCCACCCAGCGCAGCAGGTGTTTGTTTTTGCTAAGCGGCTGCGAATAATCCACATCGCTCAACTTCACCGAACCCGAAGCCAACGGGTGCGAATTATTTTCCTGCGTGCGACGCGCGGCTTTGCTCACCGCGCCTTTCTCTTTCGTTGCTACTGCCATACATCTCCTTAATCTCTCGCCGGAACGCGACCGACCCGGCCGAACGCCACCAAGCAGGATACTCAATGAACCGGTGAACTGGCCACGCGCCCTCGATACCCCGGCAACACGCCCTGCTTCGGGATGACAACTTGTGCCGCAAATCAATGACTCAGGGAGACTAATTTGCCTGCAGCATCTGAATGGTGTGCAGCCAGACCTCCACGCTCTCGGGCCAGGTGGTAATCGGCAGCGCGGTGCGCCGGAGTCCGTAGCCATGCCCGCCCTGAGCGTAGATATGTAGCTCTGCCGGAACATTCGCCTTCTTAAGAGCCATGAAATAAACAATGGCATTTTCTACGTGCACAGGATCGTCCTCCGCCTGCACGATGAAAGTGGGTGGAGTTTTCTCTGTGGGATTGATATCCGGATTCGCCGCAAAGTCTTTCTCTGCGATGGCAAGATAACCGGGATAAACAATCACCGCAAAATCGGGACGGCAGCTGATCTGATCAGCAGCATCGACCGGCGGATAGCTTCGCGTATCGAAGTGCGTGCTCAGGTCGGCCGCAAGGTGCGCTCCCGCGGAGAAGCCAAGCACGCCAATCCGGTTCGGATCGATATGCCATTCACTCGCGTGCTCGCGAACGATGCCGACAGCGCGCTGCGCATCTTGCAACGGCGCGCCAAAGTGTGGATTGTCCACCGGCGACGGCGAAGGAACCCGATATTTCACGAGCACGCAGGCAATGCCCGCAGAGTTGAACCAATCGCAGACCTCGGTGCCTTCAAGATCGATGGCGAGAATCTTATAGCTGCCTCCCGGGAATACCACTACCGTCGCGCCGCTGTTCTTACCCTTTGGCGGATAGAAGGTCAGTGTGGGATTGGTAACGTTGCCCAGCCGAATGACCGGCTTGCCGGCCACCATGCGATCCTTGGCGGTGGTGGTATCGATCTCCGGCCCCAGATTTTGCTGGCCGCCGGGAGGTGCGCTCGGCCAGAGCGCGATAGTGGTAAGACCAGACGGAGGTTGCCACGCGGGCGTCTGCGCACTCGCAGAGATACCTGCGCCAACAACAGCAATCAACAATAAAACGCATTTATGCATAGTGGTGAGAATCGTCTCAGACCACGAACGAGAGCTGCAACTTCACCCGATTGCAACAGTCTTCTTAACCGCTCGACCAGGGTCGGGCAAGAGGACAGATTTCATAGACGACAGATTCATATTTTGGATTTGTGCGTGATCCTACGATTTCGCCGTTAAGTTTTTCGGCGATACGCCTGCTGGCGACATTTTCTACTGCTACGGGGTAAAGGAAGCTCTCCTTCGCGAGAGTTTTCGTCGCCCATTCAGCAACCGCTTTAACGGCTTCCGTTCCGTAGCCGTGACCATGAGCTGCTTCCTTGAGCCAGATGCCAAGCTCCGGAGTTGGTTGATCCGCCTCATCCAGTCCGGCAATGCCAAGACATTCCATTGTGTCACTGCGTCTTACAACGAAAGTGAAAACCGATGGATCGTTCGCCTGTAATCTGGCTTCCCGGTGTGCTTTGTACTCGTTGAGCGATTTTGGCGGCTCCCAGCGCATGAAGCGAGCGATCGCAGGCGTGATGCACTCGAATATCTCTTCGGCATCAGCCATTTTGAACGGGCTTAGTTGCAGCCTGGCGGATCGGATCAAAACCTGCATCATGCTCGCTCTTCCAAACATTCTTATTTAGGGTCGCAGGCGGTGCGTCGGATAATTTCTATTCCCTCCAGCATAGCCATCCATCCACCTGCAAAACAGCGTTATCAGCAACCACAACCTCGGTAGAAAATTAAATCGACCCACTACCGACATCGCCCGCCCACTTGCCAAATCATTTGTCATTCGTTTTAAATTGCTGCGTCTCGAAAAACAGGATGCTGGCCGTTGCCTAAGCTGAGAGCCCAGCACGAAATGCGCGAACGTCTTTCCCTACAGGAACAATGCCGTAGCAGCAACGTCTCAAATGCAATCAATGCAATAAAGTTCGCGTCAACAACAAAACATTTGGGTCGCGCATTTTCTCGTCGTCACCGGGGAGGGTGAAGGATGAAAGCAGTATCAACGGATAGCCCGGGCGAACGTCTCGGTAGTTACAATCGCCGCACATTTCTCGCCGGCCTTGCCGGAACCTCGGCCGCATTTGCCATCCCCGAAAGCTGCCTCGCTTTCGCTGCAAACCATTCGCAGGCCGAGCCCGGCTCTCTTCCCGAGACCAAGGCTCCCGAGCCTCCACCCCCGCCTCATCACAAGATCAGGTTCTCCGTCATCGGCATCAACCACTACCACGTCTATGGACAGATCGCCGCTGTCCAGCGCGGCGGCGGCGAAATGGTTTCGTTCTATGCCAAAGAGCCCGATCTCTCCGCCGAATTCCAGAAGCGTTTCCCGCAGGTGAAGCGCGCCGCCAGCGAAGACGAAATCCTCAACGACCCGTCCATCCAGCTCATCGTCAGCGCCATCATTCCCGACGAGCGCGCTCCGCTCGGCATCCGCGTCATGCAGCATGGCAAGGACTATCTCAGCGACAAGCCCGGCATCACCTCTCTCGAGCAGCTCGCCCAGGTCCGCCGCGTGCAAGCCCAGACCCGCCGCATCTACGCCATCATGTACTCTGAGCGCCTCGAAGTCCGCGCCGCCGTTAAGGCCGGCGAGCTGGTCAAGGCCGGAGCCATCGGCCGCGTCATCCAGACCATCAACATCGCACCCCATCAGATCCAGAATCCCGGCGCAGGCCCGCGCCCCGCCTGGTTCTGGGATACATCACGCTACGGCGGCATCCTCTGCGACGTCGGATCCCACCAGGCCGACCAGTTCCTCTACTACACCAATTCAACGACCGCCGATGTCACCGCCTCGCAAGTGGCCAACGTCGCTCACCACGACCACCCCAATTTTCAGGACTTCGGCGACATGATGCTCCACGGCAACGGCGGCGCGGGCTATGTGCGCGTCGACTGGTTCACGCCCGACGGCCTCGGCACCTGGGGCGATGGCCGCCTCTTCATCCTCGGCACTGAAGGCTACATCGAGCTACGCAAGTACGCCGACATCGCCGGGCGCAAAGGCGGCGACCATCTCTTCCTCGTCGACCGCCATCAGCCACGCTACATCAATTGCGCCGACGTCGATCTTCCCTTCGGCCGCCAGTTTGTCTCCGACATCGTCAACCGCACGCAGACCGGCCAGGACCAGGCGCAGGCCTTCCTCGCCGCGGAGCTCGTGCTCAAGGCGCAAAAGCAGGCAAAGGTCCTCACCTTCCGCCCTTGACCCCGCTCGTCCCAACTCGTCTCGCACAAGGATGACGCCATGCTGACACCTACGACCGACCGATCCAAGAATGAAACTGTAACTGCGACAATTATGAGGGCCATCTCCCGCCGCGATTTCCTCCACACCGCGGCTCGAGCATCGGCCGTATCCGCCATCCTCGCCGGTTTCCCCACCATTGTCCCGGCATCGGTCTTCGGTGAGACCGCGCCCAGCAACCGCATCAACATTGGAGCCATCGGCACCGGCCGCATCTCCCGCATCCACGATCTGCCCGGCATCTGGAAATACGACAGTGCCCGCATCATGGCCGTCTGCGACCTCGACAGCAACCGCGTCGCCGACGCCAAAACGCTCATCAACGGTTACTACAGCCAGAAAACCGGCAAGCCCTACGACGGCGTCACCGGATACGCCAACTACCACGAGCTTCTCGCTAACAAGGACATCGACGCCGTAGTCATCAGTACGCCCGACCACTGGCACGCTATTCTCGCCGTTCACTCTGTCCAGGCCGGCAAAGATGTCTACCTGCAGAAGCCCGCCTCGCTCACCATCGCCGAAGGCCGCGCCATGAGCAATGCCGTCAACGCCAGCGGACGCATCCTGCAAATCGGCAGCCAGCAGCGCTCGACCGTGCAGTTTCGTTACGCCGCCGAACTGGTTCGCAACGGCCGCATCGGTCAGCTCGAGCGTGTCGAGGTGGGACTCCCCGGCGACCCTGCTGGCAACGACGAGCCCGAGATGCCCATCCCCAAAAACCTCAACTATGAGATGTGGCTCGGGTCAACTCCTGACGTCTACTACACCGAGAAGCGCGTTCATCCGCAGCACGGCTACGATCGCCCCGGCTGGCTGCGCTGCGAGCAGTTCGGCGCCGGCATGATCACCGGCTGGGGAGCGCACCACGTCGATTCCGCCCACTGGGCCATGAACACCGAATACACCGGCCCCATCGAAGTCTCCGGCTGGGCCGAGTTCCCCGCGCACGGCCTTTGGGATGTCCACGGCAAATTCCGCACCGAAGGTGTCTATGCGAACGGCGTGAAGATGACCATCAGCGGCGACTTCCCCAACGGCATCAAGTTCTACGGCAGTGAAGGATGGCTCTTCGTCTCTCGCGGCAATGAATCGGTCACCGGCAGCGATCCCGTCGCGAAGCTCAAAGACCCACAGGCCCTCGCCGCCAGCGATCCCAGAATCATCACCTCGGTCATCGGACCTGACGAGATTCACCTCTACAAAAGTGACGACCAGCACGGCAACTGGCTCGACTGCATCCGGTCGCGCCAGCAGCCCATCTCTCCCGCTGAGCTCGGACATCGCGCCTGCTCCACCTGTCTCGTCCACCACATCGTCATGAAGCTCAAGCGCAAGGTTTACTGGGACCCGCTCACCGAGCGCTTCCACAACGACGACGAAGCCAACTCCATGCTCGCGCGTGCGCAGCGTTCGCCCTACACCCTCGCATCTTCCACCCTCGCCTAAAAGGATGCTCCATGTTCACTCGCCGGGATCTCGTCATCGCTCTCATCGTGGCCATCATCGCCGTCAGCGCTACCCTCGCCGCCGTCGCTCTGGTTGACCAGCCTCCCGTCATGGGCTCCGCCGCCTTCGACTGGAACACCATTCCCGTGACCAAAACCAACGTGGGATCGGTGCGCTCCTTCTTCAAGGCGCGCACCGCGACCCTGGATGAATTGGAGCTTCACGTCACCACCCTCAATCCCGGAGAGGCTTCGCATCCGCCCCATCGCCATCCCAACGAGGAGCTGGTCATCATCCGCGAAGGCACCGTCGAAGCTCTGGTCAACGGAGAGTGGAAGCGCGTCGGCCCCGGCTCGGTCATCTTCAACGCCTCGAATCAACTGCACGGCCTCAGAAACGTTGGCCCCGGCCCGGCGACCTATCACGTCATCAACTGGAAATCGTCGGAAACGCCGGCAGCCACGAAGTAGTACCCGGCGTCTTCTTCTTCACGCACCTATCCCGGAAACTCCTCCGCCGTGCGCAGATTTTCTATCTGCAACCGATGCCGGTCCATGTGCCGGGTCACCATCTCAATCCACTGCTTCGCGTCCAGCGGCCCCACGACGAAATGAGGAAAAACCAGCTCCCCACTCATCTCCTCGAGCGCCACTCCAAGCCACTCCAACATCGTTTGGCATGATGCAAAGGCCCCAATCCAGAATTCGAGCGAACCGCCAGTCTTTGGTTCTCCGCCCTTAGGCACTTTAAATTTCCCCGTCAGGTACTCTGCCGCGGCAACTTCAATAGGGAGCCCGCGATTCACATGCTCGCCCGTCCATATAGGCTTGTTCATTTTCAAGCCCTCGATGCCCCTCCAGAGTGTGCCGTAAACGAGGAACTCCGTCATATACAGATGCTCCAGTAACTCCTGTGCAGACCATCTGTCAGAATCAGGCTTGAACGCTGCTTGCTCCGCGCTCCAGTCCGCGACGGTTTCTAATACCCGCTCGCGAGCCCGTTGCACGGCGTCGACTATTTCCGGAATTTCATTCATCAGGTGACGCCCGCTTTTGTAACCGCGCCTTTGCTTCTTTTATCGTCTCGTCCCTCCTCACAGTTGCTAACTGCCTGCCGCCGCTCTCGCCCTGACCCGCAACTTCTATTCGCAGAAGACCCCCAGCTTCACGCGTTTAGCTGGGAAACCCCTCCGCCGCGCGCAGCCTCTCGATCTGCAACCGATGCCGATCCAAATGTAAGCCTAGAAACGGAACCCACTGATTCGCGTCCAGCGGCCCCACGACGAAATGAGGAAAGACGATCGCCTCCCGATCCACCTTTTCGAGGGCCGATCCCAGCCGCTCCAGCATCGGCTGGCAGGCATCGAGCGCCCCCATCCAGAACGAGAGCGGCCCTCCAACTTTTACCTCTGTCTTCGGATGCGCCTTGAATTTCGCCGGTATAAAAACCGCGGCAATCGCCTCAATGGAGCGCCCCCGGTTCGCATGCTCTCCATCCCAGAGCGGCCTGCTGGCTCTCAAGCCATCGATTCCCCGCCAAAGCTGATTGAGAACCGTGAACTCCGCCGCGTACAGGTGCTCGAGCACTTCGCTCGCCGACCACGCCTCTGGACAAGGTTTGAAGGCCCCCTGCTCTGCGCTCCAGCCGGCGACGGTTTCTAATACCTGCTCGCGAGCCCGCTGCACAATGTCGACCAATTCCGGAATTTCTTTCATCAGGTGAGACCGCTTCTGTAACGCGCCTGTTTTCTTATCGTCTCGACCCTCCTGGCGGTTGCTGACTGCCTGCCGCCGCACTCGCCCGGACCCGCAACTTCTATTCGCAGAAGACCCGCACCTTCACCTGTTGCTTGCGGTGATCGAGATCGTTCAAATCGACATCCACCGTCAGATCGCTGAGCTGATCGACAATCTCTTCCAGGTTCTCCGGCCTGATCTGGCTGGTATTAAACGGAATCCCCTGATCGCGCAGCGCCTTGTCCACGTGGTCGCGCGCCTGCGGAGGAATCAGCGCCGCCAGCTTCACACCCGCGCGCAGCAGCTGCATCGGTACCCGCGTATTCACCCGGATCGGTCCATGCGAGTCGTTCGGATCGTCAGAATCCACTACCACCCGCAGATACCTGGGCTTCGCGCCCTGACGCGCATCCGCACCGCCGGCCGGCGACGCTGCTGGAATCTCTCTCTCGAGCGCCGTAATCAGCCGCTCTGCTTCCTCGGCCGTAATCTTTCCCGCGGCCAGCATCTCTAAAACCTGTCGGCGAGCTTCGCTCATAATCGTCTCTCCTCAGTCCTCAAAAAATATTCAGCAGCATGGAAAAATCGTCATTCGCAACTTCCACATGCGTGCCTTTCAGCGCCGCCAGAATCCCAATCACCGCTCCGACTGCCTTGAAGGGATTCACGAGCACACAAGCAGCCGCCACAAACACCACCGGCACAATCAACGCCAGCAGCGGCACCCGAAGAATCCACAGCACCAGGAACGGGATCGACAACCGAAAACCGTGAACGCCGGTTTCGCCGATGCGCACTGCGCCTGCGACAGGAATCATGACAATGTCTCCAGTTGGCGAATCGCCTCCTCCGCTGTAATCTCGCCGCTCTTCAGCCGGTCGAGAATGACAGTTCGCGACTCCGTTCGCACCTCAGCCCGCGAAGGAGCGACATTCGTCTCCACAAACTCCAGGCTCTGCGCGATGCGGTTCAGCCGCGCCTTGATCGTCGGATAGCTCACGCCGAAAATCTGTTCCATTTCCTTGATCGACCCATGGCAACGAATGAATGCCGTCACAAAAACCTGGTCCTCCGCGCTCAGCCGGGCCAGTTGCGGAAGCTCGAAGCGGCCTTCGATTGCCACCTCTTTTCCCGCCAGCCGCACCCGCTCCACCACAATCGCCTCTCCCTGCGTCAGCCGCGTCAGCTCCTGCCAGTCAGATTCGCGGTTCGTTGTCATTCCAAAGCCCTCAATGATAATGATTGAATTGATAATTGATTTATTTAATTTTTGTCAATGTATATATTGATATTTTTGATTTTCAGCGACTCAGACAAACAAGCTCCTCTCTTTATCGGTGTCCATTTCTGAACGCACTGCGACGAAATTTGAACACTTTCCCGCCCCTTAAAAATTCTCCGGTCGCCTCTATCTCTCCTGTTTCGAACACGCTATGCGCATACGCTCGAGTGGTCCGGAACGTGCACTCTATGGACCACTCGTGTCTCTCCGAATTGCCACGCAGGATCGCCAGCTCGAAGAGCATCCGAGTCTTATGCGGCGCGCCGAACGTAATTCAACCTTGGGGGCTCAATGCAGGATCTGAAATACGCGATACGCCAGTTGCGATCGGCCTGGGGATTCGCCACTCTCGCCGTCATCACCCTCGCCCTCGGCATCGGTGCCAACACCGCCATGTTTACCGTCGTCGAAAACGTGTTGATGCGGCCGCTGCCCTACAATCACGCCGACCGGCTCATCGCCATTGGCCCCAAGGATGTCGCCAGCTTCGGTACCACTTCTTATCTCAATTACCGCGACATCCGCGATCAGACGCAGCGGCTGGCAGCCGTGGGCGGCTACTCCGACGACGTCAGTGTCGTCGAGGGTAAGGACGGCTCCGTTAGCGTCACCGCGCCGCGCATGACGCCGAACATCTTTCCCATACTGGGCGCGCAGCCGTTGCTGGGCCGCACCTTTACCCAATCGGAAGGCGAGACCGGCGGACCCCAGGTCGCGCTGCTCTCCGAAGGACTCTGGCATCAGAGCTTCAACTCCGATCCCGGCATCCTCGGCCAGTCAGTAAAAATCGGCGGCATCCCGCGCACCGTAATCGGCGTCATGCCGGCCAGTTTCCTCTTTCCCAATGAGGTTGGACCCGACCTCGCGAAAGGCATCTGGCTGCCGCTTCAGCCCAGCGGCGAAATGCTCAAAGACCGCGGCTATCACTTCTTCGATGTCATTGCCGAGATGCGTCCCGGCGTTACCCTCGCCCAGGTGCAGCAGGAACTCGACGTCATCGCACAACGCATCCACCAGGCCGATCCCAAGGGTTCCGAGGGGCTGGCCTTCCGCCCCGCCTCCTACCAGGAGCTGCTTACCGGCCCGGTGCGTCCCGTCTTTCTCGCGCTGCTCGGAGCCCTCGCTCTGGTGCTGCTCATCGCCTGCGCCAACGTGGCGAATCTCCTCATCGCCCGCTGCCTCGGCCGTAAACAGGAGTTCGCCGTGCGCGCCGCCCTGGGCGCGAGCCGTTCGCGTTTAGTCCGCCAGCTGTTATCCGAAGGGCTGCTGCTCAGCGTGCTCGGTTGCGGGCTGGGCCTGATCCTGGCCCGCCTCGCCCTCGCCGCCATTCACAAGCTGCCCAGCGGAACCATCCCCCGCGCCGACTCCATCACCGTTCACTGGACTGTCGTGCTGGTACTGGCCGCCATCGCCGCGCTCACCACGTTGCTGTCTTCTTTGCTGCCCGCGCTGCTCGTCGCCCGCACCGACCCGCAACCCGCGCTACAGGCTGCTTCGCGCGGCATCGGCGCGCGTTCCGTCAGCGGAAAACTCAGTGGCGGCCTGGTCGCCGTGGAAGTCGCACTCTCAGCGCTCCTGCTCGTGGGCACCGGGCTTCTTTTTCATACCCTCTGGAATCTCGAGCACGCGAAACTCGGCTTCGACGTCGACCGCGTCACTACCTTCTCCGCGATGCCCGCCGATGCCGCCGGCTTTTCCAACATGGCTGTCTCGACCGATACCGAGCATGCTCCGGCCTCTATCGCCGCTACCATCTACGCGCCCTCCCTCGAGCGCATCCGGCAGACCCCCGGCGTGCGCTATGCCGGACTGGCAACCGCGCCGCCGCTCTCTGGCGTCGACATGCACTCCAGCTTTGAAGTGGTAGGACATCCCACCCCCGAAGGTCATCATCCCGAAGCGCGCGTAACCGCCGCCAGCGACGACTACGCGCTGGTCATGGGAACACCCGTCCTGCGCGGCCGCATGATCAGCGCCGACGACACCGCCACCACCACCCCCGTCGTGGTCATCAATGAAGCCCTCGCGAAGAAGTATTTCCCCGGCAAAGATCCTCTCCAACAGCAGATCGATTTAGGCGGCAAGGACACCGGCATGGTGAAGCCTCTGACCATCGTCGGCGTGCTCGCCGACCAGGCCGACAGCAAGGTGGGTGTAGACGCTCAGCCCTTCCTGCTCATTCCCTACCAGCAGGTTCCCACCACATCGCTCTTCTATCAGGCGCTGCTCAAAACCATCGTCAACTTCACCGTTAAGACGCGCGGCAGCGCCCCCATCGTGCCCGAGATGCGCTCTGTCTTTAAACAAACCGCTCCCGGCTACGCGCTCGACAACTTCCAGACCATGCATGAAGTCGTCGACTCCAACACCTTCAGCCAGCGTCTTGGACTCTACCTGGTAGTCTCCTTCGCCGCGCTGGCCGTCGTCATGGTCATTGCCGGACTCTACGGCGTCCTCGCGCAGCTGGTCAGCTATCGCCGCCGCGAGATTGGCGTGCGCATGGCCCTGGGCGCCACCCGCGAAGGCATTGCCCGCATGATCCTCCGCCAGGGCGGCGTGCTCATCGGCCTGGGACTCGCCGCCGGACTCTTGCTCGCCGCTTTCGTCGGCCAGCTGATCAAAAGTTTTCTTTATAACGTAAAGCCCCTCGATGCCGGAACCTTCATCGGCGTCGCGGTGATCCTGCTGCTCGTCGGATCGATCGCCTCGCTGATCCCCGCGCATACCGCCTCGACCATCGAACCCATGGAAGCGCTGCGCGAAGACTAGTTTTTCCCACTCACTTTCGCATTGCACGAAGTGCGTTCCCGAAGTAAGACTGACGCATCATGACCGCCGAACCTGCCGCCGCCCCGCTTCGTGATCTCGCGTACGCCTTCATCCGCGCCCGCGAGCTAGCCGTGATCTCGAGCATCGGCCCCAGCGGCGAACCACAATCGGCACTCGTGGGCATCGCCGTCTCGCCACAGCTCGAAATCATCTTCGACACCGTGCAGTCATCGCGCAAATATCCCAACCTCAAGGCCGATCCGCGAATCGCGGCCGTCATCGGATGGGAAGGCGAGCAGACCGTGCAGTACGAAGGCCTCGCCCTCGATCCCACAGGTGATGAGCTCGCTCGCGCCAAAGAAATTTATTTCGCCGCATGGCCCAGCGGCGTCGAGCGCCAGCAATGGCCGGGAATCGCCTACTTCCTTATCCAGCCGCGGTGGCTTCGCTACAGCGACTTCGACACCGGCCGCATCGAAGAGATACGTTTTTGATCACTTCGCCGCGTAATCCTTCTTCACGCCGGTGCGTCCGTTGATGACTTCGATCTTCCCATCCGCAAACGCATTCACCTTGATGGAATTCCCGTCCACCCCTTGCGGATTGGCGATCCGCGCCGCATCTACGTTGTGCTTTGCGCCGCCTTCGTCGGAGTAGTGCAGCTGCCACAAATCTTCGAGCCCCGGAGATTTCTCGATAATCTCCCACGCCGCCGGTGTGCCGCCCTTCTTCGCGCCGTTGTCCATGATCGCCACCCGCGGCGCAATCGCATGCACCAGCGCCGGACTGCTGCTCTGATACCAGCCATGATGCGACACCACCAGTAGGTCGATATGCCCGAGCTTGTTCACGGGACACATCAGCTCCATCTCCTTGTCCCAGGTCAGATCGCCCAGGTCCAGAATTCGCAGCTTGCCATACGTGATCACCACTCCCAGCGACCGCGCATTCTCTGTCTGGTCCGCAGGCCGTTTCTCTGAGACCGCGCAGAATGGATTCGCCTCGCCCGCGCCCGGCAGCGGCTGCGCGATCAATTCGCCATCCGCGCTCACTACCGTGATCTTCAATCCCGGAACCGGCAGCGTATCGCCCGGCTTGGCGACGATATGCTCGTAATGCCCCTCTGCCAGAACTTTCTGATATCCCTCGTAGGCATCGACCGTTGGCTTATCGGTGCTCTCTCGATTCGGACCATGATCGATAAACGTCCCTACCGGAATCTTCGCCACCAGTTGCGGCACTCCACCCGTGTGGTCTACGTGATAATGCGTCAGCAGCACGTAATCGATGCGCTCGATTCCCGCCGCCTTCGCCGCCGTCGCAATCCGATCGGCATCGCGTCCTTCATTTCCCGGCCAGCCCGCATCGATTAGCAACGAGTGTTTGTCCGGAGTAACAAAGAGCGTCGACTGCCCGCCCTCCACGTCGATGAAGTAAATCTGCAACGGCAACTGCGGCTTGGAGCCGATCGCATGCAGCCCTGCACCTACACAAGTAAACATCAGGCAAAGAAATACGAGGTTTCTCACCGGTCGCAACATCATAGTCAGAACTGTAACTCCACTTAGCCGGTTTTGCCCAGCCGACGTACTATATGTACCTCAAACAGTTACAATTTTCTTCCGACGCTCGGCCACCAGAAACACCACTACGCCCGCGCCAATCAACACTGCGGTCGAAACCAGCACCTTGGCCACGGCCAGCGCTTTGTGCGGCTCGTCCTCGCCGGGGATCACCGAGAGCACAATCGTCAGCAGCGTACTCATAAATCCGATCGCCGCCAGCACCACCGCCACCCGCCTGCCGCCCCATACTCGAATCACGTCCTCGCCCGCCGGCCGGTCCTGCAACCGGATCATCGAGGCAAACAAAAATAAATAGGGGATGAAATACGCAATGATCGACATGCTCACCAGCACGTCATATGCGCCGCGCACCGTTGTCCCCGCTTGGCTCAGCAGCGCCACAATCATGCCCGCCAGCCCATAGCAGCCAATCGCCACCCACGGCGTCTTGAACCGCGGATGCACATGCCCGAAGACGCGCGGCAAATAACGATCAATGCCTGCTACAAATGGCAGCCGCGACGTCGACGACAGAAACGCCGCCGCTCCCCCCACCGCATTCAAGCCCAGCAACAGCGCTACCGGAACCGCCAGCCAGGCCACATTCAGCCGCGTGCACAGCGTCATCATGCCGCGCATAAATCCGTCCACGCCATGCACCGCATCGGACGGCAGCGCCACCAGCAGTGCCGCCGTCCCCGCGATATAAGCCCCGGCAAAGATCGTTCCGCCCGCCAGCAGCGCCCGAGGAATCACCCGCCGCGGATTCTCAATCTCCTCGCCCATGAACGACCCCGCCTCGCACCCGCCGAAGGCGAAGAAGATCGTCGACCAGAAAATCGCATTCTTCAGGCTCGGCCGCGGAATCAGCTCATGCCACGCAAAGCTGGTCGCCGAGCCATAGCGCACTGCCGAAACTGCCGCCAGCACAATCAGCAGCGAAATCGGCAGAATGCTGCCCAGCGAGCTCACATTGTTCAGCCACTTGCCCTCATTCACGCCGATGATGTTCATCACCGTGATGAATGCCAGCCAAACTAACGCAAATGTCAGGAAGAAGCGGCTGTCGCCCGCCAGGTGCTGCCCCCGCGCCCCGAAGGCGAACAGAACCGACCCCGCTCCGAAATAAAGCACCGCCGGAAAATACGGCAGGTTGCTCATCCAGTAAGTCCAGGCAGCAATAAATCCGGAGAAGTCTCCATACGCCTCGCGCGTCCACACATACAGCCCGCCTTCGGCCGGATAGCGCGACGACAGCTCCAGCACGCACGCCGCCAGCGGAATGAAGAATCCGCACAGCGCGAAGATCCATACCACCAGCGTGCTCGCGCCCGCAGCCGCAGCCGTCGCCACCCAGCGCACGCTCAGCCCGCTCACGATGTAGAAAAGCGTCAGGTCGCGAAAGCGCAGCGCGCGCTTGAGTGTCGGCTGAGCCGGGGTTGGATGCGTTGGACTGGGAGCTTCCTGCGGCACAGATGGCATGTGAAGCGCAGCATACTACGGAACAGCGTTCAACGATGAGGGAATAGCCATTAGCCATCAGCGATTAGTTTTTCTGTTCCCTGTTCCCTGTCCCCTGTTCCCTGTTTTTCCTGTTTTTCCTGTTTTTCCTAATCCCTAATTGCTAATCCCTAATCCCTGCTTTTATCCCCGCTGCAGATACCACGGAATATTGATCACCAGAATCCGCTGGTTCCCCTTGAGCAGCAGCAGCAGCTTCAGCACATTGGCGCGCTGGTTATGCAGCAGGTTCTCCCACCAGTGCTTCACCACCAGCTCCGGAACCAGCACCGCGATCTGCCGATTCTCCAGCTCCTTTTCCTTCTCCAGAATAAAATCGATCACCGGCGTCAGCACAAAGCGGTACGGAGACGTCAGCCTTACCAACTCCGGCACGGTAATTCCCGCCGCGCGCAAAGGCTCCGCAACCTTGTGCTCCCAGTCATCGCAAATACTCCGATCGCCGTCCTGGCTTTCGACATGCACTGCGATGATCTCCTTCGACATCGACAGCGCGAAGCGCAGCGCCTTCTCCGTCATGCGGCTCCAGCGATCCAGAGGGATGATCACCACCGGCGGAGCGATATTGTTGTCCACGGTCAACGGATTCGGCTCAGCCGTCTCCCGCGCCACCCGTTCGTAATGGCGCTTCACCCGCGTCATCGCAAAGATCATGAACGGAATCAGCAGCGCCGTCACCCACGCCCCATCGGCAAACTTCGCCACCAGCACTACCAGCGTGGTGATGCCCGTCGCGAAGGCGCCCACCCCATTCACCACCGCGCGCCCCAGCCAGCCCTCGGTCTGCCGGTTCCGGAACCAGTGCACCACCATCCCCGCCTGCGAGAGCGTGAAAGCCATGAAGGCGCCAATCGCATACAGCGGAATCAGCCGGTCGGTGACGCCGCCGAAAAGAACCAGCAGCACGAAGGTCAGCCCCACCAGCGCGTAAATACCATGCGAGTGCAGCAGCCGCCGTCCGCGCAGCAGAAAGACGTGCGGCAAATAGTTGTTGCCAGCAATCGACCGCGCCAGCCGCGGAAAATCCGCAAAGGCCGTGTTTGCCGACAGCGACAGCACCAGCAGGATCGATCCGATGGTCAGGTAATAGAACCACCCGCGTCCCATCACCGCCGCCGTCAGCTGCGACAGCACGCTATCGTAAGCCGCTCCATTGGGGTCGGTCGCGCCGATTCCATAGATGCGGCAGAGCACCGCAATTCCCGCCAGCAGCACGATTAGCATCGCAATCACGATGGTCAGCGTCAGCTTGGCATTCTTGGTCGTCGGCTCGCGAAAGGCCATCACGCCATTCGACACTACTTCCACGCCGGTCATCGCCGTGCAGCCGCTCGAGAAGACCTTAAGCAACAGCCACAGTGTCAAAACACTTGTCGCCGGCGGCAGCTTTGGCGGAGCCGCCACCGCCACCGGATGCCCGCCGCTGAAGACCGCGCGCAGCAGCCCCCACACAATCACAATCAGCAGCGTGCCCACAAACAAATAGGTGGGAACCATGAAGGCTAGGCCGGTGTCATGCACCCCGCGCATATTGACTAGAGTAAGAATCAGCAGGATCGCCAGGCACAGCCCCAGGGTGTGCGCGTGCAGCGCCGGCACCGCTGAAACCAGCGCGCCCACGCCGGCGGAAATTCCCACCGCCGCTGTCAGCACGTAGTCGATCATCAGCGCCGCGGCCGCCAGCAGCGCCGTCCTTTGGCCCAGATTTTCCGATGCCACCGTGTACGATCCGCCGCCGCGCGGATACGCCTCGATCGTCTGCCGGTAGGAGAAATACACGATGACCAGCAGAACGATGATCGCCGCACTCACCGGCATGATCAGGTGAACGCCTTCGAGCCCCAGCGGAATCAGCAGCGTCAGTGCCGCTTCCGGCCCATATGCCGCCGAGCTGAGCGCATCCAGCCCGAAAATCGGAATCCCCGCTGCCGGACCCACATGCTCGGCGCGTTCTTCACTGCTTGCGAGGGGCCGCCCAAAGAGCAAATCGATGATGCGCATCTGGCCTCGGGAATACGAAGTTGTTGGCTACCTCTAGGATGCTACCCCAGGGCTCAGAGTCTCATTGCTTGGGCCAGAGTGAATCTCAGGGCGAATCCCCCGATGAATTCAGGATGAATTCACACACTCCAGGTCGAAACGATCATCGCCAGCGGCACATTACTCGATAACCGCAATCTTCGCCCGTTTGCCCACTCGGACCGTCAATCGTCCCGCCCCATTCATCGCCATGTGCGACTGCTTCACAACTTCGCCATCGATACGCACCGCGCCCTCTTTCACCTTGCGATCCGCTTCCGTCGCCGACGCCGCCAGCCCAACGGTAGTGAGCAATTTCGATAAGCGGACTCGTCCGTCCGTGTCACGCCCCAGATCGGCCGCGGCAACATGAACCTCTTCCAGTCCCTCCACGTCATCGCTCTTCTGCTGGAACTGCCGCGCCCAGTTCTCGTCCGCCGCCTTCGCGGCGTCCTCCGAATGGAATCCCGCCACAATCGTCCGCGCCAGCCGCTTCTTCGCCTCCATCGGATGCAGCGCACCCGAGGCAACATCGGCCTTCATCGCATCGATCTCTGATTGCCGCAGATCGGTGAGCAGCGTCCAGTAACGCCACATCAGCTCGTCGGAGATCGACATCAGCTTGCCGTACATCTCCTGCGCCGGTTCGTGAATGCCAATCGCGTTGTTCAGCGACTTCGACATCTTCTGCACGCCGTCGAGCCCCTCAAGAATCTGCGTCATCAGCACAATCTGGGGCAGCTGGCCGTAGTCGCGCTGCAGCTGCCGTCCGGTCAGCAGATTGAACTTCTGATCCGTCCCCCCCAGCTCCACATCGGCCTTCAGCGCCACCGAGTCATAGGCCATCGCCAGCGGATAGAGAATTTCATGCAGCGCGATCGGCTGCTCGTTTTGAAAACGTGTATGGAACTCATCCCGCTCCAGCATCTGCGAGACGGTGAACTTCTGCGCCAGCCGGATCATCCCCTCGAAGCCCAGCGTGCTGAGCCACTCGGAGTTAAACCTCACCTCGGTCTTCTCGCGGTCGAGGATGCGAAAGACCTGATCGGTATACGTCTTCGCGTTCTCGTTGATCTCCTCGCGTGTGAGCACCTTGCGCGTCGTCGAACGGCCGCTGGGATCGCCGATCAGCGACGTGAAATCGCCGACCAGGAAGATCACCCGGTGTCCCAGGTCCTGAAAGTGCTTCAGCTTGCGCATCAGCACGGTGTGACCCAGATGCAGATCGGGCGCCGTAGGATCGAAGCCCGCCTTCACGCGCAGTGGTACGCCCGTCTGCCGCGACTTCTCCAGCCGTTCGCGCAGGTCGGAGACGCGAATGATCTCGGCCGCGCCTTTTTCGAGCAGATCCATCTGCTCATCAACAGGACGAAAAAAGGTAAGAGGATGGTTAGCCATTACTCCTCTTAGTATAAAGAGGGACTGGGACGATGCCCCATAGCCGCTCTTCCTAAGCCCTGGCGTCCCTTCAACTCATGCCCACTTCTTGCCCAACTCCGCCAGTCCGCTCTTCGCCAGATCCTCCGGCGTCATCACCGTCCGAAACTCACAATCGGCGTTGAAAGTCAGAAACCACGGCTCGGCGAATTTCGGAATTTGCGATGCATCCGCCAGATCCACGATTAGCAGTGCGCTGCGTTTCCCGCCATATTCGGTGAAATAAGTTGCCTCGGGCTTCAGCTCATCGAGGATGCGTTTCATTTTCTTCTCGACGGTGCCGTCTTTAACCGCTGCGTTGAAAGTTTCATGGGGAATTTTCACGTGTATAAGCGTTCGCATTTATTTCTCCTTGCGCAATTCGGGGCGTAGCTGTCCGGAAAAGCATGAACCGGGTTAATTGGAGGGGGAATTGCGCCACCACTCTACGCCCCGCGCACCAGCGCGTCAAAGCTGGACCGCGCTATGCGTCGCCTCTACGTGAATGCCAGATCGCCCTCGCCGCGCTTGAGTCCCGCTCCCAGCTTTTTGTTATAGTCCGCCATCGTTTCCGATGTAACTGTCAACTTGGGGTGGGCCGCACGAATTTGTTGGGTCAGTTGTTCGAGCCGTTGCGGATCTTCACTTCTGCCCGCCACTAAATGCAGCTTTTTTAGGGATCCCGGAATCTTCGCAATCGTAGCCTCGCCGACGCCCTCTGACGATACGGTGAGCGTATGCACATTCTTCTTCTGCGCTAAATGCTCAAACCCTTCATCCATACTCCCTGCACTGTTAGGCAAACTGAGCGTATGCACGCTGTCAGGAATATCCTTAATAGCCTTGCCGGTAACATTATTTGAGAAAATTCCAAGCTCCTTAAGGTTTTTTGGCAGGCCTGGCACTCCACCATCGGTCACATTTTTGTATTTTGATTACTTCCAAAAGAGAATAAATTTTCGCCACGCAACAATACGTAGATCGGAATCTCCTCCGTCCACCGGCATATCAGCTGATTCGACCATCGGATCCCCCGAGCTGTTTGCCGCCTGCTGGATCGTCACCGCGCGACGGCCCTACGTGAAAGCCAGATTGCCCTCGCCGCGCTTTAGTCCATCTCCCAGCTTGTGGTTATATTCCGCCATCGTTTCCGATGTAACCGTCAACTTGGGTTGGCGGCGTGAATTTGTTGCACTAGTTGTTGGAGACGTTGCGGGTTATCCCCTACGTTCAATAAATGCAGCTTTCTTAAGGATTTCGGAATCTTCTCGATCGTAGACTGCTTGACGCTAGTGACGATATGATGAGCGTCTGCACATTCTTCTTCTGCGCTAAATGCTCAAATCCTTCATCTATATGCATATAACTGTTAGGCAAACTGAGCGTATGCACGCTGTCAGGAATATCCCTGATAGCTTTGCCGGTAACGTTCATGGAGTAAGTTCAACCTGCTTGAGATCTTTTGGCAGGCTTTTCACTCCACCATCGCTCAAATTCTTGCTTAAAACAAAAAGCTTCTGCAGATTCTGCGGGGCATTCTCTAATACGGCATTACTGAAATTGTCAGATATTAGCCCAAGCGACTTTACCCCTTTCGGGATCTTCCCAATTCCGGCATCGGTAATACGGGCACACCTATGGCTACATAAGTCTTCAGTTTTGTGGAGGCTTTTTGCCTACAAAAGTCGTCAGTTTTCGTCGAAGAGTATTGGCTGTATTGGCTACAGAAGTCTTCAGATTTTGCGAAGGCTCTTTCGGGCCTATATCTTTCTTGCCGGTTTGGGCCATTCTCAGGGCCTTTATATTTTCAGGATCGGCCAACGATTTGGCCAAAAGGTTTGACCACACATCGGCGCGGGCTGCCTGACCCTGGAGCTCCTTGACCTGATCTTCGGTGCGATTGCCATTTCGTCTCAGATCACTTTTAGGATCGGCCAACGATTTGACCAAATCGTTTGACAGCGCACTGATGGCGGCTGCATTATCCTGGAGCTCCTTGACCTGATCTTTCAAGACCGAAGGGGCAGGCCCGCCATTTGCACCAGCTGGCCCCTTGAGCGTAACGGGTTTAGCCTTCTCGCTGAGAGCACGTCGCAGCCCCTCGCTGCTCGGATCGGGCATCACCGGCCCAGTTTCGCGCGCGGCGTTCCTGGCGATCGGCGTGGCTACTTGAGATCGTCCTTCTGCCTCTTCTCCCCGAACATTGCTCAAATTTTGATTAACTAGTCCCGATGATCCGACCTGCGATGCCGCATCCGTCTGCGGTGGCGATTCCTCTTTTCCTACAGATTCCTCTTCATGTCCGATCTCTGCCGCATTCACCTGGGAGAGATTTCCAATATTGTTGATGCCAGCCATGTTCACCACCTCTGAAACGATGAGACGTCGATTGTGTATTTTGATTACTTCCAAAAGAGAATAAATTTTCGCCACGCAACAATACGTAGATCGGAATCTCCTTCGCCAATCGCCATTCCGCCCCAGGCCAGTTGCCTTTACTCCTTCACCGCCACGTAGCTGATTCCCAACTGGTCGAAGAGAAAGCTGAGGATATCGGACTCCTGCTCGATCCGCTCATCGAGCGCGGTGCCGATTCCATGCCCTGCCTTCGCCGAGGTGCGCAGCAGAATCGGATGCCCTGAGCTGTTTGCCGCCTGCAGGCGCGCCGTCATCTTGCGCGACTGCATCGGATTCACGCGATGATCGTTATCCCCGGTAAGAAAGAGAATCGCAGGATAGGCCGTGCCGTCCTTCACGTGATGATAAGGAGAGTACGCATAGAGCGCCTTGAACTCTGCTGGATCCTTCACCGTGCCAAACTCCGTGACATTGAACGCCCCATTGGGATCGAGCTCCGTGCGCAACATATCGTAGATCCCGACCTCCGACACTACCGCGCGGAAAAGCTCCGGATGCTGCGTGAAAGCCGCGCCCATCAGCAGGCCGCCATTGCTGCCGCCCAGAATGGCCAGGTGCGCCGGTGACGTGTACTTCTGTTCGATCAGGAACTGGGCGCAGCCAATAAAATCATCAAAGACATTCTGCTTGCGGGTCAGCTTGCCCGCGTTGTGCCACTCTTCGCCGTATTCGCCGCCGCCGCGCAGATTCGCGTCAACGTAAATTCCACCTTGGTCTAGCCAGCTGCGAACAAACGGCCCCGCGAAGTGCGGCTTTTCGCTGATGTCATAACCGCCGTAACCCGTCAGCAATACCGGATTGCTGCCGTTTAGCTTCGTGCCCTTGCGGCGAAGAATCATCATGGGCACGCGCGTGCCATCTTTGGATGTCGCGAAGTCGCGCACTACTTCCGCATCGTCGAAGTTGTAGGTCGATGTCTCGTAAAATGCGCTCCGCACCATCTTCCCGCTGGCATTGTCAATGCGGTACCACGCGCCCGGCTCGAGCCATGTCGAAATGTGGAGGAGAACGTCTTTGCCTCCGCCAACCACGCTCTCCACAGCGGAAACCGACGGAAGTGGCGGACTGGGCAGCGGTTCGCCTTGAAGACTGAACACGCGCAGTCGAGAGGGACCGCCGACGATGTCAACCACATACAGGTGCCCTGGCGTTGGCTGAAAATCTTCGATCGAGGCCCGCGCGCGTTCCTCCGCGCCCTTGCCTGGACTCTGCGGCACGATAACCTTCGCCTGATCCAGCGCGAGATGAGCGAGCGGCAGGCGCAGAATCTTTCCGCGCGGAGCATCCTTGCGGGACAGCATATAGAGCGCCTCATCCGGCCCTATCTTCGCAGCCTCGATTCCATCTTCCAAGCGGGTCACCTGTGTCCACTGCCCCGCCGCATTCATCAGGTAAAACGCAAACTCGCCGCCATCTCCATTTGCTACCGCGGCCAGCAGCCAGCGGCCGTCATCGCTCATCTGCAGCTGAATCTCCGCAATGCGCGGAAAATCCCTGCCCATCACATAGCTGTCCTCGCGGGGATCGGTCCCCAGCTTGTGAAAATAGACCTGCTGATAAAAATTGGCGTCCGCCGCTGGCCTCTCATTTCCCTGGGGATAGCGCGTGTAATAAAAGCCCGAGCTGTCGCCCTTCCAGTCGATACTGCCCCCAGCTGTGGCAAAATTCACCCGCGGAACGACATCGGGAAGCTCCTTCCCCGTGGCCACTTCAAAAATGTGAGCGCTGCTGTCCTCCGATCCGCCTTTTGAAAGTGCGACCGCCACGTATTTCCCATCGAGCGACGGAGTGTAATAGTCGATCGCCAGCGAGGTCTTCCCACTTCCCACATTCGCGTCGAACACCACCCTGGCGCTTGCCGGATCATCGGCCGCGCGCATCGCTACCAGCACCGGTTCCTGCTGCGAAGGCTGATGTCTGATCGCAAACAGCATTCCCCCCCGAAAGCGCAGGCCGGAGTATGTCGTCGACTGCGCGGAGAACAGCTGCTGCAGCCGCTCCTTGACGGCGCCGCGCACCTGCACCTGGTCCAGATATTTGCGCGTCGCAACATTCTCCGCTGCCGTCCATCGCTTGACCTCGGCATCATCCCAATTCTCCAGCCAGCGATAATCGTCCGTGACGTTCACGCCTTGGTATTCATCCGTTACCGGACGCTTCGGCGCAGCAGAAGGGCTTTGGCCGCTGGCCATCGAAGCCGCCGTCAGCAGGAAAATCACCAGCGCGAAACAGGTGCAGTTTTGCAGCTTCATCGTTATCCCTTACGAAACCTTAGTCAGGAAGTCTTGACGTGATCCTACGCAATGGCCCCCGTTTTCAAAAACCGTCATTTTCACAACGCCGCTTTCACACCGTCTTCAACTCCACACCCCGGCCCCCAAAAACCCATCCCTCACCGCCCGGCGCGCCATAACCCGCCTTAAAGCGCAATCAGCCCGATCACCCGTTTTCTTTATTTGAGGCCCATCCGAAGCCTGTGCTAGCATCCATAGCTCTCGGAGACCCCCGGTCTTCGCCGTTGCGAAATCCGGCCTCCGGTGCTCGCGCCTCGCATGAAGGATGGGGACGGCAGATTCGGCAGCAGCACAATCAAGACGCCCCATGCGACGCCTGCGCGACCTCCCTGTGTTCGCCCCGCCGCTTCATTCCTGACCGAACGGGCTCAACCTGAATGCCCCCGGCCATCGTTCGCAACCTTCTTCGCATCCGCTGCCCCGGCACCTGCCGGGGCAAATTCATTTTCAGGAGCAAATCTATGAAGTCCTATCAAGGAAGTGAGATCCGCAACGTAGCTGTAGTCGGGCATGCTCACAGCGGTAAAACCACGCTGGTTTCCGCTCTGCTGCATGCCGCCAAAATGACTCCGAAACTCGGCCGCGTTGAAGACGGCTCCGCCGTCACCGCCTACGACGACGAAGAAATCGCCCGCCGCACCACCATGCAGAACGCCGTGGCCTTCGCCGAATGGAATGGCGTCAAGGTCAATCTCATCGACACTCCCGGCTTCCACATGTTCGTGCACGACGCCAAAGCCGCCATGCTTCCGGTTGAAGCCGCGTTGCTCGTCGTCAACACTCCCTGCGGCGTCGAGACCATGACCGACCGCGTCTGGAAATACGCCGAGGAATTCAATCTGCCGCGCGTCGTCGTCCTCAACCAGATGGACCATCCCCGCGCCGCCTCAAGCGTTGACACCACCCTCGAAGCACTGCGCTCACGCTTCGGCCGCCAGCTCATTCCTGTGCAGCTTCCCATCGCCAACGACAAAGGTTTTGAGGGCGTCGTCGACCTCGTCACCATGGAAGCCTTCTATTACTCGCCCGGCGGCGACGGCCAGGGCAAAATCGGAGAGATTCCCGCGCACCTGCAGGATGCCGCGAAGGCCGCGCACGAAACCCTCGTCGAGCTCGTCGCCGAAGGCAAGGACGAACTGCTTGAAGAGTTCTTCGCCGAAGGCACCATTCCCGAACAGCACCTCATCACCGCGCTGCATGAGGCCATCCGTGAAGACCGCATCTTCCCCGTGCTCTTCTCAAGCGGCGCGACCAATGTCGCCACCGACCATCTTCTCGACTTCCTCAAGGTTTACGCACCCGCGCCCAGCGAGCGCACACCAGTCGCCGCCCGCGCCGCCCTGCAGGCCGTCTCTTCGAATGGACAGGCCATGAATGGCGAAGCCCACAGCGTTCCCGCTGAAGCCCCGTCCAATGGCCAGCAGGAAATCGTCATGCGCAGCGTCGACGATAAGGAACCCGTCTCGCTTTATGTTTACAAAACCATGACCGATCCCTTCGCCGGCCGCATCACCTTCTTCAAAGTTTTCTCCGGAGTCGTAAAGAACGACGCCACAGTTACAAATTACTCGCGGCGCGGCGCCGAGAAGCTCTCCCACCTCTGCGTCATGCAAGGCCATACCGCCGTGCCAGTCTCTGAACTCCATGCTGGCGATCTCGGAGCCGTCGCCAAGCTCAAAGAAACCTTCACCGGCGACACGCTCGGCGACAAAAGCCACGAAATCTTTTTCGAGCCCGTCGCCATGCCCGAGGCCGCAATGACCTACGCCATCGAGCCCAAAACACGCGCCGATGAAGACAAACTCGCGCCCGCCGTCCACAAGCTCATGGAAGAGGATCTCCTCGTGCGCTTCTTCCGCGACCCGCAGACGAATGAATTCCTCATCGCCGGCTCTGGCCAGCCGCACATCGAATCCATTGTTGCGAAACTGCGCCGCCGCTATCACACCGAGGTCACGCTCAAAGCTCCCAAGGTGCCTTACCGCGAAACCATTCGCGGCCGCGCCGAAGCGCAGGGCCGTCACAAAAAACAAACCGGCGGCCACGGCCAATACGGCGACTGCAAGATTCGTATCGAGCCCTTGCAGCGCGGTGCCGGCTTCGAATTCGTCAACGACATCTTCGGCGGAGCCATCCCCCGCAACTACATTCCCGCTGTCGAAAAGGCATCCAGGAATCAGCCGCGCGCGGTTATCTCGCCGGCTACCCCGTCGTCGACTTCCGCGTCACCGTCTACGACGGCAGCTATCACGACGTCGATTCGAACGAGCTTTCCTTCAAAATGGCCGGCCGTCTCGCCTTCCGCAAATGCATGGAGCAGGCCAAGCCTGCGCTTCTCGAACCCATCATGCGTGTTGAGATCGATGCTCCCGACGAATTCGCCGGCGCGCTCATGGGCGACCTCAACCAGCGTCGCGGCCGCGTGCAAGGCATGGAGAGCCGCGGAGCTTCAACCGTTATCCGCGCCGAAGTCCCCATGGCCGAGATGCTCAGCTACGGCCTCAGCCTCACCGCCATGACCCAGGGCCGCGGCAGCTTCCACATGGAGATGGATCACTACGACATCGTCCCTCAACTCGTTGCCGAGAAGATTCTCGCCAATGCCAAGAAGCCCAAGGGAGACGAGGACGAAGAATAACGAAATCGGCGATTTCTCTTACAAATTGTCATCCTGAGCGGGGCGACCTGGGGCCACCAGCGACAGGTC
>Ga0207045_1015_pt1 | contig 36044 bp, 21 predicted proteins | sample Alteio_BWMinCont_69_FD_153299 | JGI IMG/M metagenome (GOLD analysis project Ga0207045, IMG submission 153299) | Enriched cells from forest soil in Barre Woods Harvard Forest LTER site, Petersham, Massachusetts, United States -... | ecosystem: Environmental > Terrestrial > Soil > Temperate forest >... | reverse complement strand
AGATGTTGCTCCAAGAATTGCAAGATAATTGTTGCTGCTTTCATTTGATTTTGTTTTTTCAAAAAACCGTGTCCTTCATCATCGAAAATGACATATTGATTAGGAATGCCGTTCTTATGCACGGCTTCAATCATTTGGTCGGATTCGATCTTTAAGACTCTTGGGTCATTAGCTCCTTGAATCACTAAAAGAGGTTTTTTAATATTGGCTGCATGGAAAAGAGGGGAGATGCTTTCCAGATAAGCAGTTTCGGTCTCTGGATTGCCAATTTTTTTATAAAGAGCATCTCGATGGGCTTCCCACCATGGAGGGATGCTTTTAAGGGTGCGTACCCAATTTGAGACGCCAAAGATGTCCACTCCGAGAGCCATTTCATCAGGTCTAAAAGCCAAGGCAGCTAAAGTCATGTAACCACCATAACTTCCTCCCATGATGCCGATCCTATCCTTATCAATATTGCCAGAAGCAATAAGAAAATGTTTGGCCCAAATACAATCGTCCAAGTCAGCTTCGCCATGCTTGTGGTCGGCGGACTTAAAAAAGGATTTGCCATAGCCTGAGCTACCGCGATTATTTACGCTTAAAATCGGATATCCGTGGTTGACGAGATATTGAATGAGGTAGTTATATCCCACAGTAGATTGGCCGCCGGGTCCTCCATGTACCCATAAAAGTGCTGGGATCTTTGAATCTTTAGGCATGTTTTTTGGTTTGTAATATAAGGCAGGGATTAAAGTCCCGTCGTAGGATGGGAATCGAATGATTTCAGCATCTACGAGATCAGCAGGGTTGATTTGAGGGCTTAAAGAGTTGGTCAGCTTGTGAAAATTTCCATTCTCAAAATTGTAATAGTAGAGATCATTGGGAGAACGGTCGCCATTTACATAAAAAAGCATGGATCTTTCGCTTTTAGCAATGCGTACTTGGGTAATTTCACCTGCAGGCAGTTTGGGAAGAACAACTTGTTGATTGGTTTGCTGATTGTAAATTTGGACTCGTTGTTGCCCATCTTCATTGATTCCTATCACGCGATATTTATCATTATGCGAAAAACGGCAGAAGGAAATATCCCATTGATGCTTTTCGATAGTTTCAGTACTGCCCGAGGCTATGTGCAATCGCTTTAGATAGATAAATTCGTGATTTTCATCGGTAAGATAGTAGAGATAGCGAGAATCTCGACTAAAATACACGGGATTATATTGAATGTCTTCATGATGAGGAAATAGAGGTTGGAGAGAGTTTGTAGCTAAATCGTACAAATACAATTCCGTGTTATTGCTAGATATTGTTTTTGTTAAAGCCAAATAGCGCTTATCGAAGGAGAGGCCATCAAATTCAAGTCCATTGTTACTTTGATAAATGTTGGTAGGTTGGAAATTTTCGATATCCATTTCATAGAGATCCATGAATTTTGGATCTCGTTTGTTGGATAAAAAGAAAAAGCTTTTTTGATCTTGGCTCCATCCATAAAAATGGGACTTGGCATTTTGATCGGGGGTAAGGTCAACAATACTTCCATCCAACTTTCGAAGAAAGATATGGTCGAGTTCATTACCTAAAGCATCGCTGGTAAATAAAAATCTGTCGTCATTTGGAAATCCGGAAAGAATTGTGAAGGATTGATTTGTTGATGCGGTCAATTGAACATGAGTACCACCCAGAATAGGTGTGGAATAGACATTGAAAACACCACTCTCATCGCAAGAAAAGAGAATCTTTTCTTCGTTGAAGTTGAAGGCTCCTCCAGAATACTTCTTCGTATTCAGAAACTGTTCTATGGTGTAGTTTTTTACCGGAAGGGGTTCTGCAAAGGAAGAACCGATTATAGTAAAACACAAAAAGCAACAATTTGCTAATAAAAATTTAAATTTCACAATGCCTCAATTTTAGTTCTCATTGGATGTGCTGATAAAAACAGGGGATACAGGGTGGTTGCTTCGAGCGGCATGCCTTTGCCTGCCCTTTCTTACCCACTCCTTATCAATACTTGCAATATGATGTGGGCTAAATGTAAATATATTGCTCGCCTTTTGCACAGGTCCATTTCCATGTGCTTCCATTGTGTTTTTACGATTAGATGAATCCCCCTTATTAAATGGTGGAATTCTACGCCTATCTGGGCTAGGCGCTTTTAATATTTTTCTGGAAATTTGTTCACATCTCTGTTCTATAGATCTTTGTGGGTCTTGTAAAACATCGATTCCTTGTGGATAATCAAGAGTTACATATCCTCCTGTATTATAATGTCCTGGTGTGAGCTTGGGTGGGGTTCTTTCCAGAGGCGAATCATTTGCAGCGTTAGAAGAGCAGCAACAGAATATGGAGCTCATAAACACCTCAGTTCATTATTTTGCACTTAACTTTAGAATTTTATGCATAAAATTACAAATGTTCTCTTCCTGTTTCTTCGTGTCTCGTGTGCCTTTATGTCTTTGTGATTAATCTATCTTAGAAATTCAACGCAAAGGCGCTAAGACGCAAAGACACGAAGGATCATTGTAGAGGCTATTTATTATCAAAATAACTCTCTTTGTGTCTTTGCGCCTTTGCGTTGAATTTCTAAGATAGATTAAACACAAAGACACAATGGCGCAAAGACACAAAGAGGTTATCTTAGTTAATATAATAAATTCAACCATATATATTTATTTATATTCAATTATAAATATTATGTTTATGTATATTTTCTTTTATTTAAGTTTGACAGTGCACTATCATTGGTGCTAATCTAAATCAAGATTGTACAATAATTGCAAGGAGTTTGGAGTGATGGAGAAATATAATAAACTTTCACGGCAAGAGGACTTGGTGCTTAATCATAAGGCTACCGAACCCCCATTTAGTGGAGTTTATGAAAAGTGTGATCAACCCGGAACCTATATTTGCCGCCAATGCAACACTCCTCTCTACCTATCTTCAGCTAAATTTGATTCCGGTTGCGGATGGCCCAGTTTTGATGATGAAATTCCTGGTGCAGTCCGACGTCAAGTTGATAATGATGGCCGCCGCACGGAAATTTTATGCCAGCATTGTGGTGGTCATTTGGGGCACGTATTTTTAGGTGAGCATGCTACCCCAAAGAACGTGCGTCATTGTGTAAATTCACTGTCGCTAGCTTTTGAACCGGCTTTTACTGAAGAGGGATACGAACGCGCAATTTTTGCCGGTGGCTGCTTTTGGGGAGTGGAGCATTTGCTAAAAAGCATGCCTGGAATTTTTAAGACCTCAGTAGGGTATACCGGAGGTCATACGATAAAGCCAACATATGAAGATGTTTGCTCGGGAACCACAGGACATGCCGAAGCTGTTCAGGTCATCTTTGATCCAAACAAGATTGATTATGAAACTATTGCAAAAATATTTTTTGAAATACACGACCCCACACAAATTAATCGGCAAGGTCCGGATATTGGTAACCAATATCGCTCGGAGATTTTCTACTTTACTAAAGAGCAACAGGCAACTTTGCAGAAATTGTCGCACGTGCTCACTAGCCAAGGATTTAATATCGCGACACGATTTACCCCGGCCAGCGTATTTTATCCTGCTGAAGACTACCATCAACGCTATTATGAAAAATCTGGTAAACATCCTTATTGTCACACAAGGATCAAACGTTTCCAGTAGCCAAAGACCGAGATTATATTTTTTATGTCAATTATACCAAAAGATTCAAATGGCTGCCCTTATTTATTTCTTGCTCCCATGGAAGGGGTAGGCGATCGCTGTTTTCGCAAAGCTATGGCTTCTGTGGGTGGCTTCGATGAGGCTGTAAGAGATTTTCTGCGCGTTCCGCGCAATGCACATGTCAAAAGTCTGGCATGCGAGTACGTGGCAGAGGAGCTGGCGCCTATCCCCCTGGCAGCCCAACTGATGGGATCAGATCCCGATTTAATGGCTGATATGGCTAGGGAAATAGAGCAAAGAGGCGCCCCGCGCATTGACTTAAATTGCGGTTGCCCCTCGAATACTGTCACAGGGAAAGGAGCTGGTTCGAGTTTATTAAGAGATCCAGAGACTTTACATCAAGTTGCCAAGGCTTTAGTTAAGGCCGTATCCATTCCAGTGACTGTAAAAATGCGCTCGGGGTATGAAGATACTTCTTTGTTTAAAGAGAATTTACTGGCTGCACAAGAGACAGGTATCCATTTCATCACATTGCATCCCAGAACTAAGGTTGATGGATATGGCCCGCCGGCACGCTGGGATTTAATTGCTGAAGCCAAAGAATTATTAAAGATTCCAGTGGTGGGCAATGGTGATATTTTAACCGTAAAACATGCCTTGGAGATGCTGAGAATAACTAAATGTGATGCGCTCATGATTGGACGTGGAAGTGTAATCAATCCATTTATATTTCATGAGATTCGCGCACATTTTGCAGGCAAATCATTTGAATCTGAATGGCAGGATCTAGTTAAATATCTTAATGTTTACCTAGCTGAAATTCCGGAAATGATGGCAATTAAAAGCAGAGTTAATAAGTTGAAGCAACTTTTGGGATTTTTATTTAAAGGGAATTCCGCTTTATTGGAAAAGAGGGGGCAAATGTTAACATGTACTTATCCCGACCCGGAATGTTTTATGAATTACGTCATGCCACTTCTGAAAGACGGTTGGGCTTCGAGTTTCTAGTACCCTGTAAAGTTATTATTGACTATTTGTGGCTGTATGAAAGCCCTGTGGTTCAATGATCGCAAAAGGGGTTGTATTGCCCCATACTACCCCTTTTGCGATCATTGAACCACAGGGCTTTGACGCGCCACAAATAGTTAATAATAACTTTACAGGGTACTGGGAGATATTGCTTGGATAAAACAGTGACACAGCTTATTAGCTTTCCATGCGCTAACGCGAAGCGATTGGCGCGTGGAAAGCTCGTAAGCTGTGTCACTGTTTCATCCAAAGTCTAGTCAAAGGAGCTTAACGCTAAGTTTAGACTTGGGTTGTATCGGATGTAGGGAGATTACAGAAGAACCACTTGAGTTGCTTCTGGGCCTTTGCGTCCTTGTCCTTCAACGAATTCAACGCTTTGTCCTTCATGGATTGACTGTGCATCACCTGAGATGTTGCTGATATGAACAAAAATCTCTTTGCCACCATTGTCTGGTGTGATGAAGCCAAAGCCTTTCTGAGCGTTAAAAAACTTAATTTTACCTTTTGATTTCACTTGATACGTCCCCGTTAATTTGTTTTCTACTCCAAAACATCGTTGTTATATGTCTGTGGAGTTATTTTTTTATCGCCTTATGCGGTTCCCTAGAAATCGTTTCTGAGGAAATGCGGCGCTCTTTCCCCATTATACATAAAGTTCCTCTTTTTAGGTACATTATTTTGTGATTTTTTTTTGGAGAAGTGAAATTATCGGCTGGAAGTCCTTGCATTTTCCAAAAAGAAATCGATAACAATCCCTTCTGCCAATCGCATTGCACCAAGAGTATTTAAGCCAATGTCGCCACCTAAAAGACCATGACTTAAAAAAGCACCATAATTGAAACAGTAGATATTTTTTAAATAAGGTGCGTTGCCAGGATGTGCCTCTAAAAATTCGAGATGAGGTCCTAAATAGGGGAATCGACCTAGCTTAACATTGTTTACCCTTAATTCTTCAGGGACACATGCATCCCAGAGCAGTATTTCATTATTGATATTTGCAAGCTCAGGACGCCTTGACAGGTCTACTGCAAAGCCCGTAGCGATGATAATGAAATCAGCAGTTATGTCGCCTTGGGAGGTGGTTATAATGGCAGAGGCATCATCCTCTGTGATTTTTTTGATATGTGTGCTATAATGCACATTTAAATTCTGATAATGCTTTACCCGTTCCAGAGTTTCTTTTGGTGGTGGAATGCCATGATCCAGCCACTCGGCAAAACAAGCCCACCGTTCCTGATCTTCCATATGAAAAAATCCCAATGAAGCACCTGGTTGGGTAAAGTGGGTGAATTTATTGGCACTTGGCAGGATTGCACGACGAATTACTATATCCACTTTTAATGCTCCGTGTTCAAGTGCCACGGCGGCAGCATCAAAAGCTGAGGCACCCCCTCCTATTATTGCCACTTTTTTATTTGCAAGTGATTCGGCATCAATAGTTTGTGCAGAATGAGCGTAAAGATGTGGTGAGATATTTTTCATAAATTCAGGAACTTCAAAGCCTCCAGAGCCATCGCGGCCGGTGGCTAAAACAACTTTGCGTGCATAGACTATTTGCTCCACTCCACCCTTTTCAAGGATAAGTTTTAAAACGTTATGCAAAGGAATAATGCTTTTCAATGCGATATTATTTTCTACCGGCAAATTGAGTATCTTTCTAAACCAACATAAATAGTCATTCCACATATGCGTAGGTACAGATTTGAGCTGATTCCATCCATCTTGTCCATATTGAACTTCATACCAAGCCCTAAACGTTAATCCGGGAATACCAAGAGCAGGTCCAAGGTCGTTTTTATCCGACCTGAGAACATTCATGCGTGCATAGCGCGACCAAGGCCCTTCTCTGCCACATGTATTTTCATCGAAAACTTTTATATTGCATATACCCTCTTTGATTAAGGCAAGGCTAGTTGCAAGTCCATTCATACCGCCGCCAATTATTGCCACATCAAGCAGAGGTGTTGAATCAATGCTCAGGGTAGTTGGGAGCCAAGACTCTGCAGGAATATTAAGAATTTGCAATTGATTTTCAAGGCAGGTTGAGGTTTGATAGCTATGGGATTCTTCGATCTCAATTCCATAGCAATAATTTCCTGGCAGGGCAAAAAAGCTAAAGAGGAAAAGCGAAAAAATCAGAGCAGTAAGATGAAAAGTCAATAATTTAATTTCTTTTATAAAAAACAATTCAAAATAAATCATAGGTACTCTTCATATGTTTTTCTGAAACAATTAAATCTTATCCCGCAATTAAATCTTATCCCGATTGATAGGGCAGCTATTTTTACCTATTAATTGATAGAATAGACACCATCCCGCCAATGCTTCGTAAAAAGTAAACAAAGCTAAGGCGAGCGCTATCCAACTACCTTGCCACCAGGCATATACCAATAGAAGAATTCCTAATGATAATCTAAAAATACGATCAGCAGTTCCGATGTTTTGCTTCATTGTATATCACTCTAATTTAAATCTATTCTAAATCCTTGAATTTCCGCAATCGAGCTTGCCAGAGGTTAGCAGAAAATCAAAGAGGCCACAAAAAATTAACGCAAAGGGAGCGCGTAAGGTGCAAAGGCGCAAAGAGAAAAATATCAATCGCCCTTTCCTTCCTTTGCGCCTTTGCACCTTACGCGCTCCCTTTGCGTTAATTTTTTATGCCGGCCTCGATTTTCTGTCAGTTTCTCATAAGCTTATTCAAAGCGAGATTAGTAGACAAATAATACATAATATGAAATTTTGAAAGAAAAATCGACGTTTTCGAGATTATGTTAAAAAGCATTTAAGAATTAACTTAAGTGCCAATTGCAAAGGATTTCACTATGAAAGCTGCATTTATAAAAAAAACAGGTTCACCAGGCGTCATTGAATATGGAGAGCAGCCTGCTCCCAAAATTCAGGATAATGAAGTTTTGATAAAAGTATCAGCTGTTGCCGTAAACCCTATCGATACCTATATCAGATCAGGTAAATATACCTTCACGCAACCTCTTCCCCTTCCATTTATTGTTGGTTGCGATGCTGTCGGAGTTATAGCTGATATCGGCTCTGCGGTAAAAGGCTTTAAAAAAGGTCAACGCGTTTGGACAAATAGAATGGGCATGAAAGGACATCAAGGAAGCTTTGCTGAATACATCTCTGTTGACGCAGCATTGGTCTATCCAGCACCAGAGCATGTTGATGATGTTGCTTTAGTAGCCGTGCTGCAATCAGCAGCGACCGCATGTCTCGGATTGATCCGGGCTGCGATGCTCAAAGCTTCCGAAATTATCTTTGTAAATGGGGGTGCTGGCAGCGTAGGCTCGGCTATTATCCAGTTGGCTACCGCGCGTGGGGCAAGAGTTATTGCAGCGACTAACGGCAGCGAAAAAATGGAGTGGTGCAAAAGTCTGGGGGCTGAACTCGTTTTGGATTACCATAAAGATAACTATGCTGAGAAAATTAAGGGCATAGCTCCTCAGGGGGTGGATGTCTTCTGGGATACTTCCCAAAATCCGAACTTTGAAATCTGTGTTCCTTTGTTAACACAACATGGTCGCATTGTTTTAATGGCAGGGTCGAACGCTCACCCTACATTACCCGTAGGGCTATTCTATAATAAAGAATGTATGTTAAGAGGTTTTTCCTTGATAAATGCCGGACAACTTGAATTGAAAGGCTGTGCTGAAATTATAAATCGATGTATTGAAGATGGTAAGCTGAAAGCTAAAGTCGCAGAGGTATTACCGTTGTCAGAAACTTCTAAAGCACATTCTATGATGGAATCAGAAGCTAAACTGTGGGGTAAGCTCATTCTGAAGCCTTAAGAGGTAATTTTTCTAGAAATAAGTGAAGAGAAATTAAAATTAATGCAGAGGTGCATTTTTGCTATATAAAGCGGCCAGTCTCATGATGGTTGATTCAACGATCATGGGACTGGCCAGTTGCGTTTGGTAACGACTAGAAAGTGTAGCCGATATCAATTGTCACAATATATGTGTTCCAATCTAAGTTTCTAAAGCGCGAGTGTTCATTACTTGAACTACCGCTAAAGCTGGAGCTATATACATCATGATGATGATGATTTTTCTTGTTAGTAAACCAGTTCTTGTAGTTGAATCTTAAACCGGCAAACCAGCAATCGCATAATGTATAAACACCACCAATAGTGATTTCATTACCATATGCATCTTTTGATTTAAATCTTCTTGAAAAACTAAGGCCAGGCTCTTCAAAAGCTAAACCTTCATCAAGCGTAGCACGGAAATTTGCCCAATGGAAAGCATAGTCCAAATAGAACAACATTTCGCAAGTCGCTTGGTAGGTAGTTGCAAAACCTAACCATGGACCGCTCATGCGGAATTTATGGTTATGGCCATTGGAACCGCTACTGCTGGAGCCAAAACTTGTGTCATAGACGTCAAAGCCTCTACGATTCAAAGTTAGCTCGTTATAAGAGTAACCAACTAACGGAGCTAATGCAATTGAATAGCACTCGAAGTTAAATTGGTAGCCAACGCCAGCTGATAAATCATAGGCATGACCTTTCTTCGAACGCGAAGAAAAATTGCTTGAGGAACTTGAAAAACCGCTCGAAGAGCCAAAACGGTTTGTTGAAAGATGGTTTTTGCCATACACCCAACCATAATCAAAATTACCTTTTAACAAGTAATGATCGCAAGCTAAGAAAGCTACATTAGCTTCAATAACGCCGAGTTTGATATCGCGCCATTTTTGATGGAAATCGCCAGAGTCAAAGCCCGAGGCTCTTGTTTTCCAGCTGATAGAGTCCCAGCGGAGACCGCCACCGACATCTACGAAAAGTTTAGAATCAAAATCTAAACAGCAGTCGCTAGGAGCGCAGCAAGGATTGCAGCTGTCGCCAGTATCGCAGCAGCCAGACGCAAATGCCTGAACTGTACCTACTAAGCAAGCCAACACTAAAAATATCTTTTTTTTCATCACACCTCCAATAGGATTTACAACAATCTAATAAATATGATGTTTTTAAAAAAAATGCAAGCAGAAGTTTATGATTCATCAAGAAAATTATCTAAAAAAGCAGATTTTTATCTTAATATCGCTTCCTGTAGCCTGAGGAGATCTTGTAGTGCGCTATCTTGTAGATTACTGATTTTCAGTGATATATAAAGTTACTAAATAGTAGATACAAAATGTTTATGTGTAAAAAACAAAAAAAAATTAGGTAGTCAAAAAAAACAAAATTTTTTTCTCGGCTTCAGGTTTTTCTGCACAAAGTGGTGGGCTGGCATAAGGATTATCGCAAAGAAAAGCGCGTAAGATGCAAAGACGCAAAGATTTCTGTCGAAAAATCATTTTCTTCGCAAAAGCTGTTGCGTTAAATTGCAGTTGTTTTGTATGTTAATGCTTCTTCCGAACGAAACCGAGTGAAAACGAAGTAAGCGTCGAAGAAAATAGCAGCTGCCAAACGAGCAGTGCACAGTGTGTTTTGACAGTGATAAAAAGACAATGTACAGCGATAAATTATAGAGCTTGTGCGAAGATCACCCCCGTCTTTCGAAAGAAAGATAGTGATCTTAGCAAAAAAATACAGAGAGAATTTATTCTCTCAAAAACCAAGTTTTCAAAAGCTTTTTTATTTTTGAGAATTTGATCTTGGTTCAGATTGAATGCTGACGGCGTGGATGAGGCATGCAAGTCGAACGGAGTTGTAGCAATACAACTTAGTGGCGGAAGGGTTAGTAATACATGGGTAACTTGCCTTTAACTTTGGGATAACGGTTGGAAACGATCGCTAATACCAAATGTGGTGGGACAGGGCATCCTGTCTTCATTAAAGTGGGGGATCGCAAGACCTCGCGGTTAAAGAAAGGCCCATGGGATATCAGCTAGTTGGTGAGGTAATGGCTCACCAAGGCTAAGACGTCTAGGCGGATTGAGAGATTGACCGCCAACACTGGGACTGAGAACTGCCCAGACTCCTACGGGAGGCTGCAGTCGAGAATCATTCGCAATGGGCGAAAGCCTGACGATGCGACGCCGTGTGAGCGATGAAGGCCTTAGGGTCGTAAAGCTCTTTCGCTTGGGAACAAGAGACGCCGGCTAATATCCGGCAAATTTGAGGGTACCAGGTAAAGAAGCACCGGCTAACTCCGTGCCAGCAGCTGCGGTAATACGGAGGGTGCAAGCATTAATCGGATTTATTGGGCGTAAAGGGCGCGTAGGCTGGTTTGTAAGTCAGATGTGAAATCCCGGGGCTCAACCCCGGAACAGCATTTGAAACTACATACCTAGAGGGTAGGCGGAGAAAACGGAATTCCACAAGTAGCGGTGAAATGCGTAGATATGTGGAAGAACACCGGTGGCGAAGGCGGTTTTCTAGCTTACTCCTGACGCTGAGGCGCGAAAGCAAGGGGATCAAACAGGATTAGATACCCTGGTAGTCCTTGCCGTAAACTATGTATACTTGGTGTAACCGGACTCAACCCTGGTTGTGCCGTAGCAAACGCGATAAGTATACCGCCTGGGGAGTACGCTCGCAAGGGTGAAACTCAAAAGAATTGACGGGGACCCGCACAAGCAGTGGAGCATGTGGTTTAATTCGATGCAACGCGAAGAACCTTACCCAGACTTGACATGCACTGGACCGTGCCAGAAATGGCACTTCCCTTCGGGGCCGGTGCACAGGTGCTGCATGGCTGTCGTCAGCTCGTGCCGTGAGGTGTTGGGTTAAGTCCCGCAACGAGCGCAACCCTTATCGTTAGTTGCCAGCACGTAATGGTGGGAACTCTAATGAGACTGCCCGGGTTAACCGGGAGGAAGGTGAGGATGACGTCAAGTCCGCATGGCCCTTATGTCTGGGGCTACACACGTGCTACAATGGTCGGTACAAAAGGCAGCGAAACTGCGAAGTGAAGCAAATCCCAAAAGCCGACCCCAGTTCAGATTGTAGTCTGCAACTCGACTACATGAAGATGGAATTGCTAGTAATGGCGAGTCAGCAACATCGCCGTGAATACGTTCCCGGGTCTTGTACACACCGCCCGTCACATCATGGGAGTTGGTTTTACCCGAAGCCGCTGGCTCAACCGCAAGGAGAGAGGCGTCTAAGGTGAGGCCGATGACTGGGATGAAGTCGTAACAAGGTAGCCCTACCGGAAGGTGGGGCTGGATCACCTCCTTTTAAGGACAAAGTGGCCTTTAACTAGGTTACTTGGTTGGGCAAGCTCTATAAAGCTGTATATTGTCTTCTTATCACTGTCGAATCTCTTGACAGGCAAATGAATCAAGTACATGTTCATAGATAGTACTACTATATGCTAGGCCTTCAGCCTGAGATATTTGCGCGTGAAACCTAGGGCTTTGCCCCAGGCTTTTATAAACCAGGCTTTCAGCCTGAGCGCAATCTCTCAGGGCAACGCCCTGAAATATAATAGCCTAGGGCAACGCCCTAGGTTTTACGCGTAAATATCTCAGGCTGAAGGCCTGGTATATAGTGATGCTATTCCGTGAACATGTACGAATCAAGAAATCTAATTAAGAGTCTTTTTTTATGTTCATTTATAAAAATCGACGCTTGAGGAAAATCTTCAAAGCTCGAGTTTGCAATTCTTTTGTAAATTCGAGCGAACATCAAATGGCGTAAGCGGCATAGTGCAAACTATGCCAAAATAATTGTAGCTCAAATTTTAACAGCTTGTACAAAATAATTTTTTGGTCAAGCTATTAAGGGCTGCTGGTGGATGCCTTGGCATCAACAGGCGATGAAGGACGCGTATACCTGCGAAAAGCTTCGGTGAGCTGGAAATAGCTTTGACCCGGAGATCTCCGAATGGGGCAACCCAGTGGGATTTAAACCCCCACTATCTTATTCTGAATACATAGGACTAAGAAGCGATACCTGCCGAACTGAAACATCTTAGTAGGCAGAGGAAAAGAAATCAAAATGAGATTCCCCTAGTAGCGGCGAGCGAAGCGGGAAAAGCCCAAACCGCAGTTTTTAACTGCGGGGTTGTAGGACCAGCCATATAGAGTAGAAATTTCTAGCTGAACACTTCTGGAAAGTAGGGCAGTATAGGGTGAAAGCCCCGTAAGCGAAAGAAAAATCTACCAAGGCTGGCACCTGAGTAAAGCCGGACACGTGAAACCCGGTTTGAATCTGGAGGGACCACCCTCTAAGGCTAAATACTCGTTGATGACCGATAGTGAACCAGTACCGTGAGGGAAAGGCGAAAAGAACCCTTGTTAAGGGAGTGAAATAGAACCTGAAACCAGCAGCTTACAAACGATCGAAGGCCTATGCCCTTTTTAAGGGAATGGCTGACGGTGTGCCTTTTGCATGATGAGCCAGCGAGTTGCGTTATATGGCGAGGTTAAAGGACATACGTTCTGAAGCCGAAGCGAAAGCAAGTGTTAAAAGCGCGAACTTTAGTCGTATGACGCAGACACGAAACCGAGTGATCTATCCATGACCAGGTTGAAGCAAGGGTAACACCTTGTGGAGGACCGAACTAGTAACTGTTGAAAAAGTTTTGGATGAGTTGTGGATAGGGGTGAAAGGCCAATCAAACTCGGAGATATCTTGTTCTCTTCGAAATAACTTTCGGGTTAGCCTCGAACATATGTTCTGCAGGGGTAGAGCACTGAATTCACGCGGGGGCCTACCGGCCTACCAAAGGAAATCAAACTCCGAATACTGCAGAATCGTTCGGGAGATAGACTGTGAGGGATAAGCTTCACTGTCAAAAGGGGAACAGCCCAGATCGTCGATTAAGGCCCCTAATTCCATGCTAAGTGAGTAAGGAAGTAGAGTTTCTAAAACAGTTGGGATGTTGGCTTAGAGGCAGCCATCATTTAAAGAGTGCGTAACAGCTCACCAATCGAGAAACTCTGCGCCGATAATATTCGGGACTAAAGCATGGAGCCGAAATCACGGGTTTGCTTTGTAAAAAGCAAGCGGTAGAAGAGCGTTGTATGTGCGTCGAAGGTATACTGTAAAGAGTACTGGAGCGCATACAAGTGAGAATGCATGGCATGAGTAAACGATAAAGGGGGTGAAAATCCCCCTCGCCGAAAACCTAAGGTTTCCAGGGTTAAGCTCGTCTTCCCTGGGTTAGCCGGTCCCTAAGCCGAGGCTGAAAAGCGTAGGTGATGGAAAGCAGGTTAAATATTCCTGCGCCGCTAAAGTCTATGACAACGGGTTGACGAAGTAAGTTAAGCACGCGGACGATTGGACGTGTCCGTGGTGCCATGAGGCAGGCTGATAGGCAAATCCGTCAGCATAATGCCAGGTGGTAACTAAGGGGAACCCTCGGGGGAACCGATAGTGTGGCGCGATGCTTCCAAGAAATAAACTCTAGTCGACGTAGGCGACCGTACCAAAACCGACACAGGTGGGTGGGAAGAAGATTCTCAGGCGCGCGAGAGAACTCTCGTTAAGGAACTCGGCAAATTATCCTCGTAACTTCGGGAGAAGAGGAGCCCCAGGCTGTGATTGACCTCGCGTCATGAGCAGCAGGGGGCCGCAGAGAAATGGCCCAGGCGACTGTTTAACAAAAACACAGCACTATGCAAAGACGTCTAAGTCGAAGTATATGGTGTGATGCCTGCCCAATGCCAAAAGGTCAAAAGGAGATGTTAGCCGCAAGGCGAAGCATTGAATTTAAGCCCTGGTGAATGGCGGCCGTAACTATAACGGTCCTAAGGTAGCGAAATTCCTTGTCGGGTAAGTTCCGACCTGCACGAATGGTATAACGATCTGGGCACTGTCTCAACGAGAGACTCGGTGAACTTGTAGTAGCAGTGAAGATGCTGTTTACCCGCAATAAGACGGAAAGACCCCGTGAACCTTTACTGTACTCTGATATTGGCTCTTGACTTGTCATGTGTAGGATAACCAGGAGGCTGTGAAATCCCGTCGTTAGGCGGGATGGAGCCACCGTTGAAATACTGGTCTTGACAAGTCGGGAATCTAACGAAATCCCATGAAGCTGGGATTCGGACATTGTCAGACGGGCAGTTTTGCTGGGGCGGTATCCTCCTAAAGAGTAACGGAGGAGTCCAAAGCTTGTCTCATCGTGGTTGGTAATCACGAGTAGAGCGTAAAGGTATAAGACAAGTTAACTGCGAGACCTACAAGTCGAGCAGATACGAAAGTAGGGCTTAGTGATCCGGCGGTGGAAAGTGGAATCGCCGTCGCTCAACGGATAAAAGGTACTCCGGGGATAACAGGCTTATCGCCACCAAGAGTTCATATCGACGTGGCGGTTTGGCACCTCGATGTCGACTCATCGCATCCTGGGGCTGAAGAAGGTCCCAAGGGTTTGGCTGTTCGCCAATTAAAGCGGTACGCGAGTTGGGTTCAAAACGTCGTGAGACAGTTTGGTCCCTATCTTTTGTGGGCGTAGGATACTTGAGAGGAGCTGCTTCTAGTACGAGAGGACCGAAGTGGACGAACCAATGGTGTTCCGGTTGTTCTGCCAAGGGCATTGCCGGGTAGCTATGTTCGGAACGGATAAGCGTTGAAAGCATCTAAACGCCAAGCCTCCCTCAAGATAAGGTATCCCAATGAGACACCATGTAGACCACGTGGTTGATAGGTTGGAAGTGTACGCATAGTAATATGTTCAGCTAACCAATACTAATAAGTCCATTGGCTTGACCACCTTTTTTTAAAGGAAGTAAGGACAAAATAAGAAGACCAAGTCCTGAACTCCTCAAGGCGTAAGCTTTGGAAGTGTGGTCGTTAAATACAAGAAATCACAAGTTGTTAAAGTTTAGCGCAAGAGCCATTTGAAGAAGATGGACCTCAAGCGTCGTTTTTTCTAAATGAAATTGATTCATTTGCCGACAAGTTTTGCTTGGTGACAATAGAGAAGGGGAAATACCTGATCCCATTCCGAACTCAGAAGTCAAGCCCTTCATCGCCGATGGTACTGCACACAAGAGTGTGGGAGAGTAGGTCGTTGCCAAGCTTTTTTTTCCAGCCTTAGCTGCTTTTGCAGTTAGGGCTTTTTCATTTTTCACAAGGATTGGTATGAATATATTATTACTGGGTTTGTGCTTATTTGTTACTTCAATCGGTGCCATATTGCTGGCGCATGATGTCCCTTCAAATTCCCACCAAAAAGTAGTTATTCTTCTGGGCCCCCCAGGTTCGGGCAAAGGCACTCAGGCCGTACGCCTTACGAAAGAGCTGGGCATTCCCCATATATCGACCGGCGACCTTTTCCGTGAAAATATCAGTAAAAATACAGATCTCGGCAAGCGGGCCAAAGAGTATACTAATGCAGGAAAATTGGTTCCGGATGAACTCGTTCTCGACATGCTATTCGACCGCGTAGGGCGTCCGGATTGTGCCAAAGGATATCTTCTAGACGGTTTCCCAAGAACTCTTCCCCAGGCCGAAGCCTTCGGGAAATTCCTTCCATCAACCGCTGGTTTAATCGTTTTGAACCTCGACGTTCCCGATGATTTGATTGTTAAGCGTATTGAAGGTCGTTTGACTTGCAAGCAATGCGGCAATATCCACAATCGCTACTTCTCACCTCCTGCAAAAGAAAATGTGTGCGACAAATGCGGCGGAGAATTGGAACAGCGCGCTGATGATAATGCTCAAGTAGTCATCGAACGGCTTCGCAATTACCACTCACAAACCAAGCCTCTCATTGAATATTATTCCAAAATGGGCGTTCTATCTACTGTTGATGGCACAAAATCTCCGGACGATGTCTACAAGGCTCTTCTCACCAAGCTGCACCTGTCGCAGTAATGTAGTGTAGGCTTTAGTCGAGACGACTTACCCGTCAGGGTTGCCTGAAGAAGGTGTTCAGGTCGTCTCGCCCTGATAAAAGCCCCAAGTACGTTATGGCCCGTTTTTCATCACATTGTTAGTGTTGCAAAAATTGAAATTGACATTCATTCTGATGGAAAAAAGTTTAGTGGGTGAACAGGTCTGGCCATATCTTATTTAGGGCTTTTATCAGACCGAGACGGTCTGATTACATTATTTGTCGTCCAGGGACAATGCTGAGGGAGAATAAGGTAATCAGGGCGTCTCGCCCTGATAAAAGCCCTAAGTACGTTATGGCCCGTTTTTCATCGCCATTGATAATGTTGCAAAAAATTGAAATTGACATTCATTACTGCTGGAAAAAAGTTTAGTGGATGAACAAGTCTGGCCATATTTTATTTAGGGTTTTTATCAGACCGAGACCGTCTGATTACATTATTTGTCGTCCAAGGACAGTGCTGAGAGAGAATAAGGTAATCAGGGCGTCTCGCCCTGATAAAAGCCTTAAGTACGTTATGGCCCGTTTTTCATCGCCATTGATAATGTTGAAAAAAATTGAAATTGACATTCATTCCTGCTGGAAAAAAGCTTAATGGATGAACAAGGCTGGCCATATCTTATTTAGGACTTTTATCAGACCGAGACGGTCTGATTACATTATTTGTCTTCCAAGGACAATGCTGAGGGAGAATAAGGTAATCAGGGCGTCTCGCCCTGATAAAAGCCTTAAGTACGTTATGGCCCGTTTTTCATCGCCATTGATAATGTTGCAAAAAATTGAAATTGACATTCATTACTGCTGGAAAAAAGCTTAATGGGTGAACAAGGCTGGCCATATCTTATTTAGGGCTTTTATCAGACCGAGACGGTCTGATTACATTATTTGTCTTTCAAGGACAATGCTGAGGGAGAATAAGGTAATCAGGGCGTCTCGCCCTGATAAAAGCCTTAAGTACGTAATGGCCCGTTTTTCATCGCCATTGATAATGTTGCAAAAAATTGAAATTGACATTCATTACTGCTGGAAAAAAGCTTAATGGGTGAACAAGGCTGGCCATATTTTATTTTGGGCTTTTATCAGACCGAGACGGTCTGATTACATTATTTGTCGTCCAAGGACAGTGCTGAGGGAGAATAAGGTAATCAGGGCGTCTCGCCCTGATAAAAGCCTTAAGTACGTTATGGCCCGTTTTTCATCGCCATTTGTGTTTTTGCTAAAGGGCCTGACGGTTGCTTTGGATGAAATTTTTCAATGCAGCTTTTGAATAAATTTTGTTTTTTTTGAGATCTTGCAACGTAGATAATCCAATTTTTTCAAGATTATTCTTTACTAAAGCAAAAAGATCTTTTCGGTAATCAATCTGTTCTTGTTCTGATACCGCCTCTGCATCAAGCTGCAACTTTTCTTGGGTAGAGATATGAGGAAGAAGCCCAACCTCCCAGTAATCGTTGATATACCATATGGAAAATTTAACTAAGGCCTCAAGAGCCGGTTCATCATCGCTGAGAGGCATGTTATTTTCATCATTGAAAACGCTGTTGAGTCGATTTTCAAGGAGAGCATATAGGCCTGTAGCTTGAGAATCAGGAAGTTTTGGCTGACCTATCAAGGAGTGAGCCAATTTATGAGATTGCTCTTTGGCCGAGCTTAGTTTTTCGATGAGATCGGTGCGATTGGAGTTCCAAGCCAATGCCAAGGCTTTGCTGGAGACGAGCTGCGTTTTTAGGCATGTTTCCCGAAGAAATTCGATTAGTCCTTCTTGTTCGATAATCTGATCGGGTCCTATAATTGCGAGGTCAAGCAACCCAAATTTTATTTCGAGATTGCTAAACGCCTGGTTTTGATTTCCAGAAATCGATGATAGTGAATGCGTAAGCAGGGTTAATTGGTGTTGGATAGGCTCAGAAATGCTTTCCTGCTTTAGAAGAATCTGCTGTGCAGGAGTAGCTTGTACGAGCAGCAGTAAAAAAAGCCCTTGCGGCATACCTACAAAGAGAGGAAATAGTTTTGCTTGATGCAAATCTTTATTTTCAGTAATCCATGACAGGATTTCACAAATTTGTTCGAAGGATACTGCTCGCCCTACAGCTTCAAGTTGTTGAGGAGTATTTAAAACTTCTATAAGGGCGTGCGTTTTGTCCTTCCACGAGATTGGGTCTTGCTGGGGAGTGGGAATGGGCAGTATTGAAGCAATTTGATCCGGGGATAATTTGGGGAGGTTATCTCGCCATTTTTCGGTAGACCACTGATTGGCTGTTGTCAGCTGTTCAGCAGGAAAAGATGCTGTTTTTGAAGGATCAAAGGGGTCCATAAAAAGCTCCATGTGCATATAGAGTTATTATATACTCTAAAAATATGGCATTGTAAATAAAAAGGTGAATTTTATAATGTGCAAGGGTGTAATAAAAATGCAGGTTGATAAATCGGAAAAATGGTCAAGGCTATTTCACGAGATTTATTTTGATTTTTTACCAGGCCAATGGCCTGGAATGTGGTAGCCTAGCTAGGGCATGGACAGCCATGGACAATAATGGACGATATGGACAGGGCATGGACGATATGGACAGGGAATGGACAATAATGGTCAAAACTCTTCAGAAAAAAAAACCAACAGTCCATAGTCGTCCATGCTCTGTCCATGCCCTGTCCATGCCCTGTCCATGCCCTGTCCATTATTGTCCATGGCTGTCCATTGCACAATTTTCTCCAAAATAAGATGAGGACGCAATTAATCGATTGACATTAAGTCCTATTTCCCTAAAATCCTCAGGGCAAGACAAATTGATTTACTTATTTTGTCGAACATCAAATGATGTAAAAATCTAAACATTGCTACGCTAAAGGTATTTATATATGGCAGGTCCTCTTACAAATCTCGTTACTAATCCAACTATTGGTGATATCTCTTATTCTAAAGCAAAACAAGAAGTTCAAGGAAAACTAGGGAACAAAAACTCTGTAATTATTGTTGACGTGGGTACAGGTGAGGGAAGTGTCGTAAAAATGACACTTGATTCAAAAATAGGATTGGTTTACGAAGAATTTAGACATAAAATCGATAGAGTTAAATCCGCTAGGGAATTTACTAATAAATTGATGGACTTCTTAAGTCAACCGGAATTAAAAGACTTGCATACTATTATTAATCTGACATCCTGGGCAAGGATTAATCCAAAAGGCGACAACAAAAGATTAGTGAGAGTATTACAAGAAGCACAAGATATTTGTGCTAACATTATAGTAAAAGTATTAACTCAGCCGCAAGAAGCAAAGCTTTCCGAGATATCTCTGAAGCACGTTTTACTATTTATAAATCCAGCGCTTAGAAAATTGATTAATCCTGCGAATACTATCCAGCTTGAAGCGGGTAAGGGTTCTACACAAAGTGCTGCGCTTCTTCCAAAACAAGATGTTGAAAAAGCGGCTAGTTGGGCAGAGGAAGAATTAAAAGCAGGAAAAGGCATTTTAGAAGTAGTTGAAATTTATAAAAATGATATACTTCGACAAATGAACCCGCCTGAAGCAATAGTAGGAATAAAAAATTTGGCTATGCAAGGCCTCTTTGCTGTTGGGTTAAAAGACAAGGAAATTCTTAAATCGTTAAAAATAAGAACTGAAGCAGAAGAAAAAGATTGGAATAGCGGTCAAATAACCCGTAGCATTAATGATGTTATTGCTGCATGTGAAAGTAAGGTAACAAAAGCTGATTCAAATCTAAAGAATGCATTAGCTGCAGCTTTAAATAACTCAAATATTCAAAATTTAATATTTGGAAAAGAAGAAAGCAAAAACGAGGCAACTGAGGAAAGAGACTATGCAACTGATGTTAAAGCAGTGAAAGCATATCTTAAAAATGATCCAAAGTTAGAAAAAGTAAGCGATGAGAACGAAAAAAAACTTCTTAAGGATGTTTCTGATTCCTTGAGTTTACCTGTTCCAGTGGCTTTAGCTGGGGGGATGCTTAAAGCAGTTGAAGAAAAGTGTGGTGACAAACTTAATGTCATAAATGAAAAAGAAGCGAATCAATTATTCTTTGACAATGGAATTCCAATGGATAAGGAAGTTAAAGTTTCTGGCACGCATGGTGCTGCTATAAAACACTTTATTAAAATTGGATTGGTTGAGAAACAAGTAACATCTAGTTGGAAGCCCACTGGAACTGTACACTATCGCAGAGAGGATACTGTACGGCTCAAAGCTGTTGCTCCAGAAGTAAAGTCTCATTAAGAAAGCCGAATGCAACGAGTCATTATGCTTTAACGACTCGTTGCTATAATCTCGAGAGCGAAGGAATTTAACATTGAGCAGAGGCTGTCCTTATGCCGACTCCGTTATCGTGTCGCCACATTGGCCATAGTGAGATCGTTTTCGCTGAGTATCCAGCGGAAATACATTCTTCCAATGAACTGAAGGGTGTTGTTGTTAATGATATAGCTCTGGTAGGTTTTTCATACATAAATTCTCAAGAAAATTGCCGTGAAGTATTAGAATTTGAACAACAGATACAAAAACAAATCTTAAAACAAGACATCAGAAAACCACTTCGCATAGTTTCAATACAATTTAGCCAGGTTGGGAATGAGTGGAATCTTGTCCAGGAACAACATCGTAACCTCCTTATATTTTCAACAAGTCATCCCTCAGAACATCAGATAGCCCATCTTTGTTTTCCATTAGAATTTGCAGGTCTTCACAAAAAAGAAGTCTATTCTGACTTCAACAAAAAACTTATTTTGCAATTGCTTAAGCAATTTAATGCGGAAGCCTGGTTAAGCTATTGCGGCTGGTTTAATGAAGGATGCGAGCAGATTACACGGACTTTTCGTTTTGATGCTAGCGAAGAGTATCAGATTCAGGCCTTGCTTGAAGATTTTTCACACGAAGTGCATTCTCCTTTGCTATACGATCTGCAGCAGAGTATCATAAAAAATATGCTTGAAGAAGATGTCGCGATAAAAGCGGGGGATTATGATCGTCTCTTATCCTTAGAAAAACTTCTAGTTTCAACGCGTATGCAATTGCTGTCAGATTTACAAACTCAAAGCGAATTACTGACTCGGATTGTTGATAGTATTCAGAAAATCGAGGAAATGCATCCGGAACTTTTGACTTTACAACGGCAGGCAATTTTATTGAATCAAATCCTACTTAATCATTTTTCAAGCAATGAGCAAGCCTGGAGTTGGGAAAAACAGGTGCTAATGATGCAACTGCTGGATGAACAGTTAGAAGTGTTACCAATGATTTGCTATGAAGCCGGCAACGAACCAGCAGCTGGTGTGTTTAGCATGCGATTGGCGCTGGCAGAAATAAAAAAAACATATTCTTTTGATATGCTTTTGAAAACGTGTATGGAATGGGACCAAAAACTTGAAAAAGAATCAATCATCAGGCAAGATCTGCAACGACTAGTGATACGCAATCTGGAAGTTCTTTAATGGTTGTAGTTTGGAAAAAACTCCAGTTAATGGTGCACAAGGTATGTTATGGCAATAACTCACGTTAGTGGAATCGAAAAATATCACGCAAAACCTCCTGTAACCACTCTGACTCAAGATAATCCGGCGCGGGGATCTTTTCGTAGTTTCGAAGATGTTTTTCGCACATCCTACAGTCATGGCCTGGAAGCTATTTATCATATTGAAACTGTTGATCTAAAAACAGTTCGTCGCATTAATGACCCCTCCTCATCCAAGATAATTCAAAAAACCATTAAATCCAGTGCCGAGCCTGAGCGAACTATCGAAAGGCAGTTGGAATTTGATTTTGGCGATAGTTACCGTGAAAGTATGGATTCTTTTGTATTAGATGAGCCTATCCAGATTTTAGAGATATCCAGGCAGGCAGAAAAGTGCCTTGCCGAAAACGGCATGGGTAGTTTACGGATTCTTTTGAAGGCCGATTTGTCTCAATTTGTGTATTTGAAGGGGATGGGACAAGGGCATATTGATGAAATCCAGCAAAAGCTCGATAAATATATAGATGGCCGCACTCTTTACCACTCACTTTCTATCGATTTTTATGCATGGGTACGCAGTTTGGTGTTAGTACATAATATAAAAAAAATGCATGTGATGCTAGAACCTTTTAAACTATCAGAGCTATGCATATTATCGCCTGCCGAAAAGGTGGAGGTGCGGCGCTTGACTACTGAAAAGCGTCAAGAGTGGCGGCAGGAGATGGCTTTAGAGCTTTATTCGACAAAGTTGCGAGTAAAAGCAAATATGAAAAAAGTGACTGAAGTATACATATTACCTTGGATTAGACGTAGACAAGGTTTTGCCACGCAGCAGGAAATTATTGAACGCATCCAGCGCGTTTCAGTTTTGTCGCAAGGAGCGCAATCGGCTTTTTTATTCTTTACCGAAGTCTATTTTGGTGGTCGCTTTCCGTTGAGCGATTTCCTTCTTCAAAATGATGAAGATTTGTTTTTTGCAGATCAGGCTGGTTTAGATGCTTTTAATGATGTTGTGATGAAGGCGAAGACTTATTTTTATAAGAGCGGGTTAAGTTATGCGCTTGTGGAGCTTGTTACGCTTTTAGCGAGAGAATTTGCTCTAAGCTGGCAGGATTTTCCCGAAGGGTTTATTGAGAAATGTTTGCGCTCTTGTTCTTATTTCAGTGTCCGCAAAGGTGAAAAAGGACTTACAGTGCGTTTAACATAGGATTAACAATTGCATTCAGTAAAGCAAATTGAGTCCTTCCCCCGGTAGGGGGAGCCGTTAATAGCCCCGGGTGCAGCGCTAGCGGAACCCGGGGTAGCAATATATCAAAAATAGAGCCCCGGAAGGGGCGCAAGAAGGCGAAACGGGATGTTAATATGACACATTCTTTCAAAGTACACCAATTTCCTCTTGTGAAGAACATCTTCATAAATGCACGTGTGAAGATGAATTTATTGGTATTTTTGAATGTGCATCATATTCCAATTTATCCACGGTTTGTTTTTGATTGAAGCTCTTGAAGCACTCTTGCGCCCCTACCGGGGCGCGATTTTTTGTTATATGTTACCCCGGGTTCCGCTAGCGCTGCACCCGGGGCTATTAACGGTTCCCCCTACCGGGGGAGGGCTCAATTGCTTGACCGAATGCCATTGCGAACTTATAGGCTTAACTTAAATTATTAAAATAATTATTATTAATTTTTCTTATTTTTTTGCATAATTTTCAATTTTATTTAAATATAGGCTTATTAAAATAATAGAGAAATGATATAATCATTTGCGTTATCAAAATTTTTATGATTTAGCGATGAACGAGATATTATTTTTTACAGAAACTTTATTGGTGGTGGGCTTTGCCTTTTGGGCTTTGCGCCTTGGCAAAGCTGCGCTGACCGGCTGGATAGCGGTGCAGGCACTGATTGCGAACCTGTTTGTTTTAAAGCAAATCACCCTGTTTGGTTTTGAAGTGACAGCAAGTGACGTCTTTGTCATTGGAAGTTTGTTGGGACTCAACTTTTTACAAGAGTACTTTAGCAAAGAGGATGCCGCAAAGGCAACCTGGATTTGTTTTTTCTTCATGGCATTTTTCACGCTTGTTTCGCAGCTTCACTTGCTCTATGTGCCAAGTCCGTTTGACACCACACATGCTGCCTTTGAATCTATTTTATCACTATCTCCAAGATTGTTAATTGCCTCAATGAGCGTGTTTTTAATAGTTCAGCAAGTAGATATCCGCTTCTTTGCTTTTTTGCAAAATTCAATGCCCGGAACAAGTTTTGCTGTGCGCGCCGGAATTTCTCTGGCAGTTTCCCAATTTCTGGATACATTTTTATTTAGTTTTGCCGGACTCTACGGCGTGGTTACTTCAGTGTTTGACATCATTCTGCTTAGTTATTTTATTAAATTAATTGTTGTATTTTGCTTTACTGCTTGCGTAAGGATTGCCAAACCGTGACATCATTTCATTTTGAACTCATACACCGATCGAAAAAATCAAGAGCCCGGGTTGGCCGCATCCATACCGCTCATGGAATTATTGATACTCCGAATTTCGTAGGGGTAGGAACAAATGGAACCATCAAGACATTAGATAATTCTGTTGTGCATGACATTGGTCTGCAATTAATGTTTTGTAACACCTATCATATGTTGTTACAGCCAGGAACCGAAGTTGTTAGGCAAGCTGGCGGACTGCATAAGTTTATTAATAGACAATTGCCTCTTATCACCGACTCCGGTGGCTTTCAGGTTTTTAGTTTGGCTTATGGATCTGTAGCCAATGAATTGAAAAGTCGTGGTACGAAGCAACAGGGAGGCTCAGTCCTTAAAATCAATGAAGATGGCGTGGTTTTTCGCTCTTACTACGATGGGAAAAAAATTCTGCTAACACCGGAAAGTTCTATCCAAGCCCAGAAAAATCTTGGTGCTGATATTATTATTCCTTTTGACGAATTACCGCCATATCATATTTCTCCTCAAGAGCTAAAGACCTCCCTGGATCGCACACATCGGTGGGAAAAAAGATCTTTAGATGAGCATCTAAGAAATCCTCAAGGACAGGCTATTTATGCCGTCGTTCATGGCGGCGTTAATCTCGATATGCGCAAAGCAAGTTGTGACTTCCTAACTGCTCAGCCTTTTGATGGATATGCTGTAGGGGGAAGTTTAGGTAAAACTAAGGATGAACTGTATCAAGTGGTTGAAGCGACTTTTCCTTGGCTGCCTGACGATAAGCCCAATCACCTGTTAGGCATTGGCGATCTTTCTTCAATTGAAAAATGCATTCCCAGTGGAGTTGACACTTTCGACAGTTCCTATCCCACCAGATCAGCGCGGCATGGTGTCTTGCTTACTGCAAAAGGACCTCTTAATATTACTAAGCTGGAAAATGCAGCCAATTTTTCACCTATTGAAGAAGGATGTAACTGCCCGGCCTGTTCCAGGTTTTCTATTGCCTACATTCACCACTTATTCAAGGCGCGCGAGATGACAGGCATGAGCTTGGCCACGATGCATAATCTGCATTATATGGTTAAGTTGATGGAAAGCTATCGAGAACGCATCCTGAATGATCATATTTAGAGAATGTAGCGTAGGCTTCAGCCTGCGCTTGTTTGTACAGGTTTTAACCTGTACCCGTTTTTGTGGGTTTTAACCCACAAGGTCGGCTTAATCCTGACAAATTGGGATTATTTGTCTCAAAGGAGGGTTAAAACCCTCCAAAACGGGTACAGGTTAAAACCTGTACAAACAAGCGCAGGCTGAAGCCTACGCTACATTTACCTCTGCGCTTCCTCTGCGTACTCTGCGGCTCTGCGGTGAACCTCCGATTCTCTTAGCTCCCGACCCCTTGCCATCCGCTCTTTCTCTCTCCCTTAAATGTTGAAAAAGAAATCTATAAGATCTATATTCGAGTTAGCTCTATAAGCAAACAGGAGATATGCTGTGAAAAAATCCATCAAGCGAGTGGCTGTTACCGGCGGTGCCGGACAAATTGCCTATAACCTATTATTCCGAATTGCCAGTGGAGAGATGCTAGGATTCGATCAACCTATCGCATTGCATATCCTGGAAATACCCGACGCGTTAAAAATGCTTGAAGGGGTCAAAATGGAATTGGATGATTGTGCCTTTCCACTACTCAAAGAAATTCATATTGGCAGCAATCCGGTAGCTGTATTTGAAGGCGTGCATTACGCTTTGCTGGTTGGCGCTAAGCCTCGTGGTCCTGGAATGGAAAGAGGCGATTTGCTACAGGACAATGGCAAAATTTTTGTTCAGCAAGGACAAGCCCTGAATGCTTCAGCCGATAAAGATGTTAAAGTTCTTCTGGTGGGCAATCCCTGCAATACTAACTGTTTGATTGCTATGACGCATGCTCCAAAGATCCCCCGCAAAAATTTCCATGCCATGATGCGCCTCGATCAAAATCGAGCTACTGCCCAATTGGCAATGAAGGCGCGTGTAGGCGTCCCTGATGTGACGAATGTCACTATTTGGGGGAATCATAGCGCTACTCAGGTGCCCGATTTTTTCAATGCCAAGATCAATGGCAAACCTGTAGTGGAAAAAATTTCGGATCAAGTGTGGTTGGAAAATGAGTTTATTACGACGGTACAAAAGCGCGGCGCGGCCATTATCGCCGCGAGAGATAAATCTTCAGCAGCATCAGCTGCAAGTGCAGCTATAGATTCAATTAAAGATCTAATCACACCTACACCAAAAGGTCAGTGGTTTTCCAGCGCCGTATATAGTGAGGGAAACCCATATAAGATTGCTGAAAATCTGTTTTTTTCATTCCCTTGCCGTTCTTTGGGAAATGGGGACTATGAAATCGTGAAAGACTTGCCTTGGAATGATTTTTTGACTAAAAAGATAAAGCAATCAGAAAAAGAATTGCTCGAAGAGCGTGACCTGGTGATAAATATGTTAAAAGATTAACAGGAGCATTTATGTCCAGCCAAACAAGTAACGAAACACTTTTTGCCATAACAAAAGAGCACTTGGAGACAGGATTAAGAGGCTTTCCGGTCGGATACTGCACCACATCAAATGTTGATCCGATAAAAGGTTTGTTTTATATGGGACAGCCTATAGAACAACTGGCGGAAAAAAGGCCGGAAGAAGTCATTTATTTGCTTTATCACGGAAAAACAGGCTCTTCAGCTGAAGTTTTGGAATTTTCAAAGGATTTGCAGAAAAGGGCAAAATGTTCACCGGAAGTGATCAAGCACATTCAGCTCTTGCCACGTCAAGGGCATCCGATGGAGCTGTTTAGTTGTGCTTTGCTCATTTGCGGTATGTTTGAAAGTAAAAATAATTACCGGGAAGATTGCCTGAATCTGATTGCAAAAATTCCTGAAATAGCTGCTTCAGTGATCAACTACCATGCCGGTTGGAATAGTTTAAAGCCTTCTCGTCCTGACTTGGGTTATATGGAGAATTTTACCCAGATGCTCAACGTGCCTGGAGGAGATGCTGTCGCTTTGAATAAAATTTTTAAGCTCTTTAATATTTTGCATTATGATCATAGTGGCGGCAATCTATCTACTTTTGTCGGCAAAGCCGTCGCTTCCGGTTTGGAAGATATGTACGGATCTATTACAGCAGCAATGTGTGCCTTGGCTGGACCCAGGCACGGCAAGGCTAATCAGGATTGCCTTGAATTCGTCGAAGATGTTCTTAAGAAGGTGGGAGAAAACGCCACCGCGGATCAAGTGGAAGTTTTAATACGTAAGCTTTTGGCAGATAACGAATTGGTGTTTGGATTCGGCCATGCCGTTTTACGCGTTGAAGATCCACGTGCTACCGTATTTTATGAAGCAGCTGAATCCCAATTTCCAAACCACCCTTTAGTAAAAATCACACGCCTTTTAAGGCAGGTCGGACCGAAAGTGCTTGGCGAAAATCCTAAAATCTCTAATCCTTATCCTAATGTTGATGCAATTTCGGGAACTATGTTGACAGCTGCCGGCTTTCCGTATCCGGAATATTATACAGTGTTATTCGGATTATCACGTGTAGTAGGTATAGCAATACAAATTGTCTATGAGCGTTGTGAAGCACGCGGCGGCAAGGGAACACCGATTGTACGACCTAAATATTTATTTATTCCGCGGGATACCGTTCAACCAAAAGTGTGATGCCTTATGAATTTAAATGAAGTGCAGTTTATTTTTAATCGTGCAGCCTCTTTGACATTTGTTAAAAAGAAATTATTGTTGGCCTTTATTGTACTGGCCCTATGCGGCTTGCTCGTTGTTTTCTTTCGCGGCTTGGCAATCAATGCAAGCCAGTGGATTATTATGAGTTTGACATTTTTGCCTTTTTTTCTTTGTGCGGGTGTTTTGTTGTCTACAGGCATTGTGTTGACGCGTATCTATCATGATGAGATCAAGAAAAAGCCAATATCTTATAGAGAGATCCTGGGCAACTCATTTGAATTGGTTGTTGGGGTCTCTTATTTTTCAATTCCTATTATTCTAAGTTATCTTCTGTTGTGGATGCTATTGGGCATTTTTGTTTTGCTTAAACAGATTCCAGTCATCGGTGAATTCTTTGGTGTTATTTTTGTATTTGGTCCATTCCTTTTGAATCTAGTGACTCTTGTCTTATGTGTATTGAATTTGGCCATGTTATTTTTCGTGACGCCTGTTGTGGCCTTGAAAGGGTTAAATCGCATAAGAGTAACTCAGATTCTCGTAAAAAGGCTGAAAAGTGATATATTCTCGAATATTTTTTTGGCTTTGGTAGCGACATTTCCATTATTATTTTTTATTAGCTTGCTTACTTTGGCTGCCTTTTTAACCGGCACGGTGTGTTATGGCTGTGAGAACCCTTTGCATAATGTGCTGCAGTGGTTTTTTATCATGATTCCTTTTACAGCTTTGTTGTCCCCGGCTGTAGTGTTTTTTTTCAACTTCGCTGCAGAGGCCCATGTGCTGCTGAGAGAGAAGGAGAGGGTTGAGAAGTAAGAGAAAGAGAGGAAGGTGTAGCGTAGGCTTCAGCCTGCGTTTGTTTGTACAGGTTTTAACCTGTACACGTTTTGGAGGGTTTTAACCCTCATTTGAGGCAAAAAATCCCAATTTGTCATGATTAAGCCGACCTTGTGGGTTAAAACCCACAAAAACGGGTACAGGTTAAAACCTGTACAAACAAGCGCAGGCTGAAGCCTACGCTACATCTTCCTCTGTGCTTCCTCTGTGTACTCTGTGGCTCTGTGGTGAACTTCCAGCTCTCTTAGTTTCCGACTCTTGCCCCAACTCTCTCCTACTCCTAAACTCCTAATTCCTCGAATACTTTTTTCAAGGTACTGTGCATGAATGCCTTTCGACTATCTGTGCGCTCTTTTGTTAAAACGGCAGAGTTAAAATAGCGATGCATATTTTCTACTCCGCACTCTTGAATCCATTCACGCAAAACGGGCACCTCGTCCTTACTGAAGTGCGACATGCCGGCATAAAATTTCAACTGCACTTTTTGCATGAGGAATTCTCGATCTTTTTCAAGGGAGGTGAAGTCAATGGGCTCGCTGCTTTGTGCCGCAACACCTGTTTCCAAATCATAGAGCGCTATTTTTAGCTCTCTTTTTCCCGATCCTTTGTTAGTGCGATCATTGCTAAAAAGCTCTCTAAATCTTTTTTCTTCATTCTCGGTAATCAGCATGCTTTGCAATCCTGTTTCCGTTTGGATTACTATGAAAACACGGGGATATTCTTGCACGCGCGAGTAAGGGACAGCAAGAGAGTGAGGACGCTTGTGGATGGGGGATAAATTTACTGAGGAAAGCAAGTCTGGAGAGTATTTGGGAGAAAAATCGCCATGCTCTTCAGCTGCGGTGACAAATAGACTTAAAGGAACAATTGGATGGCTTTCCGTTTTCAAACTGCCATACATATCCCTTCTACCTGAAAAAAGATTGGAGATATAAGTTGAGGTTGATAAATCTACAATATTAGAGAAATAGCTCTTTGTAAATAACCCTTCATCTTTCCATGGAAATAAGTCAACTTTCCAATCTTTAGGAAACGGTTCGGAATAGTCTTTTAAGGTATCCACCTCGGTTTGTGTTTGAGTGAGAGTCTGTTTAAGAACTTCTTTTTCTTTTTTTACTTCCTTTTGCACTTCATGTTCAAATCCGAAATGCTTAGCAACAAGCAAATGGGAGGGAAGTGATGGGATTGCCTTAAGATGGATCTTTCTCATTTCGTCAATAGCACTTTTTTGTTGGGTCTGGTCAAGTGCTGCAAGTACAGGATTTTCAAGGGCTTTGTTGAGCCACTCTCCTGCGACCTCTTCTCGCGGCCTCAAGGCTTTGGTCTTTCCGTACATGTGATAAGGGCGTGCAAGGGTATTTGAGACATAGAGCGGTTGCGCTTCTTGCATGAGGTCAACTACCTCTTGATCCGATAGTGCCGGATCCAACATATTATCCCAAACGCGATGCATCATGGCGGCATTTAAACGGGGTTTAAGGGAACGCGTGTTGTCGTCGCCCACTTGCATAGCTTGCATATACGCTGCATTTTGCAGGGAATGTTTGATCTGGAGATTTCCGGTGATCGGGTGACCTGTGACTAATCCTAAATTTAGACGAACAACAGCCTCATTTTCGCTGTCCATGGCGAAACGTGCAGATTGTCCTTTGTCATATTCTCGCAGGCGCCAAAGGGTTTGTTGGATATCCCTTAAAATCGTATTTTGTCCTAAAATCACTGTTGCCACCTCATCGGGTGCGGTGCGCATATCCGATCCGGTTGTTTTGGGGGAAGGCCAATAGACGGCCACCTGGCTCGGCGATAATTTGGACTGCTCAACTGATATAGGTTCGGTTTTGCCTCGCTCTAATTCCATCCAAAAACCGGTTTCTTTGTCCGGATAGCGGACGGCTGACTTTTTTGAAAGGCTTTTTTGGGCTAACATGCCTCTTGCCACATCTTTAGGATCAAATCTCAATAAGTCTCCGGGGCCATCGATGATGGAAGTGCTTTCGGGGATTTTTGTATAAATTTCATTCAGGGCCTCTGTTACCGTTGTGGCCCCTGCAACATTTATGGAATGAACGGTTTTATCAGGCCCCTGATACATTAAAGTTAAAGTCTTTTGGGCAGTATCAGATAGGTGAAGGTCGTCGCCAAATAGCCAAGGCCACGATTCTCCATTCCAAACCGTACCGCTAAAAGCCGTCTCGGAACCTTTTTTAAAGAGGAAACGGTAAAACTGGGCGTTGCTGTTGATTTGAATAGGATAGAACTGAATTTCTTTGATGATGTATTTGTCAATGAAATCGGTGAGGCGTTCTGTATTTGGTTCAAGTGCAGTAATGACTGTTTCAATCAGTTCATCACTGAAGGGTTGATTAAGGGAAGTCGGCAGCTTGTCCCCAAATAGCAGCAACAATTCTTTGTAAGCGGGGATGTCTTCCAGTCTTCCACGCGTTGAAGTGGATACACTGAGTGTGTTTTTACGCAGATCCTCTGCAATATTTTTAAAAAATGTTTTAGGTAGTCTTTTGCGCAATAAAAACTGCCTGTAGGTATAAAGAATTTCCTCTAGCTCAGTTCCTGGCTTGGAGCCGAGAGAAGGGGTGCCTTTTTTATGAGGAATGGAAAAGAGATCTTCGACCTTGCCGACCTGATCAATTTCTTCCTCAGGGACGGGCGGAGCAAAATCAAAGCGGTATTTTTTTGAAAATATCAAAGGCGCTAACGTTGATATTTGTTCCCGAATAACGCTCAATATGTCTTGAATTGTTTCTCCAGTAATTAAATTTTTTGCGTCATATTTTCGGGTAATATCATCAATAAATTTTAATACTGAAGACTCACTCGATCCTTTAAGAAATGCCGCTACAGTTTTTCTTTCATCGCTGCTGAGACTGTTTAAATAGGTAGCCATCTGGCTGTTTTTATCAAACGGTGTTCCTCTGTTTTCATGAATGGCAACGCCTGCGATGTGATCAGCAATTTCTTCTTGCTCCTGGAATAATCCGGCATTTGAGGCTTGATTGCCCAGGGCGAGCATAAAAGCTCTTGTGCCTCCCACAAAGGATTCGGGAAGACGTTGCGAACCTCCCTTCGTCTGATGCTGAGAAAGTTTTGCGTTAAAGATGGTGTCGGGCTCATCAATGGCAGGTACGCCTCGTGTATGAAACAATCGGAAAATCTTGCGGAATTCAGCAATCTCTTGCAATTTGGCCTGTAACTCATTGCCCTGCAATTGGGCAGCATCAATATTTGCATCGGCAAATTTTAAGAAAAGACCTTGTACATCAGAATCTGACATCATTACAATGCGGCGGTTCTTAATAGCATACTGTAATCTGTCATGCAGGTTGGCCAATCCCTTCAAATCAAGGCGGATGTCCTGATTAATTTTGATCACATCCAGGACCTGTCTAAAAGCTGATCCTACGCGTTCAGATAATTCGGCGGCATTTTCAGCTAAAAGTACTCGAGGGACAATCCCAAGGGCTAAATTTTCCCCATTGGCATTTAAGAGGCAAATGAGAGGAAGGAGCACATCTGTTTTTCCGGAGCCCATGATCAGTTCTAAAGCCGCTCCTAAGTTTTCGTGAGAAGTGATAGCTCCATCTTTGATCAAAAGGGTATCCAGTGCTTTTACTGGCTTATCCCATAGCAATATATCCATAAAATGTTCCAGGACCAGATATTCTGGATGTTTTGCCGGATCATACGCCCGTTGGCTAAAGAGAGCTATTCCCAGGCTGTCCTTTAATTTTTGAGGTACGGCATCCAATCCCTTTGTTTTTTTTATATCGTCGATATCAGATATCCCTTTGAGGACTCGGGAGCGATGCTGTTGATTGGTTGATTCAATCATATAGCGATGCATCAACGTCATGAATACGTTCTGGTCAGCTTCATCAAGAGCCGGATTGAGTTCTTTAAAAGTTTCAGTCGAGCGTTTTAAGTAAAGATAGACAGCATCATCGATATTTAGAGGGTTTTTGCGTTTGACGGCTACTTCTAAGCGGTGATAGGCACGTTCTGCCGGATCGGCAGGTTCCTTTTGAATTAAGCTTTCGATCTGCTGCGTTAAGGTGCTAAGCACGGCGTCATTTGCTGTGTATTCTTGAAAAAGTGTCGTGTTGAGAGCTTTTATGCCAGGCCAGTCTTTGATAGAATACATCTGGGCTTTTGCTGGGCCCTCATATTCAGAAATTTCTTCATGTAATTTCGTAATTACGCGATTGGCTACTGAATTGTTAGTCGTGAAATTTAGATCATTGGCAAGTTCCTCTCGTGTAGCATTCTGGCTGGCGGGTGAATTAAGAGTCATAAGTTGGCCTGCACTTGCGGTATCGATATGAAACTCGGCAAGCTCGGGAATTCGAGGAATGGTTAAAATCTGGGGATTGGTCAAACTATAGATAGGGCGCGATTTTACAAGAGAACTTGATTCTTCCGGCACTACAGCAGTTTGACGAGCAGGCTGGGCTGACTGAGTAAGTCCTTTGGGTGGGGGTAATGCATTAGACTGGGGTGTAGTATCGTAAATGTTTCGTAATACTTGTTCTGTGTAGTGTGATAATGCTGGGTATCTCCAATCAGAATCCATCACCATTCGAAAATGCGCTGGTAGATTTATGGCCGCATCTGGATAATTTAGAATGTTCCTTAGAAACCTTGCGATGGTAGATGTGTCATCATAATTTTGTTCGCCTGTCATTGGACGTTTAGAGATGAATTCCAATACTTTATCGAGAGCGGTTGCTAATTCTTCTTCGGTTTCCAATGAATTATAAAAATCAGTTCCTGTAATTTTTTGTAGCATGCTTTGTAAATGACTTGGAAGCCGCATGCGAACAATCTCATAAAACTCAGGAAATTCTTTTCCAAAGACAGGTTTTATAATATTACTTGATAATTCTCTATCGTGACCTCTTATTAAACAGTCTTTAATAGCATCATAGTTATAGAAGTCATTTGTATGAGGCAAAGGAGGAGAGGCCGGATAGAGCTTTGCAACAGCTATTTTAGGGGCATGGGTTGCCAGCCCTTTAAATTCCTCCAACCTTCGATTTAAAGCCTGATGAAGACTGGTGCCAATTTCTGAAGAAAAAGTTGTTTTAATCAAATCAATAAAAGCATCTTTTGGATATAAGGATAGGAATTCTCTTAAAAAAAAGTGTTCATCGTCTGGCTGTATTTGAAATTGCCCCCATGGCGAAGGATGGCTTAAATGTTTTTCATAAGCCAAGAGGCAATCTTTTAGAAAATCTTTATCCTCAAAAATAGATTTTTCGCTAAATCCAAAATTGCGTTCATTGCGCATCAATATAATGCGGGCTTGCATACGAACTGCGTCAGCTTCTGGGGTACTGTCTTTATTTCTTGTGTCGAGTTCGCCTATCCATCTAAGAATTTCTTGTTCTTCTGCTTTATAACGCCCTTGTTGTCCCCCATGACCGACCAAAAGCTGAAGGGCTTTTTCATAATTGTGGTGCCATAAGTGGATCATTGATAGAAAAAGGCTGGCTTCTCTGCTTGGAGGAAGCAATTGGGTCTTCAAATGCATTTCGGCTGGAACTTTGGATTGATTAGGTTGAACATCGAAAAGAAAATAGGGGTAATTGGAACCAGCTCCATTATCCAATGTAGAAATGGGATTTAAGCTGCTTGGGCTTGATGTGGAATAATGAATGCGAGGAATTAATACTTTTTTTTCTTTTCCTTTTTCCAGCACTAAATAATGCATGGCATCGCCGAGGGCATCCAGGCTTTGTTCCTTAGCAATTGCAAAACCGCCAAGCTCATCGCTGATGAACACAATTTTTCCATTTTGTTCACGTGCTTTAAACTGAAGTCCCAGGCGCGGCAAGGTAACTTCTTTCGGTGCACCTGTCGCCTGGTCACGCCAAAATAAGATTTCGGGGGCTGATTCAATATCTGTCAAGAAATGCAATTGACTTTCGGTCTTGCTCACGTCCTCATAGATCCAGGTCGTAAGTTTTCCGGCCTCATCTGCTTTAAAAATTTTAAATTTATTATCTTTTGAATTTAAGAAACCAAAAGCAGAGGGTTTACCGCTTGTGGTATCTTCGATAAGTATTTTTCCATCTCCCTTTTCATTTTTTAAAGCCCATTGAGTTTTATCTCGAGTAAAGGTGGGAATAGATAATTTTTGAGTTTCATCGAGTTGGTACCATTCATCCTGGAACTTTTTTTGCACGACGAAAGTTCTTACGGGATCACGCCATTGAATAGGCTTCTCATTCCTTTGAAAGCGATACTGCACACCTTGCGGAGTAGTGAAATACCATTGATCTGACCCTGGAGAGGTGATTGCGGCATTGGGGTATTTTTTTCCCAGTGCGGCAATCGTCGGATGAATAGCCGCAGAGGTTGGTAAAGAAGTGACAGATCCTGTGTTATCCCAAATTCTACCTGAAAGTAGGTCAATGCATAATTCTGTATTTGATCCTTTTATTGTACCTTTGAATAATGGGAAGGCATTGTGTGGTTCCCAATCTATGTTTGAGGGTATATGTGGAAGGTTGGCTTTAATTATTTGGTTAAGTAATGATTCTCTTGATGCTTTATTCTCAAAATACGGTGCTATTTTTTGTAATTGAAGGTTGAACGACTCCTCTTGCTCAATGCATGATAACTTATCGACTAGAGGATTTATTCCGTTGGATGAACTTGCGGCCACATGCGCAATTAGAAATTGCGCTATTGAATTTTTTCCCCATGTATCAGTGTAAGCATAGCTGATGGCGAGCTCTTGATTTAAAGCGACCTTCAGCGCATCTGAAGTAGCACTGGACTTCAACAGAATGGAAATCTTTTCCTGCACATCCGGGATAAATTGCAACATTTCGGGATTTTTTGCATAGATATGGTCCACTTCTTGTTGAAGTTGGCGGTTCAAACGGACTAGAAAAAGGACTTGAGAATCACTCATGCCGATTGTAACCTGTTCATATTGCTGATCGAAGAATTTTTTAAAAGGGGTGAGCTGCAATTTCACCTGGGCAGGATCTTGTCTCAGGGTTTCTCTAAGGACCAAAGGTTCCAAAATCAGATGTTCCATAAGCCACCGCCCATCAGAAGTTTTAAGAAAATCTGTATCCTGAGAAAAATAGGAGATAGTGCGAGAAATTTGAACTTTAGGTAAAGCACTTAGCATTAAAAGATTTCGCAATTTCTCTATGCTATATTTTT
>Ga0207045_1010_pt1 | contig 40880 bp, 15 predicted proteins | sample Alteio_BWMinCont_69_FD_153299 | JGI IMG/M metagenome (GOLD analysis project Ga0207045, IMG submission 153299) | Enriched cells from forest soil in Barre Woods Harvard Forest LTER site, Petersham, Massachusetts, United States -... | ecosystem: Environmental > Terrestrial > Soil > Temperate forest >... | reverse complement strand
GCTAAATTTAAATAAGTTAAAATAATATTTATCAGGCCCTATCGCCCCTTTTTTTAAGTTTTGATTTTATGATCAGGTTTATATTTGGTTTGTTACTATTCCTCATGCCATTTGCTTTGCTGGCCCAATCCTTTACTCCCGATCCCGATTGGCGTTTTGAGAATTTTAACGGGCAAAACCATTTTATCAACCGTGAAATATCTGACCTGGCGATGGATAAAAATGGGTATATATGGACAAGCAGTACCGGGGTGCAACGGTTTGATGGTTACCGTACAGTTGAGTTTAACAGCTTTGACCAGTTGAAAGGCGGTTTAAGGGACAATTATACGGGAGAAATAGCAGACAATAACGGCAGGATATGGGTAAGTTCAGCCGGGTTATGTTATTATGATGATGCAAGCGGGAAATTTATTTATGTTAACCCGGATGCAAAGCATAATCTCACCTATATCGATGCCTTTTGCATCCAAAAAAATTACTTATGGTTTATTTGCGAATTTGGTTTGGCAAAACTGGATGTCCGCACCCTGAAAATTTCTTTTACATCGCTGATAAAGGTTACCGACCCGTTATGCTCTTTCCTGGCTGATGACAATACCCTGGTGATATCAAGCCGCGAAAAAGTGTATGTCTATAATATAAAAGAAGACACCTATACCTCAAATACTTTAATTTACGACCATACCCTTGTTAAAATATTTGCGGCGGCCAAAGGCGGAAATGATATTTTTTTAGGTACAAATTATGGGTTGTTTACTTTCAAACATTTAAAGGATATTGCACGGGTTAGCGCTGTAAAAAAGGGGCTTGCAATAGACGACCTGGTATTTCTTCCGCAGGATAAAGAAAAACGCTATCTTTTTTTAGGCACCGAAGGCAAGGGCCTGCTGATTTATAATACGGCATTAAAAAAGATTGAATTTACCTACCTTCATGATAATAGCAACCCCTACAGCCTGCCGAACAATATAATTTCACGGCTATTTGTTGATAAAAAGGAGCGCCTGTGGTTATGTACCGATTTGGGGATAAGTATGATGGATGTATTTAACCGGCAATTAAAAATACGGGTAATAGATAAAGACAATACAGATGAGCTGGGTATAAATAAAATAGCCAGGGATAAATACGATAGTACAAAAGTTTGGATGTCATCATACAACCAGGGGATGATATGTATAAACTGGAAAACCAAGCAAGTTGAAAAGATATATAATACAAACCCCGAAGCGCGGGTTATATATGACTTTGCACAGCTTTCGAAAAATAAATGGCTCATCACCACGCCAAAAAAAATAATGGAATGGAGCCCCATGCTGGGCATCCTGTCACAAAAAGAACTGCCCATTTCCGATTCGCTCCGCTTGGTATGTAATATCCGCAGGTTAATTATGGCCGGTAATAATGCTTGTTTTATTACAACCAATAAAGGGCTATTTAAGTATGACCTTGCCACACACCAGGTGAGCGCAGCATCAGTAAATATATCCGCTAAAATAAAAGACCCGTTCAAATACATACTATTAGATGGCTTTTATGATAACGGGGAGCTTTGGATAACATCAAGGAGCGGCTTGTTCAATTATAATATTGCTGAAAAAAAAACTTCTTTTTACCGGGGTAAAGGGGAGGCCGGGAACTATTTTTTCTTTGATATTACCAAAGCGGCAAATAATCAGATTGTTTGCGCTGCGGGTACCGGCATAACCATATTCAATAAAAAAACAAAAAGTTTTAAAGTAGTAAATTCATTAGCTAATTTATACAAGCCCGGTTGTGCAAGTGTTATAGGTATAAATAGTACAGTTTGGATAGGAACTGCAATAGGGATATTGAATTATAACCTAAGTAACAATGTATCTTCAAGGGCTGAATATGAAACTTCAATGATGGAAGTTTTTCCGAGCTCATCGTTTGCTGTTATTGGTAACGATGTTGTTTTTGGTTTTAGGAACGGGTATGCATGGTTTACGCCAAACCTTAAAACTATTTCAAACCCTTCAGGGCCATCGATTGAAAGCGTGTACGTAAATAACCAGGCAGTTTCACGACAGTATGATGCCAAAAGCAGCGGCCAGAAACTGGTTTTTAGCCATTCGGATAATTCCATAAACATAGCTTTTACCGCTTTCTTATATACCGACCCTGACCATATAAAATTCCGTTACAAACTAAAAGGGGCCGGGTCTGGGTGGCAATATGCCGGTGATCAGCGCAGCGCTAATTATGCGCAACTTGAGCCGGGCAATTATACCTTTTATGTTCAATCAGGCAATAAGAATGGGATATGGAACAATAATATAGCCTCGGTTAGTTTTGTCATACAGCCGCCCTACTGGGAAACATGGTGGTTCAGGGTGTTAGTGGTACTACTGATTGCATTTATTTTATACCGGCTGTATTTATATAAAATAAAAAACATGCAGGCCATCGAAAAAATAAGGACAAAAATCGCTTCCGATTTTCATGATGATATCGGTTCGGCGTTAAGCAGTATTTCTATTTTCAGCGACCTGGCAGATAATCAATTAAGAAAAAAACAACCTCACGACCAAACAAGGGAAATCATCGGCCATATTTCTTTTTATTCGCGGGCTATGCTCGAGGCCATGGACGATATCATCTGGGCGGTAAACCCTCAAAATGACCATTTTAATGACCTGGCCGTACGGATGCGGGAATTTGCCATTCCGCTGCTCGAGGCCAGGAATATACAATTCGACATCAATATACAGGAGGAGGTACTTGATACACGTATAAGAATGGAAGCACGGAAAAACTTATTTTTAATTTTTAAGGAATGCATTAACAATATACTTAAACACTCCTGTTGCTCCGCTATGCAGGTAACTATCGGCAGGGTTGGTAACCAGCTTGAGCTTGTCATCAGCGATAATGGCAAAGGCTTTGATGTTAATGCCCCCAATAACCGTAACGGGCTAAAGAATATACATAAACGCGCTGCCGAAATTGATGGGGTTATAAATGTGACGACAAAGCCGGATAATGGCACCGTGGTTAAATTACTGGTGAACATTAAATGATTGGTTACTAATGTATATCGTATAATTAATTAATATCATATAGATATGTGATTGACTTTAAAACTTGCAGGGCTATCTTTACTTAATATTATTAACTCAACATTGGACATCAGGGTTTCTGTTTTTGACGATAACCGCGCAGTACGCGAAAGCTTATACCTGCTTATTTCCGCTGCGGCGGGCTTTGCTGTGGCCGGTGTGTACCCCGACTGTAATAATTTAATGGAACATTTGGGCAGGGATGCCGCTGATGTCATCCTGATGGATATAGATATGCCCGGGCTTAATGGTATTGAAGCTACGGCGGTAATAAAAAGCCATTTCCCGGATATAAACGTGCTTATACTTACTTCATACGATGATAGTGCAAAAATATTCGATGCCCTTCAATCAGGCGCCACCGGTTATCTCCTCAAAAAAACCCCATCCGCAAAAATACTGGAAGCCATTACCGAAGTGAGCCAGGGCGGCGCCCCTATGAATGCGAGCGTTGCCCGCAGGGTACTCGAGTTTTTTAGTGAAAAGAAAAATATATCCGAAAACCGGTACGACCTTTCCCCGCGCGAAAAAGTTGTACTTAGCTGCCTGGTAAAAGGCGACAGTTATAAAATGATTGCCGGTAACTGTTTTATAAGCATGGGCACGGTTTGCACACACATCACAAATATCTACAAAAAAATACACGTCAACTCCAAATCAGAAGCAGTAGCAAAAGCCATCCGCGAGCGGCTCGTTAATGAGTCTTAAGCCTTGAGTCGAAAGTCGGACTTTATGGATTTTTTTTCTTAGCGGGATGAATTGCAAGGCTTCATAGATCATCAATTTTTGACAGCGTTTGACTTAAGGCTTTAAACTTCTCTCCATGCCTAAAATCATATATATATATGATTGCCCAATCGTATGAAGTTGCGGACTTTCGTATTGCAGAAATAAATGTATAACAGGCTGTAACAGAAGGATTAGAAAATCCCTGTTTTAGGGGATTGCCCTACCATTGCCGAACCTATACTTTTACGAAGCCGCAACTCCCTAAAAAATTAAAAATCTTCTGCCAAACTTACATTCACAAGTATTTATTATGAAAACAAACTTACCTTTTCCAAATCGTCTCTCTAACATTGCGGCTCTTATCAGCAAACTATCCTTGCTAATATTTGCGGGCATATTTTGCTTTGGCGATAGCGTGTTTGCAGGTATTAAACCAGTATATAATGTTAAAGCCACGCATATAAACAATACCGCCGCAATACGGGTTAAACAAAGCGGGCTTTTGGGTGGAAGTGACCAGGCGGGGTATAAAAATAATTATTACAATTATCTCTTTATATCCGGGGCAAGCGTTGATAAAGGTTTCAGGCATATAATGCAGAACTGGGAAATTTTAGCGGGATGGGGAGATAATTATGTTTTGAAGGGTAATAACTTAGGATCAGACAAGCCAGCTACAGGGTTCAGCAAATCAATTTTTACAAATCCAGTCATTTCAACCACAGGTACATTATCAGCATTAACAACTACCTACGGCACTGCTTCGGCGTCATCAAGCTTTAATGTATCAGGCACAAGCATGACAGCGGGGATATTGGTAACCCCTCCATCAAGGTTTGAAGTAAGCAAGGACAATGCCACCTTCAGCAGTACGGTGACAATAGGGGCAGCAGGAATAATCGCATCAACTCCGGTTTATATAAGACTGATTGGCAGTGTTAATGCCGGCAGTTATTCCGGCAATGTTGTTTTGAGTAGCACAGGTGCATCCAGTATAAATGAGCCAACCGCTCCGAGCACCGTTAATAAAGCGCCCTTGACCATTACCGCAAATAACGAGGTTGATACTTATGGGCAGGCTATCCCGGCTTTAACAATAACCTCCAGCGGTTTTGTAAACGGGGATAATACAGCCAGTCTCACCACCTTGCCCACCGCAAGTGTCATGGCTACGGCAGCATCACCCGCAGGAAGTTATGCGATAACTGCAAGCGGTGCAGTCGATCCCAATTATACCATTACCTATGCAGCAGGCACGCTTACTATCAGCAAGGCGCCACTAACGGTGACTGCAGATAATCAAACTATTAACCTGGGGCAGCCAATCCCAACGTTAACTGCTACCTATAATGGTTTTGTAAATGGCGACAACTCAGCCAGCTTAACTTCTTTGGCCACCGTAAACACTACAGCAAATTCATCTTCGCCTGTGGGAAGTTATCCTATAATGGCAAGCGGGGCAGTAGATCCAAATTATACTATAAGCTATGTGGCTGGTACACTTAAAATAAACCCGGCGTTACCGGTATTAACTATTACCGCAAATAACCAAAGCAGTGTTTACGCGCAGGCCATCCCGGCTTTAACAATAACCTACAGTGGCTTTGTAAACGGAGATAATACAACCAGCCTTACCACCTTGGCCACAGCAAGTACCATGGCTACGGCAGCGTCGCCCGCAGGAAGTTATGCTATAACTGCAAGCGGTGCGGTGGATCCAAATTATAACATAAAATATGTACAAGGTTCCCTTACTATCAACAAGGCTCCTTTAACCGTAACGGCGGATAACCAAACTATGAACCTTGGCCAGGCCATCCCGGCATTAACAGTTTCATACAATGGTTTTGTAAACGGCGATAATTCCGTCAGCTTAACAACCGCGGCAACAGCTGCTACCACTGCTACCCCATCGTCCCCGATAGGCAATTATCCTATAACAGTAAGCGGCGCGGTCGATCCAAATTATACTATAAGCTATGTGGCTGGTACACTTAAAATAAACCCGGCGCTGCCGGTATTGACCATTACCGCAAATAACCAAAGCAGTGTTTACGCGCAGGCCATCCCGGCTTTAACAATAACCTACAGCGGCTTTGTAAACGGAGATAATACAGCCAGTCTTACCACCTTGGCCACAGCAAGTACCATGGCTACGGCAGCATCGCCCGCAGGAAGTTATGCTATAACCGCGAGCGGTGCGGTGGATCCAAATTATAACATAAAATATGTACAAGGTTCTCTTACCATCAGTAAGGCCCCTTTGACTGTGACGGCGGATAATCAGACTATGAACCCAGGGCAGGCCATTCCGGCATTAACAGTTTCATACAATGGTTTTGTAAATGGTGATAATTCCGCCAGCTTAACAACGGCGGCAACTGCTGCTACCACTGCTACCTCATCCTCCCCGATAGGCAATTATCCTATAACAGCAAGCGGCGCGGTTGATCCAAATTATACAATCAGCTATGTGGCGGGGACGCTAAATATAGCCGGTGTACCGGCGCTTAGCTATAGCAGCCCGCAAACTTACACGGCTGGCACAGCTATTGCTTCGCTTGCCCCAACAAGCAACAGCGTGGCGGCGCCGGGCTATAATAATAGCCCGGTTACATTGGGCTTCGGGTTGAATAACCCTACTGCCGTGGCGGTTGATGCCGCCGGGAATGTTTATATTGCTGATGCAAATAATAATGCAGTAAAGAAGATCGCTGTTGGCGGTTTCCCGGTAACGATAGCTACTATCAGCGACCCGCACGGCATTGCGGTTGACGCGGCCGGCAACGTGTATGTTGACTCATACGCAACTAATGGTGTGGTGTACAAGATACCGGTTGGCGGCGGCAGCCCGATTACGTGGGCAACCGGGTTTGCAGATGCAGGCGGTATAGCTGTTGATGGTGCAGGCAAGGTTTATGTTGCCGCAACGGGTAACGGCGGCCTTAAGGTGATCCCTGCAGGCGGTGGTAGCTGGGCCTTTTTAAGCTATAGCTTTAATGCACCCACGTCAGTAGCGGTAGATGCCCCCGGCAATGTCTACCTGGCTGTTTCGGGTCAAAACGTAATAGATGAAATTCCTGTAAATGGGGGCCAACCTATTCAACTTGCCACGTTGGCGAACCCAACCGGCGTAGCAGTGGACGCTGCCGGCAATGTTTATGCCACGAGCCATGGTACCAACGCTTTATACCAGATCCCGGCCGGCGGTGGTACCCCCGTACTGGTAAGTGATGCCTTCAATAATCCAATGGGGATAGCTGTTGATGGTGCGGGCAATGTTTATGTTGTGGATGCCGGCATCGCATCTATTGATAAAATTGTCCCCGTAGGTGGCTATTTTATAACTCCGGCTTTACCTGCCGGCCTAAGTTTTAATGAAACTACAGGCGCCATCAGCGGGACACCGCTGGTTGGCAGCCCTGCAAAAACTTATACAGTAACTGCCTATAACAGTTCAGGCGGCGGTTCAACAACGTTGAGTATCCAGGTCAATCTTCCTTTGTTACCCACAGTAGCTTATAGCAATCCCCATGCTTATTTAGTACAGGCGGCTATTACGCCGCTGGCGCCGGTAAGCGGCGGGGTAGCCGCCCCTTTGTATAGTCGAAGTACAGTCACCTTAGGCTCCGGATTTGTAAATCCTTATGATGTAGCGCTTGATGCCGCCGGTGATCTTTTTATTGTTCAACAATCGAGCGGTACCGTCACCGAAATTCCGGCTGGCAACGGAACCCCTGTACAATTGGGCTCGGGCCTCGGCCCGTCTAACGGTGTTGCTGTAGATGCTGCGGGCAACGTATACGTTGCCTCTTTTAGCTCGAATGCAGTTTATAAGATCCCGGCCGGCAACGGTACACCTGTAGCCATAGGATCAGGTTTCAGTGGGCCAACCGGGGTCGCAGTAGATGTATTGGGCAATGTATATGTGGCTGATTTTAACAACAATGCGGTAAAAGAGATCCCTGTCGGCGGCGGCGCCCCGTTTGCAATTGGCTCTGGTTTTAGTATTCCTAACGGTGTGGCAGTAGATGTTTCAGGCAATGTTTATGTGGCTGATTCTGGCAACGGATCAGTAAAAAAGATACCTGTTGGTGGCGGCAGCCCAATAGTTTTGGGTACAGGTATTATTGACCCCTATAGTGTTGCAGTAGATGCCGTGGGTAATGTTTATGTGGCCGATAGAAATGCCGATGCAATTGAAGAGATAATGGCGGGGGGCAACACCACGGTTACATTAGGCTCTGGTTTTAATCAGCCCTATGGTGTTGCTGTTGACGGCATCGGCAATGTTTATGTAGCTGATTACTATAATAACGCCGTTAAGAAAATTAAGCCGGTTGGTGGTTATTATTTGAGTTCTGTATTACCCGCAGGTCTAAGTTTTAGTAATTCTACGGGCATTATAAGCGGCACGCCAACAAAGAGCAGCCCTGCAACAAACTATATTGTTACCGCTTACAACAGTGGCGGCAGTAGCACCACAGCAGTAAATATAAAAATCAATGCATTAACTATTAGTTACGCCAGCCCGCAAACTTACCTGGTGGGCACAGCTATTCCGGCGCTAACACCAACGACAATCGGTGGGGTGACAGCGCCTGCATACAGTGGGAGCGTAATAACTTTAGGTTCCGGATTCTCTACCCCAACGGGGGTAGCAGTCGACGTATCTGGCAATGTATACATAGCTGACGCCGGTAACAACCTTATAAAAAAGATACCTGTCGGCGGTGGCGCCCCGGTTGCTATAGGGTCAGGGTTCAGTCATCCTGAAGGAGTAGCGGTAGATGCCAGCGGTAACGTGTATGTGGCTGATTATAATAATAATGCAGTAAAAGAAATCCCGGTTGCAGGCGGTTCACCTGTTACGTTAGGTTCGGGATTTGTTACACCAACCGGTGTTGCTGTGGATGCCGCAGGTAATGTTTATGTAGCTGATTACGGTAATAACGCTGTAAAAGAAATTCCGCAAGGCATTGGAGCCCCTGTTACATTAGGCTCAGGATTTTCTTCACCAACGGGCGTTGCGGTAGATGGTGCCGGCAACATATATGTTGCTGATTATGGCAACCGTTTGGTAAAGGAAATACCTGCTGGAAGTACTACACCTGTAACCTTAGGTTCAGGATTTTCGACTCCCTTTGGACTAACGGTAGATGCGGCCGGGAATGTATTTGTGGCAGATTTTGGGGGTGGGGCGGTGAAGGAAATCGCAGCAGGCAGCACTACGCCGGTTTCAATAGGCCCGGCCTTTGGCGGCCCTACAGGCGTAGCGACGGATGAGGCAGGAAACGTGTATGTAGCAGATTTCTCGGCCAGTCTTATAAAAGAAATTAAACCGATTGGCGGTTATTACATAGGGCCACTCTTGCCTGCTGGCGTTGCTTTTTCAAATGCCACAGGTGCCATTAGCGGGACGCCAACTGTTGGCAGCCCGGCAACAAATTATACAGTTACCGCTTACAATGGCTCAGGCAATAATTCAACTACGGTGAGTATCAAAGTTAATGCGCTTACTATTAGCTATCCTACCCCTAAAAATTACCTCGCGGATATTACTATTTCGGCTTTTCCGCCAACAAGCAGCGGTGTGGCTGCCGCAGCCTATAGCAATAGCACGGTTTTCTTTGGTTCGGGTTTTAGTGGGCCGACAGGCGTGGCTGTAGATAAATCGGGCAACATATTCGTGGCTGATCCGATCAAGAATGTGGTTACTAAGTTTCCGGTGGGCGGAGGTGCTCCGGTTAATATCGGTTCAGGTTTTAACGGCCCGTTTGGTGTAGCAGTAGATGGATTGGGCAACGTGTATGTGGCCGACCAGGGCCATAGTCAAATAAAGAAAATACCTTTAGGTACTGGGACGCCTGTAGCCATAGGCAACGGGTTTAACGAGCCAACGGGCGTAGCGGTAGATGCCGCAGGAAATGTGTATGTAGCTGATTATGAGAATAATCAGGTAGAAGTGATACCCGGTAACGGCGGTGGGCAATTTACCTTAGCTTCCGGTTTTAGTTTACTGGTTGGCATTGCGCTGGACGCCGCCGGCAATGTATATGTGGCCGATCGTGGCGACAACTTAGTATCGATGATCCCGGCTGGCGGTGGTACCCCGGTAGTATTAGGCTCTGGTTTTAGCAGCCCTTATGGTGTTGCCGTTGATGCTGGTGGTAATGTGTATGTAGCTGATAATTTTAATGGCGCTGTAAAAGAAATACCTGCGGGGAGCAACACCCCGATAGCTATAGGTCCGGCTTTTGGTAACCCGGAAGGCGTTGCCCTTGATGGTGCAGGCAACGTATATGTAGCCGATTTCACCAAAAAAGCCGTTTTTGAAATTAAACCTGTTGGCGGTTATTACATTGGCCCCAACCTGCCTGTTGGACTAAAATTCGACGACAAAACGGGTATCCTCAGCGGAAAGCCGCTGGTTACAAGTCAATCGACAAATTATACCATCACAGCCTATAACGGTGCAGGTAGTAATTCGGCATTGTTAAATATAACTATTGGCCTTCCGCCTGTACCAACAATAAGTTATGCCACCCCGAAGGTTTATACAGCGGGTACTACTATTCCGGTATTAATACCTGTGAGCAGCACAATAGCTGCACCGGGCTATAGCAGTACTGCCACTGGTTTTGCTACAGGTTTTGACAGTCCTGCGAGCATAGCGTCTGATTCGAAAGGCAATATTTATATAGCTGATCCGGCAGCCAACGCGGTAGAGATGGTTCCCGCGGGCGGCGGTATTACTACGATAATTGGATCAGGGTTCAGTGCGCCAAGTGGTGTAGCCGTTGACGCATCAGGGAATGTTTATGTTGCTGACTTTGGAAATAATGCTATAAAGGAGATACCTGTTGGCAACGGGACGCCCGTTACGCTGGGTTCCGGTTTCGTTACCCCATCGGGGGTTGCAGTAGATGCCACCGGGAATATTTATGTAGCGGATTACGGGAATAATGCTGTAAAGGAGATACCGATGGGTACCACTACGCCAATAACTTTAGGCTCCGGGTTTTCGCACCCCACAGGTTTAACTGTGGACGGCGGCGGTAATATATATATTGCCGACTTTGGTAATAATAAGGTAAAAGAGATACTTGCCGGCAGTGCTACACCTATAATTATAGGCTCGGGTTTCAATCAGGCGTATAACGTAGCGGTAGACCCGGAAGGCGACTTGTTTATTGCGGATTTCGGCAACGGTGCAATAAAAGAGATACCGGCGGGCAGCAGCACTATTATTAAGATCGGGCCGCCGTTTAATAGCCCGGAAGCTGTAGCAATAGATGGCGCCGGCAATATATATGTTGGGAGTTTTGGCTATAGCGTTGTGCAGCAGATTACCCCTGTTGGCGGCTATTTTATAAGCGCCAATTTACCTGCCGGGCTTAGTTTTGCAGAGGCCACAGGTATTATAAGCGGCAAACCAACAGTAGCCAGCCCGGCAACCAATTATATAGTTACTGCTTATAACGTTGCTGGCGGCAACCATACTACAGTAAATATTACCGTTAACATGCCGGCCTTACCTACTATTAGCTATGTTGGCCCTCAAAGTTACATAGAAAATACAGCCATTACAGCGCTGTCGCCAACCAGCACCGGTGTAGCGGCACCCGCGTATGGCAACACTTCAACATCAATAGGGTCTGGTTTCATCACTCCTGTAGGGGTAGCAGTGGATGCGGCAGGCAATATTTATGTGGCTGATCCAGCTAATAATGCCGTGGAGAAAATACCTGTCGGCGGCGGTGCGCCTATCACCATCGGTACAGGCTTTAGCAGCCCCTCGGGCGTAGCTGTTGATGCTTCAGGAAATGTTTATGTTGCTGATAATGGCAATAATGTGGTAAAGAAAATTGCAAATGCTGGTGGTGCCACTACCATAGTGGCTTCGGGTTTCAATGGCCCTTACGATGTGGCGTTAGATGCAGCAGGCAACATTTATGTAGCCGATTCGGGCAATAAAATGATTGAGAAAATACCGGCAGGCAGCAGTACCCCGGTTACAGTGGGCACAGGGTTTGGTTTCCCGCAAAGCGTGGCTGTTGATGTACAAGGCAATATATATGTTGCCGATAGTTTCAATAATGCGATATATGAGATACCGGCTGGCGGAGGCGCCACATTTCCCGTGGGTTCCGGCTATAGCAGTCCGTTTGGTGTGGCAGTTGACCAGGCAGGCAATGTATTTGTAAGCGACGCCGGCCACAGCAAGGTGCAGGAGATTCCTGTCGGTGGCAGCCAGGTATCGATAGGTTCCGGGTTCAGCCTTCCATATAAAATAGCATTTGACGGAGCGGGCAATGTTTATGTTGCGGACGCGGGAAATAGTGTTATTAAAAAAACCAAACCAATTGGCGGTTATTACATAGGGCCGATATTGCCAGCCGGCCTCAGCTTTTCACAAACAACGGGCGTTATCAGCGGTAAACCTACTGTGGTAAGCCCCGCAACTATTTATACGATTACTGCTTATAATTTTGGCGGCGGCAAAGCCGCTGCCTTAAATATTAAAGTAGTTGCGCCTGACGTTAACCTTTCAAACCTGGTTATCAGTGGTGTTTCTTTTTTGCCGGCTTTCGCGGCAGCTACAACGGTTTATACAGCAAGTGTGCCTTATACAACCTCGTCTATTACAGTAACGCCCACCGTAGCTGATGCCACTACTACGGTAACAGTAAATGGTACGGCAGTAACATCCGGTACGGCCTCAGCAAGCATCGCGTTAGCAATAGGCCCGAACGTAATAACAACTAAAGTAACGGCGCACGATGGAGTAACCACTAAAAGCTATACCGTAACCATTACCCGGGCTGCAGCATCAACCAATGCGCTGTTCACCTCTGTTACCCTGAGCCCTGCATTAACGCTGGTGGGGACAACAGGCACAGCTTACTTGAATTTCACGGCAGCTGCGGCTAATACCATTACTTCGGTACAGGTGATACCCACAGCTAAGGATCCGACGGCTACTATAACCGTAAATGGAGTAGCAGTAACATCGGGTATGGCATCAGCAAGCATACCATTAGTTGTGGGCACCAATGTGATCACCACAGTTATTACCGCACAGGATGGTATGACGACCAAAAACTGCATCATAACTATAACCCGGGCGCAATCATCAAATGATGGCCTTGCTGCTTTGGCACTTAGCAACGGCACTTTAACGCCAACCTTTGCAACGGCCACATTGGCTTATACCGCAAGCGTGGCAAATACTGTAACATCTATAACAGTAACGCCAACCACCAGCGATGCAACAGCAACAGTTACAGTAAATGGTACCGCAGTAACATCGGGAACAGCATCTGGAAGCATACCGTTAGTGGTAGGCCCTAATACAATAACTGCTAAAGTTACAGCACAAAATAGTACCAGTAAAACATACACGGTTACGGTGACCAGGGCGGTATCGTCTAACGCCACGTTATCTAACTTAACTGTCAGCAGTGGGGCTATATTGCCCGTATTTGTAAGCGGGACAACAGGGTACACTGCCAGTGTGCCTTATGCTACTACCTCGGTAACCATGACGCCAACAACCAGTGATGCCAATGCAACAGTAACCGTAAACGGTAGTACCGTAATGTCGGGTGCTGCCTCCGCAAGTATCCCGTTAACAGTGGGGGCTAATGTAATTACCGCCAAGGTAACCGCACAAGATGGGGTGACTACAAAAACCTATGGGGTAACCATAACCCGTGTAGGGCCGTCAACCAATGCTTTGTTTACATCCATTGCCCTTAGTCCGGCATTATCGCTGGTAGGCACTACAGGTACTGCGTATTTAAATTTCACCGCAGCCGCTGCCAATACCATTACCTCGATACAGGTGATACCGACGGCAAAGGACCCAACGGCTACCATAACGGTAAACGGTGTAGCAGTAACATCAGGCATGGCATCGGCAAGCATACCGTTAGCAATAGGCAGCAATGTGATCACTACAGTGATTACCGCACAGGATGGCGTGACTACCAAAAATTGTATCATAACCATAACCAGGGCACAATCGTCAAATGACAACCTTGCCAGTCTTGTCCTAAGCAGCGGCATATTAGCGCCAACTTTTGCGGCTGGAACGACAAGCTATACCCAAAATGTGCCGAACACCACCACCACAGTAACGGTAACACCCACAACAAGCGATGCTACAGCCACAGTTACAGTGAACGGCACAATAATAACTTCAGGCACTGCATCACAAGCTATACCGCTGATAGTAGGCGTAAATACCATTACCACTAAAGTAACCGCGCAAACCAATGCTACTAAAACATACACGGTAGCAATAACCAGGGCAGTATCCGCTAATGCAAACCTGTCGAACCTGTCGGTAAGCGGCCTAACCATCGCCCCGGTATTTGCGACCGGCACAACAGGCTATACCGCCAGCGTACCTTATACCACTACATCGATAACCATGACACCGACTACCAGCGACCCTACGGCAACCGTTACAGTGAATGGCACTACTGTGATGTCGGGCACTGCCTCGGTTAGCATTCCATTAACGGTGGGAACTAATGTAATTACCGCCAAGGTAACCGCCCAGGATGGCGTGACCACAAAAACCTATGGGGTAACTATAACCCGGACTGGCCCATCCACCAATGCGCTGATCGCTTCGATAAGCTTAACACCAGTTTCAACACTTGTTGGTACAACGGGAACGGGATACCTGAATTTTTCATCGGCGGTGCCAAATACAGAAACTTCTGTACAAGTAATACCAACAGCAAAAGATGCAACAGCAACCATAACTGTGAATGGTATGGCGGCAACATCGGGGATGGCATCACAGGCCATAGCGCTTAACGTTGGGGCAAATGTAATAACTACAGTATTGACTGCGCAGGATGGCGTGACCACTAAAACGGTGATTATAACTGTAAATAGGGCGATGCCGGCAGTGAATAACCTTTATGAGCCAATATCAGTTACCAAACCGGCAGATAATGTAACCATTGAAAACGATGGTGTGATAGTACACCAGGCCGTTTCACCAAATGGCGACGGAATCAATGACTATTTGACCATTGATAACATAGCCAATTATCCTGATAACCGGTTAACGATAATGAACCGAAGCGGTGTATTGGTTTTTGAAGCAAAGGGTTATGACAACAGCTCGAAAGTATTTGACGGACATTCCAATAAAAACGGCGCCATGCAATTGCCGGGCACTTATTTTTATTCGCTGGACTACACCGTCAATGGACAAAATAAACATCACACAGGGTTTATTATACTTAAATATTAATCTATCTATGAGAATGCCTGAAATTTCACTTATTGTTTTTTTAAAACATTTTTGAAGCCCGGCTATATATGATGAAAATGTTACTGCTTAGTTTAATGGGATCATATTGCATAACCAGGGGTGTTAAGGCTAAATATAGCGTATAAATACTTGAATGATTGAGTATTTATACGCTTGCCGCGAGCAGGTGTGAGCTTAATTTTACACCTGCATAATTTGTGTTTTATAATATATAACGTATGCAGGGTTTTTAAAAAAATCACCCTTTTAGGGGATTGTTACGTATTTTTTTAATTATTAATTTTAATTTATAAAATTGCTTATTTTTATTCCCCTATTTATCATCTTATTCTGTTTATCAGTAGTTTAACCTATAGAAAATAAATTTTCCTGTGCTTTATTGTAAATATAATATAGCAAGTGTGCAATAAAATATTTAACTGAATATTCAAACATTAAATCATACCGTTATGATAAGTATTTACCTCACATTATCAGCAAAAAACCTAAGGCCAGCCTTTTTGCCTGTCATGTTGTTTTTTTTAGCAGCATTGCCCTTTAAATTATTTGCGCAGCCCAATATCAGTTACGCAAGCCCAAAAACCTATGTTGCGGGCACGGCAATAACACCGCTTACACCAACAGGCAGCGGTGCAGCAGCCCCGGCCTACAGCACAAGCACAACTACGCTTGGCTCGGGCTTTAATATCCCGGCGGGTGTAGCAGTAGATGCGGCCGGAAATATATATATCGGCGACCAGAACAACAATGTGGTGAAAGAGATTCCGGCCGGCAGCAACACGCCCATCACCATTGCTACGGGCTTTTCCACTCCGGACGGGGTAGCAGTGGATGCAGCAGGCAATGTATATGTAGCGGATGACGGCAACAGTCTGGTAAAAGAAATACCGTACAACAGCGGCGCCTATGGCACGCCGGTAGCATTAGGTGGCGGCTTCAGCTTCCTGCAACCATTTGATGTGGCAGTAGATACCAAAGGCAACGTATATGTGGCCGACAGGGGGAATAATGCAGTCGAAGAAATCCCTGTCGGCGGCGGTGCAACATTTGTCATTGGCTCTGGCTTCACTACCCCAACGGGGGTGGCCGCAGATGCCTACGGCAATGTATATGTGGCCGATAACGGCAACAGCGCTATAAAAGAGATCCCGGCAGGCAACGGGGCCCCTATCACACTGGGTTCCGGTTTCAGTAGCCCGTTTACGGTAGCAGTTGACGGCTCGGGGAACGTATTTGTAACGGATTACGGCAACCACCTGGTAAAAGAGATCCCGGTAAATGGGGGCGCACCGATCAGCATTGGTTCCGGCTTCGGCTTCCTGTTCGGATCGGCGGTGGATATGTACAATAATGTATATGTAACAGATTACGGCATCAATGCGGTAAAGAAGATCCAGCCCATCGGTGGCTACTATATCAACCCGGCATTGCCCAAGGGGTTAAGCTTTAACAATACAACAGGCGCGATCAGCGGCACACCGGTAGCAGCAAGCCCTGCAACGAATTATACCGTTACGGCCTATAACCAATATGGCGGTAATTCCACCACTATAAATATTGCGGTGAACGCGGTAACAATGAGTTACGCCAGCCCTAAAACGTATATAGCAGGCACAGCAATAACCCCGCTAACACCAACAGGCAGCGGTGCAGCGGCCCCGGCCTACAGCACATCAACCACTACACTTGGCTCGGGCTTTAATATCCCGGCAGGGGTAGCAGTAGATGCGGCCGGCAATGTATATATCGGCGACCAAAACAATAACGAGGTAAAAAAGATTCCCGGCGGCACAGGCACCCCGGTTGTTATCGGCACAGGCTTCAGTACACCGGATGGCATTGCGATAGATGCTGCGGGCAACGTATATGTGGCGGATGACGGTAATAACGTGGTAAAAGAGATTCCGGCCAATGGCGGGGCGATTATTACACTGGCCACGGGCTTTTCACAGCCGTTCGATGTAGCAGTAGATACCAAAGGGAATGTATATGTGGCCGACCGCGGCAACAACGCAGTAAAAGAGATTCCCGTAGGCGGCGGCGCAGTATTTGCCATTGGCTCTGGCTTCACTACCCCAACTGGTGTAGCGGTTGATGCCTACGGCAACGTATATGTAGCCGATAACGGCAACAGCGCTGTAAAAGAGATCCCGGCAGGCAACGGGCCCCCTATCACACTGGGCTCTGGTTTCAGTAGCCCGTTTACGGTAGCAGTTGACGGCTCCGGCAATGTATTTGTGACCGATTACGGCAACCACCTGGTAAAAGAGATCCCGGTAAATGGCGGTGCCCCTATCAGCATTGGCTCCGGCTTCGGCTTCCTGTTCGGATCGGCGGTGGATATGTACAATAATGTATATGTAACAGATTACGGCATAAATGCGGTAAAGAAGATACAGCCTATCGGCGGCTACTATATCAACCCGGCATTGCCAAAAGGGTTAAGCTTTAACAATACAACAGGCGCGATCAGCGGTACACCGGTAGCAGCCAGCCCGGCAACGAATTATACCGTTACGGCCTATAACCAATATGGCGGTAATTCCACCACTATAAATATTACGGTTAATGCGGTAACGATGAGCTACGCAACTCCAAAAACCTACGTAGCAGGAACATTGATAACCCCGCTAACACCAACAGGCAGCGGTGCAGCAGCCCCGGCTTATAGCACATCAACCACTACACTTGGCTCGGGCTTTAATATCCCGGCGGGTGTAGCAGTAGATGCAAAAGGCAATCTGTTCATTGGCGACCAGAACAACAATGTTGTAAAAGAGATTCCTGGTGGTACAGGCACGCCCATCACCATTGCTACGGGTTTTTCCACGCCGGACGGGGTAGCAGTAGATGCAGCGGGCAATGTGTATGTAGCGGATGATGGCAATAGCCTGATAAAAGAAATCCCCTTTGTTAACGGCGCCTACGGCACGCCGGTGGTGTTAGGTGGTGGCTTCAGCTTTAAGGAGCCATTTGATGTGGCGTTGGATACCAAAGGCAATGTATATGTGGCCGACAGGGGGAATAATGCAGTAGAAGAGATACCTGTAGGCGGCGGTGCAACATTTGTCATTGGCTCCGGTTTTAGCACCCCAACGGGGGTGGCCGCAGATGCCTACGGCAATGTATATGTGGCCGATAACGGCAACAGCGCTATAAAAGAGATCCCAGCAGGCAACGGGGCCCCTATCACACTGGGTTCCGGTTTCAGTAGCCCGTTTACGGTAGCAGTTGACGGCTCCGGCAATGTATTTGTGACTGATTATGGCAACCACCTGGTAAAAGAGATCCCGGTAAATGGCGGGGCCCCCATCAGCATTGGCTCCGGCTTCGGCTTCCTGTTCGGATCGGCGGTGGACATATACAATAATGTATATGTAACAGATTACGGCATAAACGCGGTGAAGAAGATACAACCCATCGGTGGTTATTATATCAACCCTGCGTTGCCATTGGGCATGAGCTTTAACAATACCACCGGAGCAATAAGCGGCACACCGGTGGCTGCCAGCCCTGCGGCCAATTATACCGTTACCGCATATAATGGCTACGGCAGCAATTCAGCGGTAGTAAACATTAATGTAACATGGAATGCGGCCCTTGCCGGGTTAAAAATAAGCAGCGGCACCTTAACGCCCGCTTTTGCGGCGGGCACAACGGCCTATACAGCAAGTGTTACTAATGCTACCACGTCAATTACAGTAACACCAACTACTGCTGACGCCCTTGCAACAGTAACGGTCAATGGTACTGCCGTGACCTCAGGAACAGCATCGGCAAGCCTGCCTTTGGTTGTCGGTCCCAATATCATCACCACCATTGTAACAAGCAGGAATGGTGCAACCACCAAAACATATACCCTAACGGTAACCAGGGCGCCGTCAACAGATGCCTTGTTAACATCGATAAAATTAACCCCTGCATCAACACTGACGGTTGTAACCGGGCCAAGCTATGTGAACTATACAACAACCGTTGCCGCTTCAACCTTCAGCGTAACCGTAACAGCAACTGAACAGGATGCAACGGCAACCATAAAAGTGAATGGTGTAACAACGGCATCAGGCGTAGCATCAGCAAGTATCCCGTTGGTAACAGGCAGTAATGTTATCAATATAGTATCAACAGCCCAGGACGGTGTAACCACAAAAACCTATACGATAACAGCGACCAAACCACCAAGTGCGAACCTGTCTGCTTTAACGATAAGCAGCGGAACATTGTCGCCGGTATTTGCAACAGGAACAACCAGTTACACGGCGAGCGTAGCAAACGCCATCACGTCAGTTACGGAAACACCAACTTCTGGTGACGCTGCGGGTACAATAACAGTAAACGGTACAGCGGTAACGTCAGGATCGGCATCAGCGGCTATTCCGTTAACCGCAGGCCCTAATACTATCACAACGGTAGTAACAGAGGGCGCTACTACAAAAACCTATACTGTAACGGTAACCAGGGCGCCATCGACAGATGCGCTGTTGACATCAGTAAAATTAACCCCTGCATCAACACTGACAGTTGTAACAGGGCCAAGCTACGTGAACTATACTACTACAGTTGCCGCAACAACCAGTAGCATCACGGTAACAGCAACCGAACAGGATGCAACGGCAACGATAAAGGTGAATGGCGTAACAACGGCCTCAGGCGTAGCATCGGCGCCGGTTGCATTATCAGTGGGCAGTAATGTCATTAACATAGTATCAACAGCGCAGGATGGTTTAACAACCAAAACCTATACCATAACGGCAACCAGGCCGGCAAGTGCAAGCTTATCAGCTTTAAAAATAAGCAGTGGGACATTAACGCCCGTATTCGCCACAGCTACAACCAGCTATACAGCAAGTGTAACCAATGCCACTACATCAATAACGGTAACACCCACCTCCGGTGATGCAACAGGAACAATAAAAGTAAATGGAACAGCAGTAACATCAGGCACGGCCTCGGCGGCTATTCCTTTGACTGTTGGGCCGAATACAATAACAACGGTAGTAACAGATGGTGCAAGCACAAAAACCTACACGGTGACGGTAACCAGGGCCGCATCAACTGATGCACTGCTGACTTCTATAAAGTTAACCCCTGCATCAACACTGACTGTTGTAACCGGGCCAAGCTATGTAAATTATACAACCTCGGTTCCAAACTCAACAAGTAGCGTAACGGTAACAGCAACAGAACAGGATTTAACCGCTGCCATAACCGTGAACGGTATAGCAACCGCATCTGGCACAGCATCAGCGGCAATTGCGTTGGCGGTGGGCAGTAACACCATTAACATAGTATCAACAGCCCAGGACGGTGTAACCACAAAAACCTATACAATAACAGCAACAAGGGCAATGCCGGGAGCGAACAGCTTTTACGAACCCATATCGGTTACAAAACCGGCAGACAATGTGACCATCGCAGATGACGGGATAACGGTACATCAGGCCGTTTCTCCAAATGGCGACGGCATCAACGACTATCTGACCATTGATAACATAACCAATTATCCCGAGAACAGGTTAGCTATAATGAACAGGGACGGTGTATTGGTTTTTGAAGCAAAGGGCTATGATAACAGTTCGAAAGTATTTGATGGACATTCGAATAAAAACGGGGTAATGCAACTGCCAGGCACTTATTTTTATTCGTTAGATTATACCGTTAACGGGCAAAGCGTACATAAGACAGGTTTTATTATACTTAAATATTAAGGTTAGCGATTAATTAGAAAAAATAGTTTTTCTGCTGACGGCACCGGATTATTGAAGACATCTTCAGTAACCCGGTGTTTTTATTTAAAGGGTGACATGACAATGATGGGATTTCCTGTTACATTAAAAAATTTCATTTAAAACCTGTCATTTATGCTATATTTAAAATAAGTTAGATATTATTGGCCAGGATTACATAATTCTGCCATTATCAACTACTTAAATTTATGGCCAGGTTTGGATACGTTATTTTATTGTTTATACCATTTAGCTTATCAGGTCAGTCATTTACGCCAAATCCCGATTGGCGCTTTGAGAACTTCAACAGCCAGAACCATTTTATCAGCAGCGAAATAATTAATATAGCAATTGATAAAAAAGGATATATATGGACAAGCGGTAGCGGGATACAAAGGTTTGATGGTTATAAAACCCTTAATTTTAACAGTTTTGAGCCGGAAAATGGCGGATTAAAAAGCAATAACACCGATGTGGCGGTTGATAATTATGGAAGGGTTTGGATAAATTCAGCCGGCATATGTTATTACGACGACGCGCAGGAAAAATTTATCTACGTTCAGCCCGACCCGAAGCGGAAGATCAATGGCGCGGGTTTCATGGCAATACATGGAGATTTTTTGTGGTTTGTTGGCGAATATGGTTTAACAAAACTCAATGTTCGGTCGCTGGAAATATCATATACATCGCTCAAATATGTCGATAACCCACTGGGTAATTTTTTTATTGATGATAATACCTTATTGGTATCAAGCCGCGAAAAGGTTTATATCTACAATATTAAAAACGATACCTATACTACTAATACATTTATTTACAAGCATTCCCTGTTAAAGGTATTTGCAGTAGCCACGAAAGACAAGACCATTTTTTTAGGCACCACCCGCGGTTTATTTACGCTGAATAATTTAAAAGACATCTCGCCGGTAAGTAATGGAACAGGCGATATTGTGGAAGATCTTTTATTTATGCCGCAGGACAAAGAAAAAAAATACCTGTTCATTGCAAAAGAAGGAAATGGCCTGTTTGTGTATAATACCGAAAAAAAGAAAATGGAATTTGCCTATGTGCATGATGATAATAATCCATACAGCCTTTTAAATAATATTATTTCAAGGCTATTAGCTGATAAAGATGGGAAGTTATGGATCGCAACCGGCTCAGGTATCAGCATGCTCGACGTAACCAATCAGCAGTGGAAAATGCGGTTCATGGATAAGATCAACATCAATAAAATTGCACGGGACAAATATGACAGTACGAGGGTTTGGATGTCATCGTACACAAACGGAATGATATGTATGAACTGGAGAACCAAGCAGGTTCAAAAAATATATGACCTTGACCCCGAAATGCATGATATATATGATTTTGCCCAGGTGGCCCCCAATAAATGGCTTTTAGTAACCCCTCAGAAGATAATGGAATGGTCCCAGCAGTCGGGGATATATTTCAGGGAAAAAGTTTTCATCCCCGATTCGATAAGCCTGCGTTACAATATTAACAGGATAATTATGGCGGACGCTAATACATGTTTTATAACAACCGCTTTGGGGCTTTTTAAATATGACCTTTCAACACATAAAATTACTCCCGTATCGGTATATAACAGGGGTGATAAAAAGGCCGATCCGCTTCAATACTTATTGTTAGATGGTTTTAACGACCACGGAACGCTATGGATAACATCGAGAGGAGGATTGTTTAGTTATAATATAGCCAAAAATGAAACTAAGATATACCGGGGAAAAGGGGATAGGTCTGATTATTTTTTTAATAATATAGCCAGTGCACCCAATAATAGGATAGTTTGTGCTGACGTTTCCGGGATAAATATTTTTAATAGGGACACGAAGAACTTTGAAATAATACATACCATAGGGAGGTTGCAAAGGCCTGTGTGTGTAAGCGTTTTAAGTGTCGGGAAAAAAGTTTGGATAGGCTCCGAAGCCGGGATATTAAATTATGACCTGGATACGCACAAGTTTGAAAAAGCTGAACACGAAAACCCATTGATGCAAATTTCGCCCGGCTCGCAATTTAGTTTCATCGGTAGCGATATTGTTATGGGCTACCCCAATGGATACGTTTATTTTACACCAGGTCCGGAAAAAAGTTTGGCGCCTTCTGATCCGGTAATTGAAAGGGTGTTTGTAAATAACCAACCCATCTTGCGGCAATATGGAAGTGCCGATGGTCCCAAAAAGACTATTTTTCGCTATTCGGAAAACTCTATTAATATAGCTTTCACCGCATTTTTGTTTACCGATCCGAATTATATTAAATTTCGGTACAGGCTAAAAGGCGCCGACCCTAAGTGGCAGTACGCACAGGATCAGCGCAGCGCCAACTATGCACAGCTTGAACCCGGCGATTACACTTTTTATGTGCAAAGTGGCAATAAAGCAGGTTCATGGAACAACCATTTAGCATCGTTCAGCTTTGTAATAATGCCGCCTTATTGGGAAACCTGGTGGTTTAGGGGTTTGTTGGTGCTGCTGCTCGCATTTATTTTATACAGGCTGTACCTTTACAGGATAAAGAATATACTTGCCATTGAAAGGATAAGGGAAAGGATAGCATCTGATTTTCATGATGATATTGGCTCGGCATTAAGCAGCATTTCTATTTTCAGCGAGGTGGCTGACAAGCAGCTGAAACAGCAGGCGCCACCCGAACAAACAAGGGAGATCATCAGCCATATATCATTACAGGCGCGAACCATGCTTGATGCGATGGATGACATTATCTGGATGGTGAACCCGCAAAATGATCATTTTAATGATCTGGCAGTAAGGATGCGCGAGTACGCCATCCCGTTGCTTGAGGCAAGGAATATACAATTTGATATCCATATACAGGAAAATGTGCTCAGTTCTCCTATAAAAATGGGAACACGAAAAAACATATTCCTGATTTTTAAGGAGTGTATAAATAATATCCTCAAACACGCCGATTGCTCGGCCATGAAAGTTGAGGTAAACAAACTTAACAACCATGTTGAACTCGTCATCAGCGATAATGGCAAAGGCTTTGATATTGACGCGCCAAGCAGCCGTAATGGGCTTAAAAACATGCAGAAGCGGGCCGCTGAAATTAACGGTACAATAAAGGTAACAACCGGGCCGTGTAATGGAACCATTACACGGCTGCTTGTCAATATCATATAAATATATTATTGACAACTGCCCTGCCAAAACTACCTTTACGTATTAAAGTACTTACCAAAATTGGACATCAGGGTTTCCGTATTTGACGACAACAATTCGTTGCGCGATAGTTTATATTATCTTGTATCGGGCACCCCCGGTTTTGCAATAGCTGGTGTATATCCTGATTGTAACCAGGTGCTTGAAAATTTAAAACAGGCGCCTGCCGATGTTATCCTGATGGATATAGATATGCCCGGCGTTAATGGTATCGATGCAACAGCGTTGATTAAAAGCAATTACCCTGATGTAAATGTGTTGATACTTACCTCGTATGACGATAGTGCGAAGGTATTTAATGCGCTTCAATCAGGTGCAACAGGGTACTTATTGAAAAAAACTACACCTGCCAAAATAATGGAAGCTATTACAGAAGTAAGCCAGGGCGGGGCGCCAATGAATTCCAGTATTGCCCGCAAGGTGCTGGAGTTTTTTAGTGAAAAGAAGAATATAACAGCAAATGGTTATGAACTTTCGCACCGTGAAATAGATGTACTTAGTTGCCTGGTACGGGGCGATAGCTATAAAATGATAGCCAGCCATTGCAACATAAGCATGGGCACTGTTTGCACGCACATTGCAAATATTTATAAAAAACTCCACGTTAACTCCAAATCAGAAGCAGTGGCAAAAGCTATTCGCGAACACCTGATAGCCGACACAATATAACAAGAATCAAGAACCAGGTGCCGGAAAACCTATCCCGGCGATTTTAATATCACAAAAAAACTCATAGCTAAGTACTTGTCAGGCTGAAGCCAGCTGCTTTTGCATTGATTGTAAACCGGAATATGAATCGGCAAAAGTTTGCCCGTAGGGCTGGCCCGTTATAAAATGCTTTGCTTTAAAACCGCATCTGTTTTTACCGCTTTCAAAACTAAACACACTTCTGCCCATCATTAGGCCATCCCAGGCTGCGTGGCTTATAACTACTTCCTTTTTTAGTTTGTTGAGCGTTATAGCAGGCCCACGCAATAATTTGTGGTCGTGGCCGCTTACTATCATATCAATATGTTCAGATTGTTTTGCAAGCTTTTGGTTGTCTGGCGTATCACTGGCCTGGGAATAACCAAGGTGCGAAAGGCAGATGACGAGGTCGCAATTTTGCTTTTGTTTTAGCCACGCAGCCATCGTATTTGCACTTTGTATGGCATCGTTGTATTTAACGCCATTAACCTGGTGTCCAACGCCGGTTATCCCAATTTTAAATTTTCCGGAGTTGATGATTATAAATGGTTTTATAAGTTTTGCCAAACGGGCCTCAAATTCGTAGTTACAATTAACCAGGCTGAACTGCATCAAATGGATAAGCGCCGCTAATTTATCCTGCCCAAGCGAAAGTTCGTTATCACCTACTGCGGCAGCATGGTAACCCATATTATTCATAGTATATATTACTTCCCCTTGCTGCTGCGGGCTATGCGAACTATTTAAAAAATCGCCTGCATCCAGCAGCAATCCAGAAGTTTCCTGTTTTTTCAGCAGCGCCTTAATTTGATAAAGCCCGCCCATGTTGTTAATCCCGGGGGCGAGGTTTCCGTGCAAATCGTTAGTGTGATAAATGGTAATACTGTTGTTAGTTGAATTTAACGTGTTTATCCGTTTACTGATTGAAGCAACTGATGCCATTGGTTTGCTTAAAGCTGCAACGCCGGCCATAAGCGATATCTGGTTAAGAAATAACCTGCGGTCTTTTTTCATAGTATGGCGATTATGGTATAAATATACAAAATAATTTTAGGGAAATAAACAACTTAGCGGTGGATAAATATATAGGCGTTAATAAATGAGCCTTGTTTTATTTTGAAAAGGATTTATGGACGTTTCTTTAAACAATAAGCCCCTGGTTGAAAATTAAAATGCTGATAGATAGTGGTATAATCAAACTTATACTATTTGAATTTAATTTTTTTAATTTCGGTATAAACGGTAAAAATATTAATATTGTTTATCAATTAAATGTATAACTTAGTAACTAAATACACTATTTATGGATCCAATTTTAGCAATGATCTTTGCGTTCGGAAGTAATTTTGCGCCGCAGGGGTATTTATTTTGTTCCGGGCAGCTTTTAGCGATAAGTTCAAATACTGCCATTTTTTCCCTTTTAGGCACCACTTACGGCGGTAATGGCCAAAATAATTTTGCATTGCCCGATCTGCGGGGCCGGGCGCCAATTGGCATGGGGCAGGGTCCTGGTTTAAACAATTATGTTTTAGGCCAGGCCGGCGGCGTCGAAAGTGTAAGTATATCGATAAATAATTTGCCGGCACACTCACATACGCTAAATGTAAACACCCTTCCCGGCAACGCCGCCCCTGGCACTACCACTTACCTATCGGCAGGCCCGTCATCTGGCTCTGGGCCAAATGCTAACATATTGAATATATATACTACCAGTGCTCCAAATACAACTTTAAGCCCCGGTAGTATTTCAACAGTTGGGGGCAACCAACCCGTTAGCGTGTTGCAGCCATATCTTGCCATCAGTTACATAATTGCAATGAACGGCATTTTCCCGACAAGGAACTAAAATCTACCAACTTAATTACTGTAATTAATGACGAGGCCAATAAAAATAGGGTTTTTAGCGCCCTATTCGGGCGTTTATCCGTTTTACGGGCACCATTTAATGGCCGGTATGCTTTTAGGTTTATACCCCGGCGGTGTACAACAGGATGGGGTGCAGTTTATCCCCGTTTACACGGAGATGGGCGATCCGAAACATACCATACAGGCAGTGAATAAACTGGTGTATTTCGACCAGGTGGATATGCTATCAGGCTTAATAAGTTACCGGTCGGTGCCGGATATTATACCTGTGATTGAGACCTATAACAAACTGGCTTTTTTTTTCGATATGGGCGAGTATATCCCATATTTTAATCATTTAAGCCCAAATGTTTTTTATTCTTCACAGCAACTATGGCAATCGCAATATGCCCTGGGTTATTGGGCAAATAAGGAATTTGGGGATACCGGGATGATGGTAATGCCGGTATATGAATCGGGTTACCATTTAAATAGCGCGTTTTTTAAGGGCGCCTGTGCTGCAGGGGCAAAAAATATGGGACTGCATGTACTCCCCCGCGATCCCATTGATATCCGGCGTTTTAACCTCAGCGGTTTTTTTTAAGAAATTGAAAAGAACCCGCCGGCCTATATCCATGCTATTTTTGCCGGGAAAATGGGCAATGAGTTTCTTAAACAATGGAAGCAATCAAAGTTTTATAAGCATATCCCTTTAACTGTAGTGGAAAACATGGCCTATGATGATATGCTGGAAAGCATTGATGGCCTGGACATGGAGATGTATGCAGCTTCGACGTGGGGCCGGGGTACAGAGAATAAACGGAACAAAGAATTTGTAAAGAAATTTGAAACCACCGGCGGGCAGGAAGCCAATATTTATGGGCTGCTTGGTTACGAGGCCGGCCTGGCGCTTAAGGAAGTTAAACATCACCTTGATAAGCGCGACTGGGATACCGCTATTAAATTGCTGCACAAAGAATCGGTGACAGGCCCGCGTGGTGAGCGGAATTTTTACCCTTTATCAGGCTTTGCATTGCCGGTTATCGATATTGTCCGTGTAAAAACATCTCTAAAAAAAGTACAAAAAACGGTAATAAGCCAGGGAAACGGTTTAAAATTTGATTCGCCTGATTTTAAAGTGATCAGCGAAGAAAGTGTAAGTGGCTGGCAAAACCCATACTTGTGTATATAGTCTCAAGTCTTAAGTCGGGTGAAATATAAATATCACACTTTTGCCTTAAGACTTGAATATTATATTTATTACCCGTTCCCACCCACTTGCAAACTGAAGGCAAAATAATATATAAAGTTACCGGCTAAATGCGCCGGTATGCATAAACGGCCCACGGGTTTTACTGATCGTTAATGTTTTATTAAAACGTTGATAACTTTGGGTTTACAACATAGGGTTCAACAATAGAGGGGATGCTGTGCTAATTATATCCGGCAGGCTTTCATAAAAATATTTTTTTGCCTGTAAAGTTTATTAATCTGTGTGTTAATAAAAAAATATTTGATACCTTAATTTTATTTTATATAATTTTATATTAAATTGAAATAAACTCCCTATAAGTTTAAACAACTTAATTTTCTGACAAAAATATTCAACCTCATTACCTATGGAACCATTTTTAGGCGGAATTTACCTGGTGGGCTTTAATTTTAACCCCACGGGATATCAAATGTGCAACGGGCAGTTGCTGCCAATATCCCAAAACACAGCATTATTTTCTCTTTTAGGGACTTTTTATGGCGGCGATGGCCAAACTACCTTTGCCCTGCCAGACCTTCGCGGTCGCGTGCCTGTTCACCAGGGGCAGGGCTCTGGCCTGAGTCCGTACGAGGTGGGTGAAGTCACAGGATCTGAAAATATCACGCTCACCACTTCCCAAATGCCTGCGCATTCGCATAGCATTGAGGCAAGTAATACCGCGGGTACTACAAATCTACCTGCGGGTGCATTCCTGGCAACCGGCGCATCGCTCGGATCGGGGCCCAATGCTTCAGCGCTTAAGTCATACAGTTCAACAACAACTCCTTTAGTAGCGTTGAACGCGGCATCGGTTACTACAATAGGCGGGGGCCAGCCACATTCAAATTTACAGCCGTTACTTGTTGTTAACTTTATTATAGCAATGCAGGGTATTTTCCCGTCAAGGAACTAAATATTACCAAGGCTTATAGTGTGGAATAAATTAAATTTGACGCACGGGGAATCAATGAAATAAAAGAAGAATGTGAGGGTGACCGTCAAAACCCCGATTTACGTATCTAAAACTTAACCTATGAAAAAATTAGTTACAAAAGGTTTTTATATTGTTGGCATAATTATTCTGTTTATGGGTGCATCGCTGCCAGCCTGCGCCCAATATGCAAATACAACTTTTGAAACAGGCGGCCTTTACACAGCCGTTGCTAAAGACGGAAATAATAATTTATATGTAACGGACGTGCAGCCCGAAACAGGCGGCACAAGGTACCAGGTTGAAAAGTTTACCAACGGAACGGGTACGCCATCCGTCATTTATAAAAACCTTACCCACGAAATAGGCGATTTCCCCTGGGGCCTGGCAGTAACCAGTACCGGCAACGTTTTTATTACTACAGATTTTACGTCCAATGCAGGGGCTATAATTGAACTTACCTATAGCGGAGGCACTTACACGCCAACCACGTTTCAAACAGGCAGATATTTTGCTGCGCTTGCAGTTGATGCAAACGATAACTTGTATGACACCGAATATGACGCTACAAACACTACATACGCTGTTGTGGAGTATGCGGCAAACAGCGCACCTAATTCGGCAGGGACAAATTTATATGATAATTTGACGTCGAAGGCAGGATACACCTATCCAACCGGTTTGGCGGTAACAACAAACGGGGATATTTATGTGGCCGATGCTTTTAGCAACACCCCATCGGTTACTGATGGCGGGCACGTTTATAAATTAACAAAAGCATCGTCATATGCAGCAACTACTGTGTCAACCGGCCTTTATTCTACAGCCCTGGCAGTTGATGCTGCCGGGAACCTTTTCAGCTCGGAAAACAGCGGGCAAGGTTATCAACTGGTTAAATATACTAATGGTACAGGTACGGGTGTGCCAGTTTTTGCGCCCATGCATGCAACCAGCTTCTATTATCCATGGGGCATAGCATTAATCAGCGATGCCAATATTTTTGTTGTTGACGGTGACGATGGCACATACGGGGGCGCTATCATTCACCTGGTAATGCCACCCCCGGTTACTGTAAAGTATACCACTCCGAAAGTTTATAATTCGGGTACACCAATTGCGCCTTTAACGCCGGTAAGCACCAATTCGGCCCCGCTGGCATACAGCTACTTTCCTTCGATTGTGGCCTCGGGGTTTGATGCGCCGGGCGGCATTGCCGCGAGTGCTTCGGGGAATATTTATGCAAGCAATACAACTACAAGCGTAGTAACCGAGTTCCCGGCAGGCGGGGGCGCCCCGGTAAATATAGGCTCAGGGTTCAGCACCCCTTATGGGTTAGCGGTTGATGTTAGCGGTAATGTTTATGTTGCCGATTATGGTAATAATGCGATAAAAAAGGTACCTGTTGGCGGCGGTGCCCCGGTTAGCATTGGTTCGGGGTTCCTGAACCCTGTTGGTGTGGCCGTAGATGCAGCGGGGAATGTATATGTGGCGGATTTTGGCAATGCCGCCGTAAAGGAGATCCCGGTTGGCGGCGGCCCGGTTGTTACTTTAGGCAGCGGCTTCACCAGCCCAAGCGGTGTTGCGGTTGATGGCCAGGGCAATGTATATGTAACTGATTATACGGCCGGCAATGTAAAAGAGGTACTTGCAGGCAGCGGAACAACAGTGCCCTTAGCCAGCGGTTTCCTTAACCCGTTTAGTATAGCTGTTGACGATGCAGGCAATGCATTCGTTGCTGATTTTAGCAATAGCCAGGTAAAGGAGATACCCGCAGGGAGTTCAACAGTTGCTATCCTTGGATCGGGCTTTGCCCAGGTAACAGGCGTGGCATTAGACGGGCCTGGCAACTTATACGTAACCGATTATGGCAATAATGCTATAAAACAAATTAAACCTGCCGGCGGCTATTTCGTATGGCCCTTTTTGCCCCTTGGTTTAACTATTAACAGCAATACAGGCGTTATCAGCGGAACGCCGGCTATATTAAGCCCGGCAACAAATTATACGGTTACAGCCTGGAACGCGGCAAGCAGCGCGTCGGCTGTGGTAAATATTAAAATTGTGGCCAATGCAACCCTTGCCAATCTTACCACAAGCACCGGGCTGTTTTCGCCTGTTTTTACACCATTAACCATAAGCTATAATGCAAAAGTTACCTATGCTACTACAGCATTTACAGTAACGCCAACGGTTAGCGACCCTATGGCTACTGTTACGGTGAATGGCGTAGCCAATGATTCAGGATCCCCCTCGCCAAGTATCCCGTTAAATGTAGGCGCCAATACAATTACCACTGTAGTAACCGCGCGTGACGGCACAACTAAGAAAACGTATACCATTACAGCTACAAGGGTAGCATCGAACCTATCGACAAATGCCCTGCTGCAATCAATAACCACAAACCCCGCCGAAACACTGAACGGTACAACCGGCCCCGGCTACTTAAACTTTACAGCGGGGGCAACAAATGCTACAACCAGTATCCAGGTTATTCCCACAGCAAAAGATGCAACGGCAACAATAACCGTAAACGGCGTGGCAGTGACATCTGGTTCGGCTTCGCAAAGCATCCCTTTGGTTGTGGGTCCTAATACAATCACCACCGTTATAACTGCGCAGGATGGGGTAACCATGAAAACAGTTATCATAACCGTAACACGTGCGCCATCGGCCAATAATGCCCTCTCGAACCTGGCCATAAGCAGCGGGACATTGACACCGGCTTTTGCAACCGGCACAATTAATTATACGGCATCAGTGGCGAATGCAATATCGTCCATAAAAGTAACACCAACCACAGCCGACCCAACAGCTACTGTAACGGTGAACGGCAATCCCGTAAAATCAGGCATACCATCGGTAAGCATACCGTTATCAGTTGGCGGCAATGCCCTAACCACGGTAGTAACTGCCCAGAATGGCGCAACCAAAACCTATACCACTACCATAACAAGGATATCAAGCAATGCATCGTTAACATCCATAAAATTAACCCCGGCAGCAACGCTTACCGTTACCGGGAGCGGGGCAACTTTTGTTAACTACACTACAACTGTGCCCAATACAACCAGCAGCGTTACAGTTACACCTGTAGCACAGGACGGTACGGCTACCATAAAGGTAAATGGGGTAACAGTAAAATCAGGCGCGGCATCGGCAAGCATCCCCTTAGCTCTCGGGAGCAATACGATCACCACGGTGGTAACCGCCCAGGACGGTACCACCACTAAAACCTATACCATAACTGCAACAAGGTTAGGCTCGAGCGATGCATTACTGACTTCCATAAAGTTAACGCCAACATCCGGGCTGACGGTAGTTACCGGGCCGAGTTATGTGAACTATACTACATCGGTACCAAACTCAACCAGCAGTGTAACGGTAACGGCCACAGTGCAGGATGCAACAGCTACTATAAAGGTTAATGGCGTAACAACGGCGTCAGGCGTGGCATCAGCAAGCATACCGGTGGCAGTTGGCACTAATGTGATCAATACGGTAGTGACTGCCCAGGATGGCGTAACCACAAAAACGTATACCATAACCCTAACAAGAGCACCCTCAAGTGACGCGCTGTTAACTTCAATCAAACTAACACCCGCTTCAACACTGACCATAGTAACCGGGCCAAGTTATGTGAATTATACTACGTCGGTGCCCAATAGTACCAGCAGTGTTACAGTTACAGCAACGGTGCAGGACGCCACCGCAACCATACAGGTGAATGGCGTAACAACCGCATCTGGAACAGCATCGGCAAGCATTCCATTAGCAGTAGGCAGTAATACGATCAATACGGTAGTTACTGCCCAGGATGGCACAACCACCAAAACGTATACAATAACCGCAACAAGGGCAATGCCAACCGGCAACAACCCCCTTTCCAGTGCAATTTCGGTCACCAAACCAACGGATGAGATACTGATAGATGATGGCATTGTAGTGCACCAGGGTGTTTCACCGAATGGCGATGGTGTAAATGATTTTTTAACTATTGACGGCATCACCAATTATCCTGATAACAGGTTGATAATCATGGACAAGAACGGTGTATTGGTGTATCAGGCAAAAGGCTATGACAACAGCTTGAGGCTGTTCGACGGGCACTCAAGCATTAACGGCAAAATGCAGTTGCCGGGTACTTATTTTTACTCGTTGGATTATACTGTTAATGGGGAGAACAAGCATAAAACAGGGTATATTATTTTGAAATACTGATTGGTTCATAGTCCATAGACCATGGTCCATAGTAAAAGGAAAACTACTTTTTGCTATGGACCATTGATTTTATAGTAAAGGAAGGGCCGGTTTTTTGCGATGGTCTATGGACTATCGACCATGGACAAACAGGCACTAATCTCTAATCTCCAATTAACTAATCTCTAACCCATATACCCCAAAGATGTTATAGACACGCGTTTTATTTCCGGTTAACTTTGTTCGGCACCCTAAGTTATTTCGAACGAACACTAAAACGCGGGTTATGAAAAAAACTTTACAAACAGGTATAAAAACACTTTTTATACTTTTCTTTTTGGCCTTTTTGCAGTTAGCCGCTTATGCGCAACCAGTAAATGGAACGACTACTTTTCCAGGCTCGCAGAATTTTGGTACTGCTAATTTCGACTTGGAAGGTACGCTTGATGGCTTCATCTTCCTGGTCGATGGGCGCAGTACTGTTTCGCTGTTTGTTAGCGGAGGGCTTTTAAAAATGATGGCAAGCCCCTTATCCGGCCAAAGTTTCGAGGTAGGGTCAATAGGGTCGGCTGACAACTCGAGTTTTACTTTAAAAACGATCACCTTCCAGGCATCATCAAGCTTTATCGGTAAAACGTTAGATGTTACAGGGTGGAACAATACCGTGGGGGAGGTTGCCAGCCAGGCAGTGGCTGTAAGTACTGCAAACACGGACATTGTGGTCGATGTAAGCGGTAATTCGAGTTTTGCCAATATCAGTTCAATTGAAATTAAGCCACCGATCGGCACTACAATTGGAGGAACTTCGGCTATTGGGATCAAAAGTATTACAATTTCGGCCCCCACCACGGCATCAATTACAGCTAAAGATGTATTAAACACTAACGCCGCTGTTGTAGATTATTCCGTAGTATTTGTGGGGCCGGTAACGGGTTTAACGGCCTCGAACTTTACTTTAAGCGGCACCGGTACCAATAACGCAAGCGTAGGCACGCCAACGTCTTCGGATAATATAACCTGGAACGTGCCGGTTACCACCGGCGATAATGGTACTTTGCTGCTAACGCTTGCAAATGCAACCAACCTGTCGTCGACTATAACCAATATACCTGTTAATGGAGACCATAGCTACCACCTGCTCGCCCCTGCGCCAACCGTCCAGGCTGCCAACATGGCGGCCGGCAGTATAACTTCGGGCACTGCAAACCTCAGTTGGGCCCGTGGCAATGGCGATAATTGCATAGTTTTTGTGTCACATGCATCCAGCGGCAGCCCGGCGCCGGTTACCGGCGCCAGTTACAATGCTGCTGCCGCTTTTTCATCAGGCGACCAGATAGGCACCAGCGGATGGTATGCCGTTTACAGCGGCACAGGCACCAGCGTGCAGTTGACCGGGCTTTCGGCAGGCCAAACTTACCGGGCCGCCGTGGTTGAATATGGCGGTACACCGGGCAGCGGCGCCGAAAATTACCTGCAAAGCTTCGGTACCAATGTAAGCAACTTAACCGCCGCAGCACTGCCTGTCCTCGCTGCTTCCTCCGGCAGTACAGGTTACACCCTTGGGGGCGCCCAGGTTGTTGTTGACCCGGCCATCACCCTTACCTCAACAAGTACTATTGCCAGCGCAACGATAACCATAGGAAGCAACTTCAATACAGGCGACCAACTTACCTTTGTTGATCAAAACGGCATTACCGGGTCTTACGATGCCGGCGCAGGCGTGCTTAGCTTAACAGGCAGCGCATCCGCCGGTAATTACCAAAGTGCGCTGCAATCCATCACTTTTTCAACCACTTCAACCTCAATCGCTACACGTACGGTTACTTTTAAGGTGAATGATGGCGCTAATGACAGCAATACGGCATCTAAAGGCGTAAGCATAACCCCAACCACCATCAGTTCGCTAACCGCAGCAAATGCCCTGGTAACCAATGCCGCTACCGTAAACTATACGGCATCATTTGCATCACAGGTAACGGGTTTAACGGCCTCAAACTTTACGCTAAGCGGTACCGGCACTAACAATGCTTCAATAGGCACGCCAACAAGCACCGATAATATTAACTGGAACATCCCCGTAACCACAGGCGATGACGGCACTTTGCTGCTTATTTTTGCGAATGCAACCAACCTGTCGCCAAATGTAACCAATACATCTTTTGATGGGGATAATAGTTATACCATCGACAAAACGCCGCCAACGGCAATCATCAGCGCCCCATCCGTTGCCAGCATAGGCAACAATGGCGTAGGCACGGTAACTTATACGATAACCTATGCCGATGCCAATTTTAATGCCAGCAATTTAACCGGCGCAGGCATTACGCTAAACAACCCAACAGGCACGGCAACAGGTACTGTTACTGTAACAGGTTCGGGTACCAGCTACACGGTAACTATCTCCAATATCAGCGGCTTGGGTACATTAGGAATTTCTTTAACAGGAGGTTATGCCAGCGACCAGGCCGGCAATACCGATGCCGGGGCAGGGCCATCGGCTACGTTCAATGTTTTGTCCAGCGATGCGGCACTTGCCAACTTTACCATCAGCAACGGTACATTAATAAACAGCTTTTCGCGGGGTACATTAACTTATACCGATGTGATAGCGAACCTTACATCAAGCATTACTGTGGTACCCACCAGTGATGACCCGAATGCAACCATCATCGTTGACGGCAACGCGGTTACAACAGGCATACGCAGTTCCTCCATCCCGATGAATATAGGAGCTAATACCCTTACCATCGTGGTAACGGCTGCTGATGGTGTAACCACCCAAACTTATACAATAACAGTGAACCGCCCGCTGCCAAACAATGCGATATTAAGTTCGATAACCCTGGCGCCCCCGGCAACGTTAGTAGGCAGTACCGGGCCGGGCAATTATAACTTCACCGCAGCCGTAGCCGGCAACGTAAGCAGCATACAGGAAACCCCGACCGCACAGGATGGCCTTGCTACCATAACCGTGAATGGCAGCGTAGTAGCATCGGGCTCATTATCGCAAAGTATACCGTTAAACATTGGTGCAACTACCATAACCACGGTAGTAACCGCCGAAGATGGCTCAACCACTAAAACTTATATCGTTACTGTGAACAGGGCATTGCCGAATGTGGCAACCCTTTCCAATTTAACCATTAGTGCAGGCACATTAAGCCCTGCTTTTGCCGGCGGTACTTTAAGCTATACGGAAAGCGTCCCTTATGCCGTAGCATCGGTTACCTTAAACCCAACCACTACCGACCCTAATGCAACAGTAACGGTGAATGGCAACGCAGCCTCAACACCGGTAACATTAAACGTTGGCCTTAACAAAATTACAACGGTGGTAACAGCGCAAAACGGTACAACAAAAACAACGTACATTACTTATGTTACCCGCGCCGTGGCATCAACAAATGCTTTATACACTTCCATAGCGCTTAGCCCGGTATCAACACTTGTTGGCGCCACCGGGCCCGGCTACCTTAATTTTAAAACGAATGTATTTTCTACTGAGTCGTCGGTACAGGTCATCGCGGTAGCAAAAGACCCTGCGGCTACTATTACCGTTAACGGCCAGGCAGTAATATCGGGCACGGCATCACAGGCAATAGCGTTGAATGTTGGCGCAAACACCATCACGACGGTAATAACAGCGCAGGATGGCGTAACAACAAAATCTGCTATTATTACTGTTACAAGGGCGGCGCCTCCTGCTGTTAATAACGTTAACGAGTCCATATCGGTTACAAAACCGGCAGAACAAGTTACCCTTGAAGATAGGATAACCGTACATCAGGCAGTATCGCCAAATGGCGACGGGATAAACGACTATTTGACTATTGATGGCATAACCAATTACCCCGATAACAGTTTAGCAATAATTGACAGGAATGGCGTAATGGTATATCAAGCCAAAGGCTATGACAACAGCTCGAAACTGTTTGACGGGCATTCGAACATCAACGGAAAAATGCAGTTGCCGGGCACTTATTTTTATTCATTGGATTATACCGTAAATGGTGAGAATAAACATAAGACAGGGTATATTATACTTAAATATTAATTGGACTATCTATTATGAGCTTCGTGGTAGAAGAACAACTGTTTTTCCTTACGATCTGTACATAGTTGGATTAGAATTTAATTGAAATAAATTTATTTTATTTTTAATTAAATTTCTATTTTTATTATCCATTAGCCACCGGATGATACAAAAACTGTACAGCTTAGATAAAATAAGTTCGACTGTCTGGCAACCTCCATTTTTGAGTATCCTTTTTTGGCGAAGGCTTTTCCCAATTTGGTTTCTATTTGTTTTTGCCACCGGGATTCCCATATTATCAAATGCGCAAAATTCAATTACAGTAAAACAGGTTAACCTTCCGAAGCCATTTGACCATGCTGAAATAAAAAGCATGATGCTGGATAAGGATGGCTTCCTGTGGTTTGTAACCAACCAGGGTATATGGCGTTTTGATGGTACTGATGTGCAGCCCGTTGACATTCGTGATCCGGCGCTTCCGCAAAATTCGGTACCAGAAGATATATTCAGATACCGTAATTTCCTGTTTTTCAATTTGCTTGATCTCCCGACCGATACTTTCAGGATATTATGTTATAACATGGATAACAAGCGCTTAAAGCAATTTAAAATGCCGGGCAGGCCCTTGAATTTCATGAATGACAATGCCGGTGCACTCTCATTTATAACTACCGATGGCAGCAAATGGGTGTTTACAAAAAAAAGCGGCCTCCATCGAACGGATAAATATTTCACGCGTAAAGGGTGGGTGAAAGGTAGCGTCACGGACCAATACGTGAGTGACCAGGATGGCAATACCTATATCCTTTCAAATAAAAAAGTTGGTCTGATTAAAAAAGGCAGCATTTTGTGGGGCAAAATTACTGCCGCGGACCAGCGGTTCACTTTGGCAAGGCGCGGCTATTGCAATTCCAAATATATTTTTGTCGAGTATACTGGTGGCTTCGAAGTTTATGACAAAACGACCCTGCAAAAGGTATATGAAAATTATGGAGGGAATTACACTTTGTCCCTTCCTACCAAAGACAATATCCTTCCTGTTTTGAAGGTGGTAAAAGATTTGCGGGTACAGTGTACGTACGCGGAGCCGGGAACCAACAAAACGCTTGTTGGTACCGATAAAGGCCTGCTGGAAATATCGCCATCTTTCGAAATGCCGGACGAAACAGACCAGCGCCAGTTAATGGTCGATTTTTTTAAAGACAAAAGTATCCGGAGCATTTACCGGGCGCCCAACGGCAAACTTTATATTGGCACTTACCAGGGCTTTTTTGTATTCGACGGGCAGTCATTTAAACTGATAAGCAAATATATGGGCTATACCATTGAAGCAATAAATGAAAATACGTTGCTGGTGGGTATGGAAGGTGGGAGCGGGTTTTTCCTTGTGGATACGCGAACCGACGAAGGGCATTTAAACCCGAATAAGGATCGGACCATCGGTACCACCAAAATTATAAAGTACGGCAATGGTTACCTTACCGGCGCGTATGCTTACATCTATTACTTAACTGCTTTAGCTGATGGCAATTATGAAGTAACGACATGGCTGAAAGACCTGGATTTAGGTATTGTTAAGGACCTGAAGTTTATTGACGGGCAGTTGTGGGTAGCCTCAACTGGCGGTATATTTAGCGTAACGAAAGATGGCCGGCCCCATAAAGTGTACCCCGTCGGCCGCAGTTTGGCCTGCTATTCGATACTGGAGGATAATGACGGCATGTGGATAGGCACAAATGGCGAGGGCCTGGTTAAAATTAACACGGGCGGTAAATTGATAAAAGCAATTCATTTCAGCGACGGCCTTGCGGGGGAATATGTTTACTCCATATTTAAACTTAATAAACTGGTAGTAGCTGGCACCAGCGGGGGTATTAGTGTTTTCGACCGGACATCCGGAATGCAGCCGCTTGTAATTCCGGATTTGCCGGCTTCCGATGGGAATTTATACCAGGAGTTTAATCATTCGGCCATATTTGACGATAGCAGTAAACATATGCTTATCCTTGGAGGGACGCAGGGACTAACCTTTCTTGACAAGGATTATCTGAAGTCGGTTGCCGGCAAGGTGGACGACCAGGTTAGGTTATCCTATGTTAAAAGGGGATACAATACTTCCCAGCCAACAGCGACTGATATTTTTGTATCAGGGAATAATACCATAGAAATTTCACCGGAAAATAACTTTACCGGGATAAAGTTTTCGGGCCCCTTTAATCAAAAATATGTCCTTTTTCGTATTAAAGAATTGGACACGAAATGGCACCAGGGAAAGCTGTCGGATGAAGTATCATTATTTGCTATCCCGCCCGGCAAATACACCATTCAGGCCCGGTTCCCATCATTAACAAACCCGCAATATTGGTTAACGGAACAGTTGATAGTAGCACCCCGGTTTTACCAGACCTGGGTTTTTAAAATAAGTATTGTACTGCTTATTATTTTTATAGTTTACCTGGCATGGCGATATAATGCCGAAAAAATTAGGCAGGAACAACAAATGCGCACCGCCATTGCCAGCGATCTGCATGACGAAATCGGCAGCACGCTTACGCGGATATCCATCAACAGTGAATTATTGACCATGGGCGATAGCACAGACAAAGAAGCGCTCGAAATTATATCGAACGACAGCAAGAAGGCTATTTCGTCCATTTCGGATATTATCTGGTCGGTAGATGCACGCAACGATAATAAAGAGGACCTGGTGCTGCGAATGAAAGATCATGCCCATAAAATGCTGGAGGATATTGCCGAGGTGCACTATTCGGTTAAGGGCTTAACATCAACAGTCAATATCCCGCAATCGCTCAGGCAAAACATTTACCTCATTTTTAAGGAAGCGATAAATAACATCGTCCGCCATAACGTTTCGCCCGAGGTTTGGATAAACCTTGAGAACGGCCATGATGGCTTTATCATGGAAATAAAAAATACCATTCAGCACAAAAAGGGCACAGACTATAAAGGCCAGGGCCTGAAGAACATGGAGATGCGCGCAAAACGGATAAATGCCAACATAAAGGTTACTGAAGCAGAGGGGATTTTCTCGGTAACACTTCGGATGAAGGAATGGAAGTGACGGATGAGTGGCAGTTTTAAGTGGCAGTAGCAGTTTTTACAAAAAATTACTGCTACTTAAAACTGCTACCGGCACTACATCTTACCATCTGGAACACATACCCCAAAAGGGGCATAGGATTATATTTTTTTTATGTAGATTTTTGTTAAATGTTCAAGGTTTCGATAGTTGAAGATGATGTTTCCATCCGTAATGGGATCGTTCGCTTTATAAAAATGCAGGAAGAATTCCGCTTTATACAAAGCTATGGCAGCGTGGAAGAATACCTGGCGGGGGGCGATGAAATACCTGACGTTTTACTGCTTGACATTGAGCTCCCGGGCATGACGGGCCTGGAAGGACTGTTTCATATCAAAAAAAAGCATCCCACTACAGAAATATTGATGTTAACCGTTTACGAAGACAAGGAACGGATATTTAAGGCGCTGCAGGCCGGGGCCGGCGGATATTTGCTAAAAAATACTTCGCTGCCCAAAATAAGGTCATCCATACTCGAGGCGCTGGATGGCGGTGCGCCCATGAGCCCGCTGATCGCAAAAAAAATACTTTCTTTCTTTTCAACGGAAACGCAACAAACAGCTTCGGCTTCGGAAGAACAGCTAACCAGCCGCGAAATAGAAGTAGCCCGCTCCCTCATCGATGGTAATACTTACAAACAGGTGGCCTATTACCTTCACATCTCGCCGGGCACTGTGAAACAGCATATCAAAAACATCTATCGTAAGTTGGAGGTGAACAGTCGCGTGCAGCTTATCAAGGAATTTAATAAGGTGACATGAGGCGTTAACAAACAAAATATCGAAC